>Ga0209530_1000395_pt1 | contig 32506 bp, 31 predicted proteins | sample BlaSpr_A8_Ref_O1_FD_187987 | JGI IMG/M metagenome (GOLD analysis project Ga0209530, IMG submission 187987) | Forest soil microbial communities from Thunder Bay, Ontario, Canada - Black Spruce, Ontario site 2_A8_Ref_O1 (SPAdes) (version 2) | ecosystem: Environmental > Terrestrial > Soil > Boreal...
ATCAATTACCAGTTCGGCGATGTGGACACCCACGGCGCCACCATTCGTGCTCAGGCCGCGTCGCTGGAGCAAGAGCACCAGGCCATCGTTCGTGATGTGCTTGCTGCCGGTGACTTCTGGGGTGGCTCGGGTTCGGTGGCTTGCCAGGAGTTCATCACCCAGTTGGGTCGTAACTTCCAGGTGATTTACCAGCAGGCCAACTCCCACGGGCAGAACGTGCAGTCCGCCGGCAGCAACATGGCGAGCACCGACAGTGCCGTCGGGTCGAGCTGGGCCTAACAGCATCGCGATTGAACCCGGAGACATTGCATGGTCGCGGGCGGATACGACTCAAAGAAATCGAATACGTGCTCAAGACCGAACAGGTCGATGAGCGCCTGTGATGGGAGGTGAGCTCAATGAAGTACACACCCACTGACGTCGCAGCACTGCCGTTGACGTCCGCCCCGAGTCGCAGACCTACGGCAGGCATGCCTCCGGTATGGGTTATTGGAGCGGAGCCTGAGCTGTGACATCTCTTTTCCAGCAACCAGACACCTCGGAGCTGTTGCAGCGCAGCGATTCCCCGACGGTTGGCAATGCGCTAGTCGAGCTTAAGGACGTCACTGTCGGGGATTCCCGGACATTGACCAGCCCAGATTCGCCGCGACGCACCACGCGAGCAAGCGTCGCTGGGGCTACCGTAGTCACCTCTTTGCCGACACACGACTCCGACGCACTCGCGACGCTAGTTAAGATTCCCGGGTCCCTTCGTGCACGGTGGCAGCAACGCTACGGTACTTGGCTTGCGGCTTCTGATGTCATTGTTGTGAGCGGTGTCGTGGCGGCAGCACACATTCTGCGATTCGGAAACGTGACGAGCGGCAGCCTGTGGGCGGGATCCGCGTCGGTTGCCTACTCGGTGGTCTCGGTGTTGATCGTGTCGGCGTGGGCCTTGGTCCTGGCGATTTATCACACCCGTGCGCAGCAAGTGGTAGGAGCTGGGCCCGAGGAGTTCCGCCGGGTGTGGACGGCCACGTTGTGGGTGTTTGGAGTCATTGCCGTTGTCTCGACTCTGTTCAAGTTCGAGATCGCACGCGGTTATTTGGCGATCGCATTTCCGCTCGGCCTTTTGGCGTTGTCCGTCAATCGCCACCTTGCCCGCATGTACGTCTCAGCGCAGCGTCGCCGCGGCCGCTTCATGACCGCCGTGCTTGCGGTCGGCGAGCCCATATCGGCCACGGTACTCGCGCAGTCGCTGACGCGGCGTCCGTCTGACGGCTACACCGTAGTCGGTGTCTGCATTCCCGGTGTTCCCCAACGTGAGAACATCATCGTCCCCGGCCTCGGGCCGGTGCGCGTGTTCCCCTACGACGGCGACATCCGACACGCGATCGCAGCGTCGCAGGCCGACACCGTCGCGTTGACCTCGGCGGCGGAGCTGGGGCCAGAAGGCATCCGCGACCTGTCGTGGCAATTGGAGAAGCTCGGCGTCGACCTGGTCGTGTCGCCGGGAATAGTCGATGTGGCTGGCCCGCGGCTGACCGTGCGCCCGGTGGGCGACCTACCGCTGATCCATGTTGACAAGCCGCGGTATGAGGGGGCCAAGCAGTTTCAGAAGCGCGCATTCGATGTTTGCTTTTCGATGCTGGCGCTGCTGGCGGCGTCGCCGGTCATGATCGTTGCCGCCGTGGCGGTGAAGGTAACCAGCCGGGGCCCGGTCTTCTATCGCGCCGAACGCATCGGCCAAGACAGTGTGCCGTTCCGAATGATCAAGTTTCGCACCATGGTTGTCGACGCCGACCGGCGACTGGCGGAGGTGGCCGAGCTCAACGACAGTGCCGGCGGTGTCTTGTTCAAGATCCGCAGTGACCCCAGAGTCACACCGGTGGGCAGGCATTTGCGCCGGTACAGCATCGACGAACTGCCGCAGTTCATCAACGTGCTGCTCGGGGAGATGAGCGTCGTCGGACCCCGTCCGCCGCTGCGGTCCGAAGTCGAGACCTACGACCACCGGGTGCGGCGCCGGCTGCTGGTGCGTCCCGGCATTACCGGACTGTGGCAGGTCAGCGGTCGATCCGACCTGGCCTGGGAGGACTCAGTGCGGCTGGACCTGTCCTACGTGGAGAACTGGTCGATGCTAAGCGATTTGGCGATCGCGGCGAAGACCGTCGGGGCAATCTGTTGTGGATCGGGTGCATATTGAGCCTGCAATCGGATCACACAATAGCAAGTTTTCCGCCACCCAATGAATAAAGCGAGCACGGAAACGCAACGCATGCAACGAGATTCTCCGGTAACGCCCGCCTCGGACGGCAGCACCGTACTTGATCAGTACGGTGCCGTCGCGGGCGCGGACGGTGGCGAGTATCCGGTTTCGACCCCGGGCAGACCTTCAGGAATCCTGCCCTCGACCAGTATCGCCACTACCCCCTCTGGACCATTCCCCAACGGCCATGGGCCACTGAAACACGCCTCAGGAGACAGCAATTTCGCTGTCCACGCCGAGCCAATCTCTCACCGCCCTGCTAGCTGGGGCCAAGGTTCAGCTATGAATTACGGGGCTTTCCCACCAGAGTTCAACTCCGGGCGGCGGCCGACCCGGTATATTCGGGGCCGGGCACGACAACACAGGGCCAGGGCGGTGCGGCTGGTTCGCGAGCACGCCAGCGACTACGACTCGGAATGGGCGGCGATGAAGGAGATCTCGGGCTGGTTGGGGATGACGGCGGAGACGGTCGCATGATCCGAGTTGGTGTGGTCGGTCTGGGCAAAATGGGGCTTTCCCACCTTGCCATGATCCGAGCGCACCCGGACGTCACCGTCGGGGCTGTCGTCGACTCGACGACGTATCTGCTTGACATACTCGCCAAGTACACCGCGGCCGTGCCGTACTCGAACTATGAAGAGATGCTCGACTCGGCCAATGTCGACGCGGTAATCATCGCGACGCCGACCAGATTCCACTTCGAAATGGTAGAGAAGGCGCTCGAAAGAGGCATTCATGTTTTTTGCGAAAAGCCACTGTGCCTTACGTCCAAGGAGTCGCTGGCCCTAGCCGACCTGGCAAACCGAAAGGCGCTGGTGAACCAGGTGGGCTACCACAACCGGTTCGTCGGCACATTCCAGGAGGTGCACCGCCTGCTGCAGCAGGAGACAATCGGTCGAGTCAGCCACGTTTTAGTCGAGGCGTACGGGCCTGTCGTGCTCAAGGCCAAAGGCTCGACGTGGCGCAGTCGAAAGTCCGAGGGAGGCGGTTGCCTCTATGACTATGCCGCTCACCCTATCGATCTGTTGACTTGGTACTTAGGCACACCAGCGGCTGTCGGCGGAACTGCGCTGGGCAAAGTCTTTTCCACGGAAACTCATGATCAGGTTTACAGCACACTGTTCTTCCCCGGCGGCGCGACCGGTCAAGTGTCGGTCGACTGGTCCGACGAGTCCTACCGGAAGATGACGACACGGGTAACGGTGTCGGGAAGCGCCGGTCGCATATATGCCGACCGCCAGGAGTGTCAGGTTTATCTGCGCGACACCGCAGTCGTCCCTGCGGGTTACACGCGTGGGTGGAATGTCCGGTATACGACGGATCTCACTGATCCGGTCTGGTTCTACCTCCGGGGCGAGGAATACAGCGCTCAACTCGATCATTTCGTACAGCGCGCGATCGGCCGGAAGGCGCAGGGCGTGAACACTTTCGCGAGCGCTGCGATCACCGATCGAATTTTGGAAATGCTCACGACTGATGACGTCTCCGGCCCCACTACCTTCCAGAACGAGGCCCCCTTGCAGAACGAGGCCGCGGAAGTCGTAGGCGCCGGCCGTTCAGGGCAATTGAACGGCCGAAGGATCGCCCGCCGAACGCAGAATGTGGCACGCAGGTTCCGAGCCGCCTCAGCGGCATTTCGCAGCGGGGGGGCATGATTTCTCTGATGGACAAGCTCTTATTTGGTGACAATCAGTTCTTCGGCGTCAATCACATGTCTGAGGAGAAAGCGCGCGCTCAGGCAATGCAATTCCAAGACCTCGATGCGGTTATGTCCGTCCTGACGTCGGCCTACGATGCCGGGATAACAACTTTCATGTGTACGACGCACGACCGGGTGTCTGAAATCTGCGACCGTGTCAGGTCACAGCCGGAGAGATTCTCCGGCTTCACCTTCCACCCGTGTATGCCCTACGCGCACAAGTATGCCAACGCAGTCACCGAGAACGGAATGTTCGAGGCCCTCCGGAGATTCTTACCCGACGAGGGTTTCCTGAATGCCGCTGTTCGTGGAGGAAAGTCGCTCGCGAAGAAAGACATTGAAGGCATCATTACCCTCTTGGTCGATGCCGAGATGACGATGTTCCGCGGTCTGTCCACGCCGGTGATCTGGTTGCAAAATGTTGTCGTCGACCTCCTGTTAGGCCTTCAGTTTGATGACGCCTTCAAGATTTTTTCGGATCATGTAAAGCAGCGGTACAATGCTGAGCCTGGCTTTATTACGATGAACCTGCCGATGCTCTTGAATACTCTCCGGGTGGTCGGATTGCAGAATCCACTCGTATGCTCGAACATCAACAAGATCGGGTTTCGGATGAGTGGCGGGATCCAAGCATACCGAAACGCGTTGGAACAGCACGACTTCCGGGTAGTCGCTATGTCTGTGTTCGCCTCCGGGGCGATTCCGCCAGGCGAGGCGATCGAATGGATCTTCGAGCAGCCCAACATTGAGGCAATCGTCTTCGGCGCGTCGAATAGATCGCACATCCTCAGTACCCAAGCGCTAGTCGACAAGATGGTCGCCCGTCCCCGGATTTGAACATGAAATCGCCAGGGGGCCGTGGACGCCCATGTTCTGGACGGTAGGTACTAGGGTTCGCGTACCTGGCTGATCGAAGTGCTCCGACGAGCGCCGCGAATCGCCCCAGATATCACATTCGTCATCTACTCGAATGACCCGGAACGTTCAGCACCACTCCTCGAGTTTGCGCCCGTGGAGCATCGGAAGCTCCCATCGGTAGGCCCTGTCAGCCGCAACTTCGTCGTGTGGCCACCCATCGGTTCGACCGGATCGGCTCGCGCTGCATAGAGGCCTGCTACGTGGCCCCCTTGTTCCCTTCGCGAACGCCTCGCAGGCGCGAAATGGAGTCGAGTTGCCGGCCGGCGCCGACTCCTCGCTGTGTCACTCTCGGGATGATCGGTCTAATTAATTAGAAACTTTGGTGAACAAGATATTTGAGCAGCAATGATTCGTACTGGCCGGCCACATGCTCCCAGGTAAATTCCTCGGCATGCCGCCTTCTGCTTGCGGCCCCCAGAGAAATCCTGAGAGCACTGTTATTAAGCAACTCTGTGATTTGAGCATCGGCCTCAGCGGCATCGGCGAAGTACAGCGCTGCGCCCTGCGCGACCCAACGGTTGTACTGGTTGTTATGCGCGATGATCGGGTTACCGGCTCCCATAGCCTCCACAAGAGAGGGGTTCGTCCCCCCGACTGTGTGTCCGTGCAGGTAGCCGAGTGAATGCAGTCGTAGGGACTGGACAACGGCGTTGTCATACACTGCGCCTAAGAAGACAACCTCATCGCTCGCGGCGTTCAGAACACGGCGATGGTAATCGTCGTTGCGGTCGTAATGGCCTATGATGGCAAGCCTGACTCCGCGCTCAGACCGCGAAAACCCCTGCACAAGTTCGAGGATGGAATTCTCGGGTATTGCTCGGCAGATGACCGTGAAATATCGTCCGGGCTCCAATCCACGGTCGGCGACTGGCTCTTCTGAGGCCTCGGTGATCGCATGAGCTCCGTACGTGATCATTGTTATCTTGCTAGCCCTGGCTCGTGTCAGCAGATATTCATGGATCTCGGGATGGTCGGCGATGAGCTCGTTTCCAACCCAACAGGCGATTCTTTCGTTGGTCCAGAGGATAGATTGCCGGAATAATCCCCACCTCGACCGGGACCATTCAATACCGTCCATGTTGATGACATTCGGAATCCCTTTGATCCGTTGCAGCAAGTTGAAGACCGCTGTGTTGTACCCGAATGTCAGGCAGATATCCCGATGGCGCGCGGCGTGTCTAATCGACAGCAGGTCGAACATCGATGTCCCGAGCCATCCCTCACGCCGGACGGGAATCGTGATCCGCTCGATGCCGTTCCATTCGTCCTCTCGAATCGGACCAGAGCCCTGCTCCTGGCAGTACACCACCACCCGCCAGCCTCGATCACGAAGAACGCGAGCAACATTTTCGGCAGCAGTTTCAAACCCCCCGTACATTGCTGGAATGCCGTGCGTCCCTAGGATTCTGACGGTCGGGCTACCCACCGGTCCGCCTTTACACCGTATGTCCACTCGCCCTCTTCGTATCAGCTAGCCCACTCGGCGCCGGTGTCATGGCCCCGTTTTCACCACGAACTCGCCTTTTCGGGCGACCAAGTAGAAGCGCAACCACTGGGCCCAGTAATACGCCGGTAAACAACCCGAACAAAATGATCTTTGGTCTCTGGGGTGAGACCAACTTTGGATCAATGGCGGGTTCTACGATCACTGCTCGCACGACCGGCGGCCCAACGTCTGCGGGTGTTGTTTCGAGGTCCCGGACCATGCTGACGAAATCGACCGACAATGCATTTGCCAAGGATACGGCGTTGGTCGCGGACGAATCGGTGACGGAGAGGGTGATCACTACTGATTCAGTTTTGGCCGAGGCATCAACCTTTTCGGCGAGATCGCGCGGTGCAATGTGCAGGTTCAGCCTTTTGACGGTGCGCGTGGCCAGCGATTCGCTCATGATGAGATCGCTGTAAGATACGACGCGCGCCTGGGCGAGCTGGGCTGCCGCGTATGCATCCTGTCCATCCGTGGCGCTCTGTGTCGCGACGAAGATGCGCATCGATGCCGTGTACGTGGGCGGGGTCAGCCATGCCCACGCGAAGGCAATGATCATTACAGCCACGATCACCACCACAACGGTAACCCAGCGCATGCGAAGGACGGATACAGCCTCTCGCAGAGTCACAACCAGCCCCTTCTGACGCGGCTTAAAGCCGGCAACCGAACCTACCTATATCGCCGACAAGTGTTTGCACCGGAGTCCCCCGATGGTAAACGACAATGGGCCGCTTTGGGATTGACGGGCAATCCCCTGAAACAGTTCTCGGCGACTGTGGTCGTCGCCCGTGAGGGTGATAATTGGTTCGAGCGGTCCGGATGACGTCGTTTATCGATTGGTGTCACCGAGGCCGACCTGAAACATGACGCTGGGGCTACGTTCAGGGGCTCGGGTTTGTTGCGAGCACGTGAGTGGCACCTCTTTGCTCCCCGGTGGACAACCATTCGTATTCCCGTCCTGCGCTCACTTGGGCCGGTCTTTAATCCATCGGGCCGGACAACCAGCAACGATCGTGAACGGCTCGACGGACTGGGTGACCACCGAGCCAGCGGCGACGATCGCACCGTCGCCAATCTCGACACCTCCAAGGATCGTCGAACCCGCACCCAGAAACACCCCGCGACCCAGTCGAATCTTTGCTGGCGTCTCGCCCTGCTCGATGATCGGCAAATCGCGGCGGTCCATGTTGTGATTCTCCGAGAACATCTGAACGAATGGGCCGAGCGACGCCTCAGCGCCGATCTCGACGCCGCCACCACCGTGAATAAAGTTGTAGGCGCCGATTGCGGAACGCTCGCCGATGTGCACGCCTTGTCCCATTCGTCGGATGCCGCCCGATCCACGAATAATGGCATGCACGTCGACAGTCACTGCATCACTGATGACAACGCCATTCTCGGCCATGGCGTCGATCAGAACACCTCGGCCTATCGAGACTCCACGACCCACCTTGAGCCGCGACCGGTTCAATAACACGACGTCGCGGTCCACGAAGGCTTGGGGCAGGCGCCGGGCGGTCGCCCGCAAACGAGCCGCCAACTTGCGCAGGACAAACCGTGCGACGTCATAGTCGCTGAAGCGGTCTTCGATACCCGCATCGATTCCCCGGCGGCGTACATAACTGGCGTTGATGCGCTCGCGAAGTTTAGCGAGTACCCATCTAGTCACTTGAGGACGAGTCCCTTCTCCACCGTACGGCGGATGTTCCGCACGACATCCTGCCAGGTCAACCGCGCCGCGCCGGCTGTTGTGGCGCTTCTTAGTCCCAGCAGGATGGCAGCAGCCATCTGGTCAACCGACCGTGGATCGAAGTAGTCGGCGGCCACCTCGAGTTCTCTAAACACGGGAATGTCGCTAGCGATTGTGGCAGCACCCAGCATGTCGGCCTCGAGAAGCGGCAGTCCGTAGCCTTCGTCCAACGAGGGAAATACAAACAGGTCGCAGTTTTCGTAGAGCCAGCGCAGTTCGTCATTGGTGACGTGGCCCAAGAAATGTATTCGGGACATGACATGGGCGGGAATCGCACCTGGGGAGTACTTTCCGTCCTTCTCGCCAACGACGACCAAGTGACGAGTGAGGTCTTGCTGAGCAACGCGAGCGAAGGCCTCGATGAGGCGGCCCAAGTTTTTACGCACGTTGAGCCGACCGACGGTGAGAACGAATGGCACCGCCTCGTTCCACGCTGAAGGGCGCTTCGCGCGCGCGTTCACCATGGTGGTCGGGGCGCTCAGTCCCACTTGCACAATTCGTCCCCTCAACTCAGGCCACACAGAACCGATCCTGGCCGCCTCGGATTGGGATGTAGCCAGGACGGTCGTAGCCCTTCGAAGAGACGGACGCACTCCTCGCAGATAAAACAACTCTTTCTTCGTAAACCACTCCGGATTTGTAACGAAGAGAGCGTCGTGGACAAGAACGACGCGGGGCGCCCCAGAGAACGGCGGACAAAAGTTGTGGGTCAGCACGGCGTCGTATTCGCGTCTGCGCACTGCGATGCTGGCGACTGCTAAGGCATGGTATCGAGCCCAGCGCGGATAGTGATCGACATCAACCCCGAGCTGCAAGCGCTGAACGTCGGCCTTGACGTAGGAAACGTCGTTCTTCGGGACTCGCAGCGTTACCTCATCAGCAGGGAAAGCCCGCAACCATTCAGTACCTAGTGACCGCATAATACTGATCCCTGATGGCGTCCCATCGACCCAGCAGTACGTATCTAATAGGATCCTCATGATCGCAACAACCATAGGAGCTCGGCACAACTGAGCCGCGCGGCGCATATATGAGCGGCTGGTAACCTTCTCGAATCGACCTTGCGCATTCTCGGTCCCTTCATCCCGCTCTGGCGGGTCTTGTCCGCTCCGACGAAGCGCGGACCGCTTCGTGAGCAAGACGTCGATCGACGACCCGCACAGTGCACCCCCACATCGGCCCGATTCACCGATCTAACCACTGCAATGACCGTCCTCGCCAACCAAGAGATTGGGCATCACAGGAGGCATGCTCGAAGGTGAGACCGATGGATCCAGGCAGCTATTCTTGACGGGGTTGTGGGCGAAGCCGTCGCCGGTCCAGATGCGTGCTCCTTCGGTGCGGTCGATGCGGATGCGGTTCCAGCCGTAACCGCGCTTGAGCCCTGATAGTCTAGGCTCCTTCTTCGCTGCGTCTTGAAGCGCTTGGAAGAGTCCGAAACGTAAGTAGGACGCGGCGTTGCACCCTAACCGCAAGTTAGCATACCCACAACATCGTCAAGAAGAGCCGGGGTTTATTGCGTGAACGACCATTTTGTCGTGGCCGTCACGGATCGGTCCATTGCTTTTTCCAAACTGAACCCGCGGAACGGAAACCTCGGCGAGAGCCATGCGGTGCCGCTGTCGCCTGAGCGGCGAACTCCGGAAGGCGTCATCGACGCGATCGGCGACTGGATGCAACGGCACGACGCCGAGTTTGATCGCATCTGGATCACATGCGCAGACCCGGCCCTGCGCCAGGGCTTGGCGGCAGTGCTGAAAGCCGCCGTGGGACCCGGCTGGCTGGACCGGGTGGCGTTGCAGTCCGGCGGCGGCGCCCCGGCCGCGCACGATATGCCACAGGATGCCCACGATATGCCACAGGATGCCGTTGCGAGACCAAAGAATCGACGATCGGTCATTGCAATGGGTGGGGCTGCGATCGCGGGCGCCGCCGCGGCCACTTTGGCTACTTGCAGCGTTAAGGGCTTGGCCAGCAAGGGTTCTGCGCGGGAATCGGCTCCGCCGATTAACCCTCCAATCGATCGAAGCTCATCGGGCCAGACGATCGCTGTGGATCAGCTCGGCGCATCCGACAACGAGCGAATCGTTGCACTCAATGAACTTACGAGGCGATCGGGTGGAAACCATAGCCCAGTCTTCGAGTTCGCCAACCGGCAATATGTCCTGTCGACACCCATCAAGCTCTACTCAGGGCTCAAGCTCTTAGGGACCAGCGGGCTTCCTGCGCGGGAGTACGGCGGTGGAACGACAATTCGATGGGACGGCAAGCCGAATACATCGATCTTTGTATTCGCACCCGAAGGCCAAGCGGGGCAAACATATCCGCCGGACGGGTCGCCGCGAGACATCTCGATATCCGGCATTCTTTTTGAAGGAGGATGGCAGACGGATGTGTTCCCGCGGCTGCCCATGACCGAGGAATCCATCCGCGGCAACACCCTGTGGTACTGCAATCTGCACAACCTCGGCGTTAATGGAATGCGCACGTTCTGGTGGGGATATGGTACTGGCGTCTCGTTGACGGGCAGCTTTCATGCCAACGGCATGATTGACACCCCTCTCTACCTGGGCGGCAGCGAAAATACCATCTTCGGAACGGATTCACAGTCGTTCATGGGCTCTGGACCTTTGGCTTCAAGTGGAAAGCCGTTCATTCGATCCGTGATGGGTAAGTCGTACATTGGTCGCGTCATCATTTCCGCCTACTCGAACTCGTATCATCTTTCCGTCGAGGGTGGACTAGGCCTGGTTGTCAGCGGGGTCCAATTCGATGCTGATCCCTCATTCGCGACGAATGGAAGTGCCGTGAAGGTGTCGGGAGTGGATGGATTGACCATCTCCGACTGTGTCTTCTTTGCCAACATGGCCAACCCTGACGACGCTTCACGCGGCATCATTGATATCTCCGGTGGCCGCGAGATCGTCATTGTCGGAAATCAGTTTCTTAGCCCGACGCACGGCGACGCAGGACCACCTTCGCGCACGCCAATCGTCTACTGTTCGAGCCCCGACCCGGTAAAGATCGGGTTGAACGGCTATCCCGGATATGCCGGGGTCGTCCGCGGCAACGCGATCGCTTCAGACCCCGGCCTGAAAGTGATTCCCGCCTGAGAAACTTCCGTGACGCGCTTGGGTCGCGGCGCCCATCGAAACCGCCATGAAGACGATGAAGCTCGTAGCGGTGTCTAACAGGCCACTTTCAAAAATGCTTCGGACCCCGACGAACACTACGAGCGCTAGCCATAAGTCACTGGCCGGACGGGCATTCCTGAGTGCTTGGGTTGCGGCATAGATCACGAGTGCGGCAACGATGACCAAGCCGATCACGCCGGCTTGGATGAATGCCGAGAACCACGAACTGTCCAACAATTGCTTATGCCAATAGTGCCCTGCTATTGGAACAAATTTCTTGGCGAGCCCCTGCCCGAACAGGGTCTGCATGGGGGGACGAGTCATATTCAACACCGTATTCCAGGCTATTATTCGGTCTCCGAACGATCCGATTTCGCTGGTCCCACCACGTGAACCGAAATGCTGAATAGCATTGGTAAAATTAACTGCGAAGACAACGCAGACTACTGCCCCGGCGGTCACACTCAGGCGGAATCGTTCGTGTCGGGTCCCGCGAATTATCAAGGATAAGACTACCATTGCAGTAATGGCTTCAGTAGTCCGCGATTGGGTGAGGAATATTATCACACCGAGAGGTATCAGAGTCAGAAGGCGCACAAAACTCGTGTCCACATTGACTGTTCGCCACACGAAGTAGACGAGCGGCACCGCGGCCTCAAATGCGATGTCGTTGGGATGGATAGGCGGGAATGTGCCTTCAAGCCGTCCGGGGAAAAGCTCCGACGAAAGAGTCCCCGTCACGGCGACCCAAATCGCCAAAGCGGCTAGCACGCGTGACAGCGTGCTGATCACGATCATCGGTCCTACCAGCTCGATCAACGTCAGAACCACGAAGCCGACTACCAGGACCCTGACCGATAGCTCTACGCTGGACAACAAGCTCCCGAAGAGGAAAGCGCCTGCGGCGGACGAGCCGCAGTACAGGGTAACCAGAAGAAGCGCTGGCGCCATGACGGTATTGATCGACCGGCCACTGCGCGCGACGTTGCGCTTGGCCCAGAGAACAGCCAAGACAGCGGCCATCAGAAGACCGATCTTTCCCAGCACAACCCAGTCAAGTTGACCGCCAAAATATTTTTCCTGCCGCCATGGAAGTACGCCGACGCTCAACAGCAACACCGCCGCAAACACGCAATACCCTCTAGTACGTTCGACGTAATCGGCGCCGGGCGGCAACTCGACCACCCACGCCGCTACTTTCCAGATCGACTTGCCGATTGAGAGCACCTTGCGCTGTTCGGCGCTGATGTTGAACGTCGCGGTGGATGCCGTTTCGGACAACCCGGATACGCCGATGATCACCACGCCCGGGAACTTCTCCTCGAACGCCCGGATCACCTCGCCGGGGATAGTCGCCTCGCGGGATACGCCCACGCGAAGCGCCGAGAGGTCGCGGCCGTCGGTGTCTGCCTGCAGCAGCGCACAATACATTGTCGGAACACCGGAGAAGATCGTGCAGCGGTGCCGGGCGAGTTCGTCGACCACGGTTTGGGCGTCGAATCGGGGCACCAGAACCAGGGTGCCCCCGAACCGCACCGCCACGTTGAGCACGCTCGACAGGCCGAAGACGTGAAACATCGGCAGCACCGCCAGGCTGACGTCCTCGTCGCGGAATCTGAACCGCTGCCCGTTGGCGGTGCAGTTCACGTACAGCTGATGATGCGTCAGCTCCGCGCCCCTGGGTTTGCCGGTGGTGCCCGACGTGTAGGTGATCACTGCGACGTCGTCGGCGTTGGTGGGCTCAATCTCGCCAGTGTCGTCGGCGAGGTAGAGCTCGTCGAAAGACTTCGTGCCCACCGGTCGTTGGCCGTTGCCGGGTAGGTTGACCACATAGGTGCTCAAGTCTGCGATCTTGGCCGCGCCCTTGACCGCCTCGTCGGCGGACGTCTCGAACGTGATCAGCAGCCGAGACTCGGAAGCGCGCAGGTGGTATCTGATTTCCGGCGCCCGCATTAGCGGGTTTAGCGGCACCATGACCGCGCCGGCCTTGAGGATGCCGAAGTAAGCGAACAAAAAATGCGGCAGGTTGGGCAGCTGGACCGCGACCTTGTCACCGGGGTGCACACCGAGGTTGCGTAAGCTCGCGGCGATCCGGCCCGAGATCTTGTCGACCTCTGCGTAGCTGAAATTCTCGTCGGCGATGTGGCACAGCGGCTTGTCCGGATGCGCGTTGCGGGATTCTCGAAGAACGACGGCCAGGTTGAAGGTCATCGTTGGCTCCCATGGTTGCTAGGTACGGCTGCGGCGAGGACGAGGACGGGTATTTCTTGATCGTCAACCGCAAGAATGATCTTCAGACGAGAGGGTGTCGCGGGTTCGGGGGAACTTCGGTGGCGGCCCGGCGACCATTAGGCTGCGCTGACTCGGTCATTGTGCATGGCGATATGGCCGCACCCTCGTCCGGGCGCCAGCTCTCACCCTCAACGTGGCGCGCGAACACGCACAATCTCCTTGACCACCCAACCGGGAACCAGCCGCTCTCGGTCGGTAGCATAGCCCGTTGAAAATTCAAGTGGTTGTCTAGTTGCTACCTGTCCCTTGGTACGGGCTCGTAGCGCGGAGGTGGACGTCGATGGACGGAGACTCCGCGCCGAGACGGGGGACGAAGCGCCGCAGTGGCATCGCGGCGATAGTTGCGCAGGGAGCAATGGCTGCCAGCGCTTTCGCGATGCAGATCCTGGCCGCGCGAAGCCTGGGAGTCGCCGGCTTAGGTGAGTTTGGCCTGCTGTACGGCAGCTTGATTTGGGCTACCGGGATCGTCTCGGGCTTCATCGGCGACTCCACGATAGTTCTTGACCGGCACGAGCCTGCGGTACGGGCGGCGCTGCAGAATTGGTTGCTTCTCATCTCGGCGCTGTGCGCAGCAGCCTTTTTCCTAGTCCCGTGGCTGACTGGCTTCGTCGATTTTGGCGCCGCGCTCGCATTTGGAGGAGCGACGTTTGTTTTCCTCATCGGGGTCGCGCTGCGATCACTGCTCATGGCGACATTGATGATCTGGCGGAGGGCAGCCATCGATATCACCTGCTTGCTCGCGATGGTCCTGTTCCTCGTGTTCGCGCCCACGGTCACCCTGACCTGGTTGTTCCTTGCGCTCATGGTTGGCCAATTGTCGGCCATCGCCGTAGGAATCTGCCTCCTCCCCGCACGGGAAAGGCGGCTGGCCAGACCGCTTCCCGCCCAGCACCGGGCCGTCGCTGCGTATGGCTTGTTGCGCGGCCTACATCAGGCCGTCCAACCGTCTCTGCTGGCGCTTATGAGAGTCACTGTCATCGCAATAGTCGGTCTCACCGCAGCTGGCGAGCTGGAGGCCGCCCGGATCTACACAGCGCCCGCAATGTTGGCACTGGTGGGCTTGGGCGGGTTCCTGTTTGCCAACTACGCGATATCTAGGGCGCAACCCATGCATAGCGCGGTGCGGTCGGCGGACAAAGAAGCCCTCGCCCTGATGCTGATCACCGTGGTCTTCAGCATCTGTGCGGTGGCCGCAATTCCGCTGCTCGGGCCCCTCATAACGGGCCATGGCATCTCAGCGCTCACCGTCGTTGGATGGCTGGTCTACACGCTTAGTGTTGCGGCGGCCGCACCGTATAGCCTCCTGGCTGCCGTTCGCGGGATGCAGGCGGCCGTGCTTGTGGTGCAGGTCGCCAGCTCACTGCTCTCCCTGGCGCTCGTTGGTGCGTTCGCGTACATGACCAGATCCGCCGAATGGGTGCCGTTCGGACTGGCGATCGGGTCATTTGCCATCGCCCCCACACTACGGCAGTATATGGGCTTTTCCGGCTCGCAACCCTTGGGCGAGGGTGGCGTTGAACGTGGTCAGAATGATCCGGGCACTCGGGTTCTCCCGTGCTAATCGACGCGCACGGTGGATCGCGACCACCGTCTTACCGGTGCCGGCGCCCCCTGAGAGGCGGAACGCACCCGAGTAGTTCGACTCGGCATACTTGCGTTGTTCGGGAAGGATTCGTCGCTTGTCGGCGGCGAGGCTGGGATGGGCGAAGTTGTCGTACTCCATCTGTGGCGGCAGGTGCAGCAGCACGCCCTCGGATTCGTCGACGAGGGACAGAGTGGGCGATGATGGAGCAGCGGGCACGGCGGGGCTTCCTGGAATTGGAGGCCATCGTGGTCGGCGGAAAGGGCACAGGCCAATGCGGGCACCGGATCCAGCCCAAGAGCGTGGAGTGTTTCGATCCAAAGATCAAGGTAGCAATTGGGGTCCGGCCAGATCCGCTCGCCCGCATGACTGAAATGTGATGGGGCTGGCAGAGATCTGCAGGGCTGGCTCCGGAAGGCCGACTGCTACCGCACGTGGCATCACGCAGACGACTTGACTAGGCCTTCGACTACCTGCTCGATGTTGCGTACGGAAGCGAAGGTGGATTTCTTGACCACTTCCTCGGGGAACTCGACGTCGAATGCATCCTCAAGCGCAAGCATGACATTGACCGACGAAAGCGACGTCAGGCCGAGCTCGTAGAGGTCGGCTTGATCGTCCACCTCGCGTGGATCGACCTCCATACTGCCATGAGCAGCCAAGATGTCACGAATCCGGTCCTGCATCGCGCTTCCCCTCACATCTCCGCCGTAACCCCAACCTATTAGCCAGTGTCGGGTCCAGCAACTTAAACCAATGTTGGGTTCAGCAACATCGTACAGGCGCGGCTGCTAATGACATGACCGCATTCTGTTTGGGTTAATGAAGAGAGTTCGCGCATGATCGGTGATTCCGTTCCGTTCGCTGCGGCAGCCGCGTCGTGCCCGGTTCCTGCTGCCAACTGTCGCCGGGCCGCTCACGCAGCCAGCCCAGCATCGCGAGCACTCCCAATCGCCGGTTGCGTTGGCTGAGCGGGTTGTCCAGCGCGAACGGCGCCGCCAGCACCCGGTCGGCCACCCCGGAGCGGCGCGCCTCGGTGGCCGGCCACGCCGCGACGACCGGCCGCGGCGGAAAGGCCGCGACCAGTTGCGCGCCGGTGGATTTCACCGATTCCGCCGCCGGCGTCGGGCCACCTGCGACGTGTCGACGGCGATCACGACCCGGCCTCACCGAAGAGGATCCGCAGGCTCTCGGCGCGAGCGCAGCGGCCGGTATCGGCCGAAGGTGCTGGATCGGGCGCCGCGGTGTATCCCCGACGAGCGGTTCGACGAGTTGTTCGCGCAGTTGGGTTCCCGTCGTGACCGGGCCCTGGTCGTGTTCTGGGTTTCGACTGGGGCGCGGGCGTCGGAGTTGCTGGGCGCCACAGTCGCCGACGTCGACCCGGGACAGCAGTTGATCACGGTGATCCGCAAGGGTACTCGGGCGATGCAACCGTTGCCCGCCGCGGCGGATGCGTTCGTGTGGCTGCGGTTGTATCAGGTGCAGCTGGCCGGGATGGCCCGTCCGGCCGAGACCAGCCGTTGTGGTGGACACTACGAGAACCGTTGCAGCCGTTTCGCTATGACGCAGCCCGCGCCATGTTCAACCGGGCCAACGCGGTGTTGGCGGCGAACTGGACGTTGCACGATCTGCGTCACACCGCGGCGTATCGGATGGCGCGCGACCCGCAGATGCGGTTGACCGATGTGCAGTGGGTGCTCGGCCACACGCCCATCTGTCAACAACGCAGCGCTATCTGAACCCGGTGACCGAGGATGTGATTGCCGAGCTGCTGGCGTATCAGATCGGTCTTGCGGTCGGGCACATTACGTACCCGTGATGCGTTGACCAGCATCATGTTCAGCGCGTCGTCGAGCAGATAGTAGAACGGTCTCCAGTAGTCGCTGGTGGACTCGATGACCACACACGTGACCTTCTCCGCGATCAGATGCTCACGCAATGCCAGGATCTGAGAAGTCGTCGCACCCCAGGTCGTCACCATCGACGACGCGCGTCTGCGTCCTTGACCCTGAACGCGAATACAGACCTTCGCATCTTTCTTCGAGCAGTCGATTCCCGCGCATCGCGGGTGCACCAAATCCATCCAAACACACTACCCTTCAACAGGATTGACATCATGGGTGTGTTCCGGGGAGAGCGGGATGAAACAGAATTCTGACACTCGTGCTCGACGGCAACATTCCACGGTCCCCGTGGACAAGGGGCTGTCCGCGCTCAAGCTAATTTGCGGGCTCACCGGCAACATATTGCGACCGAGGTCAACCGAAACCCCCTCAAGTATGAACCCGACGACCCCATCGGTGCCGAGCTTCAGCACCACCACGGAACGCAACGCCCCCGAATTTTTCGACACACCACGGTGGCGAGCGAAGCAAGGCCGAGAAGCTAATCGGAACATGGCCTTCCGTCGTTGGGTTCTGGTGCGGTGGACCTCATGCGGCGGCTCGAACGGCCATCGGCGGTCAACCGAAATCACCTCCCGAAAAGTTCCGGTACGGGATATTCTCGACCGGCTACACTGTCTAGTCCTGAGCGCGATCATCACCAGAGAGGAGGTGGAGCGTGACCGAAGACGCGATCAGCATCGGCGGTGTCGACCTCGCCGATCCGGACACATACGTGTCGGGAATGCCCTTCGATGCGTTCCGGAATCTCCGCGAGTACGCACCCGCGGCATGGCACCCGTACAAGGATGGGCCTGGGTTCCTCGCGCTCACCGGCTACGACGAGGTCTTTGCCGTGTCCCGCGACAGCGCCACGTGGTCGTCGGAGGCGACGGCGGTGTACTTCGACGTGCCTGGTCCCGACGACATCGCCGACCAGCGGGGCGTGATGATGTTGACGATGGACCCGCCGCGGCACACCGCGCTGCGCGGTCTGGTCAGCAGGGGCTTCACGCCGCGCCAGGTAGCGAAGCTCAACGAGCGCATCACGGACATGGCGCGCGACGTGGTCGACAGCGTCATCGAGCGTGGCGAGTGCGACTTCGTCACCGACGTCGCCGGGGCGCTGCCCTCACACGTCATCGCCGAACTGCTCGGCATTCCGCTGGAAGACGGCTACCGGCTTTACGAGCTGACCGAGATCATGAACACCGGTCTGATAGGTGACAAGCGCGCCATGAAGGCGGCCGCCGAGATGTTTGGGTACTCAACGGAACTTCTGGCCCGCAAACGTGCGGATCCTCGCGATGACATCGCGACATCGCTGGTGCATGCCGAGGTCGACGGACAGCGCCTCACCGGAAGCGAGTTCAACTTCTTGTTCTTGCTGCTGATCAATGCGGGCGGCGACACGACCCGTAACCTAGTCGCCGGAGGCACGTGCGTGCTGATGGACCATCCGGAGGAGCGGGCAAAGCTGGAGGCGGATCCGTCGCTGCTGCCGACTGCGGTCGAAGAAATGCTCCGCTACGTCAGCCCGGTCAACGCGTTCCTCCGCACGGCCACGAAGGACACCGAACTATGCGGGGTGCCCGTGAAGGAGGGCGACCGGGTGGCGATGTTCTACCCGTCGGCCAATCGGGACGAGGCCCACTTCGTCGATCCCGACCGCTTCGATGTGACTCGTAAGCCAAACCCGCACTTGGCATTTGGCGGCGGCGGCACCCATTTCTGCCTCGGCGCGAACCTGGCCCGGGTCGAGGCTGCCGCCCTCGTATGGGAGGTGCTGAGCCGGATGAAGAACATGGAGTTGGCCGGGCCGGTCGAGCGTATGCCGTCGACACTGATCAACGGCATCCACTCCATGCCTGTCCGGTTCACGCCTGCTGGACGTGTGGGCGTTGAGTGATCGCGCAAGATCACAAGACGGCCCGATGCTGCGCAGTATCGCGGGCATCGTCGCTCCTCCGAGTGGCCCGGCGCTACCGTGCCGGTGGCAGCAAACGGATTCCGGCTGGCAGCGTCCCCTGATCATCACAACGGCCCGCAAGTTGGCCGAGGCCGAAGGCTGGGATGCTGTGACGACGCGTCGGCTGTCCTCGCAGATCGAGTACAGCCAGCCTGTGTTGTAGAAACACTTCACCGGCATGGAACAAATCGCTGATGCCATCGCCTCGCTTGAGTTTATCAAGCCATTGCCGGACAAGGTGTTTCGCGCCACGCTGCACGCCGCGGTCGTTCTGCTGGTCAACGAGAAGCCGAGTCGTTCGGGTTGTCAACTCATGGCTGTGAAGTCGCGCACAGCGCATGCGTCGGATTCGGAATGGAGCGAATTGTGTTGGGCCTCATCCGGTCGCACGGTTTCGAGCCCGCGATGTGGCCGACGCGAGTACAGTTGGACCGAATGATTGAAATCACCAAAATAACATCAAGAGCACGACTATCCGCTAGCGGCGGAAGCCGGAGCCAGCGCAACATGCCGTTGACGACTACAGAGGTGCCGACATTTTTCGGACCGTCTGATTCGCCATTGTTCGGCGTGGTTCATCTGCCGGTCGATAACCAGATCAGGGGCGGGGTAGTGATCTGTGGTTCGCTCGGAAAGGAGGGGATGGACAGTGTCCGACTACAACGGGTCCTCGCCGGCAGCCTGGCGCACCGCGGTTTCGGCGTGCTGCGTTTTGACTATCTGGGCTTGGGTGATTCTGCATACGCTCAGGTCCGTGATGACGCGGTGGCCAACTGGGTGGCAAGCGTGGGCCACGCGCTCGACTACCTCACGCTGATCGGCGCGGAGTCGGCGACCGCTATCGGCATACGTGCCGGGTGCCTGATCCTCAACGAGTACCTGGCCCAATCCCACACGGTCAACCGCGTGGTCTACCTCGATCCCTATGGAACGGGCAGGCGTTACCTTCGGGAACACACCACGCTGTTCCGGTTGTCGGTGGGCGAGGACGCTTCTACGCCTGGCGAAGCGTCAATCATCGGCGGGCGGTTGAGCGACCACGCCGCCGCAGAATTCGCCGCGCTGCAGATGGGTGCCAATCCAGTCAGCGCCCATGGCGTCGACAACGTACTTCTGGTGGGACGACCAGCTGAGACCGACAAGCGCGTCACCGCCCTGGCGTCGGCCGAGGGAGTTGATTCGATCATTACCGGCGGTCTGCCGGAATGCGCCGCGCCGACGCCGACGCCGTTACCGATCCCTTTCACCGCGGTCGATTCGATCATCGACTGGATCGACGGAAACGTTCCCACTCGCACCCATCGCGCCGTACCCCAATACCTGACAACGGTAACGATGCCGGCCGAAGGGCCCGACGGGGTCGACGTTTTCGAGAGCATCGAACGAATCGAGCCGAACGGCCTATTCGCCATCCGCACGCTGCCCCGACGCCGTAGTCCGGCGCCCGCACAGACCGTGTTGTTCTTCGTGACGGCCAACGACTTGCACGTAGGACCCGCCCGGGAGTGGGTCGAATTGTCACGTCGCATTGCAGCGGCCGGGTCACAGGCGGTGCGCTGGGACCCGGCAGGACAGGGTCTGTCGGGCCAGATCAGCCGGGACCGTTGGCGCAGGCTGTTTTCCAAGGCTGACATCACCGACTCGATAGCGGTGGCCAGACATGCGTGCCAAGACGCCGGCGAACTCGAGCTTGTCGGTATCTGCTCCGGCGCGTGGTATGCCGCTCAGGCCGCCCGCAATATCGGTGCGCAGTCGGCGATCCTGGTCAACCTGCTGGTGTGGAATTGGCGCGTCACCCCCACCTTGCTGGAGCAGTGGGGCTTTCGGAAGAAAACGCTAAACGCCAACGCGGCTAGTGACACGGGCGGCGGCCGCTCCGAATCCAGGACAAAGCGCCTCAAAGCACTTCTCAACCCGGCTCGGGAGCCGACGAAGAGCTTCATGCACAACCACCTCCCGCGATACGTCCTGCGGGTGTTGAGCTGGGTCGGACTCGTGTACCTGCCGGAGGATGTTCTGACAACGCTTGCCCACCGTGGAACCGACGTGACGCTGATTGCCTCGCCCGAGGATGCGGAGAACTTCACTGCCAAAGGCGGTCGGGCAGCCCTTGACCGGCTGCAATGGACGTCGCAGCCGCCCCGCCTGATCACCACACCCACCGGCGATCATTCCGCCCATCACCCGGCGGTATTGGCGGCGATCCGCAACGCGGTGTTGCCGGTAGCTGCCGTTTCCCCATCGGAGCACATCCCCGTATCGGACATCACGTCGATTGAGAGTCGCCGAATCCGCTAGTGCCCCGCGCCGGAAATGCGTCAGATATATTCGTGGAGGGAGTCGCGAGGATCTCTTCGGCGGTCTTTGTCCACGCGAACGGTCTTGGGTCGGCGTTCCAGGTGGCGATCCATTCGCGGACGTCGTTTTCCAGTGCGACAACGCTTTTGCGGACGCCGCGTTTGAGCAGTTGATCGACGTAGCTAGTTGCCGGATAAAAGCTGCGGCGCCTGCATCCTCAGCTCAGACATCAACTGCTCGACTTCTTTTCGGTATCGGGCGACATTACCGAGTTTGACATCTTCGTATCCGCGCACGATATCCGGTAGCCCGGCGACGCGGACCGCGAGCGCGTGATTTTCCGGAGTCATGACGACGGCGACAGCGTCCATCCACGCTCGGTACTCCACGATCAACTGCCGTTCCAAACGACGAATGTGGGTGTGGCCGAACGGATCCAAAAAGCTGCCACGGACAAACCGCAGGGTGGCAAGCGCCCGAAAGAACGGCCGCACCCATGGGCCCAAGGTGAGCTTCCGATTCATACCCATCGCCCGCAGGAACGGTGGATGCAGCTTGTAGGACACCCGCGCGTTCGACCCGAACGCCTCGCGCACCCGAGCGTCGGCCTCTTCGTCCAGGCAGAGTCGAGGCACCTCGTACTCATCCTTGTATGCCATGAGCTTGTGCAGATTTCGAGCGACACTCCTGGTCAGGTCGTCAACACCGGGCACCTTCGTTGCTTCTGCGACACGAATCCGCTCGACGAACTCTGCGTAGTGTTGTGCGTATCGGCGACTCTGATAGGCGATCAGATCGGAGACGCGCACCGCGACGTCCTTGCCGAGCGGCGATTCGGGCACTGCCCGAACTATCGCTGCAATGCGACGGGCATCGGGCGACATGGTCTTGGGCCGAGGCTCTTTTCGCAATTGTGCGACGGCGGCGTCCAAATCGGCTGGTGCAGCAACGGCTTGCCGACCACGGCGGAATGCTTGCAGATTCTCTTGCACCTTAACGCCGCTGCCGCGAATGGCTTCCTCGATGTGTTGGGCGCGCAGGGGCAGTCTGCCGGTTTGGTACGCCGCACCCACCAACAGCATGTTCGCGAACTGATCCTGGCCGAACAAAGTGGTGGCCAGCTTACGGGCATCGAAGATGACGGCGTGCTTGGCGCGAGTGGCCTCAAGTATCGGCGCTATCGCCTGACTGATTGCCGGGAACGTGGTGTCCGGGTCGACGACCATTTGGCCGGTTGGCACCACCGACGAAGAGACGACCGCAACCGTGCGGTGCGGATCGGCAGCGAGCAGGTAGCCAGCCTCGGCCGCGACCAACAAATCGCAACCTAGGTACAGGTCGCATTCACCCTCGCCGGCGCGGTTCGCCACCGCTGTCGATTGATCGAAGATCTTTATGTCGGAAACCACCGCTCCGCCTTTTTGGGCTAGGCCGGTCTGGTCCAGAGTGCGAACGTAGCGCCCTGCAATCGTCGCGGCTGCGGCCAGCGTCTGGGCGACCGTGACGACACCGGATCCGCCGATGCCGGTGATTCGGGTGGTGTGCGGCTCGGCGGCCAGCTGAGGCGGTTCGGGGAGATCAGCCGTCTCGAGTCCCCTCAATGTCACTTTTGCGGGGCTCGAGCGGCGAGGCACTATCGTCATGAAGGCCGGGCAATCGCCTTTGAGGCAGGAGAAGTCGAAATTGCACGAAGATTGGTCGATCCGCGTCTTCCGACCGAACTCGGTCTCGACCGGCTGAACCGACAGGCAATTCGACTTGGCGCCGCAGTCCCCACAGCCCTCGCACACCCGCTCGTTGATCATGACGCGTTGAACGGGTTGAACTACTGTGCCGCGCTTGCGCTTACGACGCAGCTCGGTAGCGCACTCCTGATCGTGGATGATGACCGTGACACCCGGTGAGGCAGCCAGCGTCCGCTGCGCCTCGTCCAGACGATCGCGATGCCAGCAGCGCACACCACGCGGTAGATCGTTGCGGCGGTAGCGTTTCGGGTCGTCAGTGGTGACGATGATCCGCGTGACCCCCTCGGCAAGCAATGCCCGCGCAAGATCCTTCACGGTGAGCGCACCTTCGGGCTGCTGACCGCCCGTCATCGCAACCGCGGAGTTGTAGAGGATTTTGTAGGTGATGTGAGAGCCAGCTGCGACGGCGGCGCGCACCGCGAGGCTGCCGGAGTGATGAAAAGTGCCATCTCCCAGGTTCTGGATCAAATGGGACTGCTGGACAAAGGGACTCATTCCGATCCACTGCGCGCCCTCGCCGCCCATCTGAGTCAGCCCGGTGATGCTGCCCACCAGTTTCTCGTCCATGAGCGTGACTAGACCGTGGCACCCGATGCCAGCGCCGACCAACGAGCCATCAGGCGCCTTCGTCGACGAATTGTGCGGACACCCGGAACAGAAATAAGGGCTGCGAGTTATCAAGGGAAGTGCCAGCGGCGATTTCGGTGATTGGCGCCGGTCGAGCCACTCCCGGACCGAGGGAAGCTCACTGTGGCCCAGCAGGATTTCCGCAAGCACCGGAGCGATCACGTCGGCGGTGAGTTCGCCGTCCTTTGGGAACACCGGGCCGTCCTCGATATTCCGCTTGCCGACGATCAACGGCCCGCCCTTGTTGTGACCGTAAAGCAGGTCGCGGGCGGCGGTTTCAATGAAGGGCCGTTTGTCCTCCACCACGATGATCTTCTGCAGGCCTGAGGCGAAGCCATTCAGCGTGTGCGGCTCAATGGGGTCGATCATCCCCAGCTGAAGCAGGCGAACTCCGCGTTGCGCCAGCTCTATATCGTCGAGACCCATCCGCCGCAAAGCTTCACGGACGTGGAGGAACGTGGGTCCGGCGGCGATGATTCCGATGCGGTCGAGGGCACCGTGCGCGGTGACGCGGTCGAGTTGGTTTCGCGCGGCGTAGTCGAGTGCAGCCTGACGACGTTCGCCGTCGCGACTGCGTTCCAGAACTCCGAGCATCGGTTGCATCATCTTTGCCGTCACTGCGTGGTCCACTGCGCGTACAGGTCCCACGGGGATTACGCGGCCGGGGGCGACATCGACTGTCATAGAGCCGTTGGCAACGTCGGTCGATATCTTGAGCGCCACCCATAGGCCGCTGGCTCGTGACATGGCCGCGGCATGTAGGCCAAGGTCCAGGATCTGTTGAGGGTCCGCGGGGTACAGCGTGGGAATGCCCAAATCGGCGAGCAACCGTTCCGATGCGCCGGGCACCGTCGATGACTTCGCTGATGTGTCGTCACCAACGAAGACGAGGCCTCCGCCGTTGGCGGGCACGCCCATCAGAACGTTATGCCGGAACGCATCCGACGCCCGATCCAAACCTGGCGATTTGCCGTACCAGAACCCGATGACGCCGTCGACCGTGCATCCCTGCGACGCCGACGCGAGCTGGCTCCCCTGAACGGCCGTCGCTGCAAGCTCTTCGTTGACGCCCGGCTGGAAGATGATGCCGTACTCGTCCAGTAGGGCGCGGTGGCGGTCGAGCTCCATGTCGTATCCGCCCAGGGGCGAACCTTCGTAGCCGGATATGAACCCGGCGGTGTTGCGGCCTGCCCGCCGCTCGGCGCGCATGATCTCCACCGGTAGGCGTGCCAGAGCTTCTAAGCCTGTTAGCCGGACGAGGTCTGCCCGCGTCGGCGGCTTCACATCGGCCTTGGTCGGCGTCGACAACATGCCCCCTAAGGGAAAGGATTTGGCGCTGTTCAACTATCAGTCCGTGTTCGTCTCGCCGGTTTCGTCGAAACCGGCAACAATTCGAAGCGCTGGCGAAGAAACGCGGCAAGGCGCAGCGGGATTGCAATAAGGCTCAACAGGGCGAACGGCACATATTCGGCGGCGTAGAGCCAATGCTGTGTCTTCTGGTCGAGTGCGGCCGGCACAAAATCCCGGCCGAAGGCGATCAGAATGTAAGTCGTGCCCAGGAAGAGCAGTGGCCGCCACAGACGTCCCAGGGTGCGCATTCCGATTCCGAAGGACAGCATCACCAGCAGATAGGCGAAGAACAGTGCGACCAGGAAGAACCACAACACGAGGCCCTGCAGCGGAATCTGGCCGATGACGACGCCCAGCCAGACGACCAATCCGATATGGACCTGAAGCGCGGTGGCGAAGGCCAGGCCCAAGGCTCGCGCGCGGCGCGCCAGCCCGGCAAAGGCTGAGCCGAACAGGATGGCCATCGCGCCGCCGGCATAGGAAAGCCAGAAAAAAAGGAACGACCAGCGCGCCGTGTAGCGCACCGCCTGCCCGATGCCAACGGGACCGGTGCCGTAACCGGCCAGGACGGCCCCGGCAAGTGCGAGCGCGCCGCCCAACGCGCCGATCATCCAAACCCATGCCGGATCATGCTTGCGCGTCATCGCGCGTCCGCCCGGCGTCGCCGCCGTTAATGGTGAACGTTGGATCGCCGTTGCCGCCGTTGCGGGCGGCGGACCAGACGCGGACTCGAAGCGCATGAAGTTTCCTACTCGGAGTCGGCCGGACTACAGACCACGAGAACGACCGCCATTGCGTGGCAATCGGCGTGCGAAAGCGATAAAGACGAGCTGGCCCAGCCTTGGTGTTGTGCCTGCTCGGCGAGCGTTCCGCTCAGACGAAGCAGAGGCAGCGGACCGTCCCGTGTCACCTCGATCTCGCGCCAGGGAAACGGCATGTCGGGTTCTGCGAACGCCTTGATCACTGCTTCCTTGGCCGCGAACCGGGCCGCCAGTCTGTGGACCCGGTTGAGGCCCTGGCAGTCGTTGATTTCGCCCGCCGTAAAAACTTTGCGCAGGTACCGGTCCCCAAACGCCGCCAGCGAGTCCTGGACATCCTCAATGGCCACGACATCGCATCCAACGCGGACGCGGTGCTCGTCAACCTCGCTCGGCAAGGAGATCATGCACACTCCGTAATCGTTGCGGTATCAAAGGAATCCACGGATGCGACCACCAGGAGACGAAAGCAGTTGTCGGGGGCCGGCTCCGGCCGGCCGACTGATACCGCACGTTCCATCACGCAGATAACTTGACCAGGCCTTCGACTACCTGCTCGATATTGCGTACCGAAGCGAAGGTGGACTTCTTGAGCACTTCATCGGGGAACTCGATGTCGAATGCATCCTCGAGTGCAAGCATGACGTCGACCGACGCATGCGACGTCAGGCCGAGGTCGTAGAGGTCGGCCTGATCGTCCACCTCGCGTGGATCGACCGCCATACGGCCATGAGCAGCTAAGACGTCACGAATCCGATCCTGCATTATGCTTTCCCTCACATTTCTGCTGTAGCTCAACTTAATTAGCCGGTGTTTCCGGGCTAAGACTTTATGGGCGGAACGTAGCTCTCGGTCGCCTTGAGCCGCTTGCGAGCGGCGCGGCGGTAATCGTAGAAGTCCGACATAAACGCCGGGCTGCCGTACAGCCAGTCCAGGGGTTCTCGCATGTCGTCCGCGTAGCCGATGGCGTAGGAGCCGCGCTGGTAGCCCATCAGCCTGAGCAGCCCCTCGGGGAGGGTGCGGGCGATCTCGGGCGGGCAGGCGAGATATTGGTTTTCCTCCTGGCGCAGCCACCCGAGCGAGTAGCCCACGTTCATCCCGATCCGGGTGGTCTTGGTGGTGTTGGCGCCCCCGCCGTGGAATACCGAGCCCGTGTACAGGAGGACCGAACCCTTGGTCATGACCGCTGGGGAGGACAGGGCGGGGTCCACCTCGTCGGGATCATCCGCCCACCGGTGACTGCCCACCACCATCCGTGTCGCACCCATCTCTTCAGTGAAGTCGGTCATGGCCCACATGGTGGCGACTTCGGCTTCGAAGCCAGTGGGGAACTGGTAGCGATCGAACGACCACTGATCCCGATGAATCATCTGCGCCGGCGCACCGGGTCCGATGGTAACCAGCTGGGTCAGGTCGACCTGGAAGGTGCTGGCGTGGTCGCCCAACACGAGGTCGAGCGTGTCGATGACCGCCGGGTGAGTAATGAGTGAGCGCGAGGTCGGCGAACGGGCGATCAGGGCGCCGGTACGGCGGGTGGTTTCGCCCAGGAACTCAGTGTTGCCTCCGCCGGTGGCAGCGAGGTACGGCTCGAGCTCGGCCCGTATCTGATCCATCGTCTCGGTCGGAGCGAGGTCGGCAATGACCACACACCCGTCTTCGTTGAGCAGCTTCGCAATGTCCGTCGGCGAGGAATCCGAATCGACTGTTCGTACTGCTATTGGCATAGTGTCGTACTATACGGGATGATATGGAGATAATTCAATGACTGTCGGTCGGTTAACGGCCGGCTTTCATGACCGAGTAGTGGAGGTGTCACGACAGATGCTCCCGTTCCGATTCGGCGTGCAGGCCGCGGTCGCGCCGACCATGTCGGCGTGGCGGGACCTGGCCCGTATGGCCGAGGGTCTCGGTTACTCGACCCTGTACGTTTCTGACCATCTTGACGCCCAGTTCGAGCCTCTCGTAGCCATGACCGTGGCCGCCGAAGCGACCTCAACCCTCCACGTGGGGTCCGGCGTGTTGAACAACGACCTCCGCCACCCCGTGGTCTTGGCCCAGGAGATCGCGACGCTCGGCTTGGCGGCCGAAGGGCGGGTCGAGGTGGGTCTTGGAGCGGGCTGGCTCCGGAGCGATTACGAGCAAGCGGGGATCGATTTCGACGAACCGGCTGTCCGCGTGGACCGGCTGGCCGAGAGCCTCGCTGTCATGAAGAGGCTGTGGAATGAGGGGGAGGCGACATTCGCAGGGAGGTATTACACGGTGCGCGACGCCCGCTGTGATCCTCGCCCGGCTTCGCCACCTCGCGTCATGGTTGGGGGTGGGAGTAGGCGGATACTCATGGTTGCTGCCGAACAAGCGGACACCGTGGGCGTGAACACCAGCCTGGCTTCGGGCGAGAAAGGTGGCGACCTAGCGAGCCAAGCCACCTTCGATCATTTCGATCGCTGCTTGGCATGGGTGCGCGAGGGGGCCGGTGACCGCTTCAGTTCGATCGAGCTCCAGATTGTGGCCTTCGCTACCAGAGTCGTCGCCAACCGCCGCGCGGCGGTGCGCACCGCAACCATGCTCGGCCTTCCGGGTGAGGACGCGCTCGAGCTTCCGATCGTCCTGCTCGGCACCCCGGACGAATTGTGTGAGCAGCTCCTAAAGCGCCGCGAGAGGTGGGGCTTCACCAACATCGTGGTGCCGGGCGAGGCGATGGAGTCCTTCGCACCTGTGGTCGCCCAGCTCGCGGGCACCTAGCTCGCGGCGTGTTTCGGTGACCTCCACCGGTGAGCGAGAATAGCGAGCGTGCAGCACCTGCGAGGAGGCGTGAGGGACCACGGCGTGCTCGGTGCGGTGCTGGACCACGCCGATCGAGCCCCGGATCGGCCCGCTGTCAAGGACCTGGATCGCGCGTTGACCCGGGGCGAGTTGCGCGCCGCGGCTGGGAGAGTGGCCGCTGGCTTGCTTCAGAAAGGCGTCGAGCCCGGGGATCGGGTTGCCCTGCTGATCGGCAATTCTGTGGACTTCGTGGTGGCGGCACTGGGTTGTCTGTGGGCGGGGGTCACGTTCGTTCCGCTGGCGATCACCGATCCAGATGTCCGCCGTGCGCAGATCGTGGCTGACTGCCGGCCCGCACAGGTGATCACCGCAGGCTCGGACCAAACGGCGCCATCGGGACTTCCCGTCGGCACGGCGTGGACCTCCCTTTCGGCGTTGAGCGCCGCAGATGGGCGCACGCCACCACCCGTAACGGGCCCCATCTCCTACGTCATTTACACGTCGGGGACGACCGGTATCCCCAAGGGGGTGCAGATTTCCCCGGAGGCCTTTTTCACCGCAGTCGAAGCATGCGCCGACGCCGTGGGACTCACCGCGGACGACCGGTGCCTATGCATTTCGCCCGTGCACTTTGACGGGTCCTTCTCTGCCATCTTTCCTCCGCTCGTGCGCGGCGTCCCCCTCGTCATCCCCGACCGGGAAGCCCTCCTGTTCCCACGCAGGTTCTTCTCGATTGTCGTCAGCGAGGGGATCACGGCGACCAGCTTCTCTCCCAGCTACCTCCGGTTGCTCCGGGCCAGCGGCCGTCTGGCGCGGTTGGCTGACACCCCGTTGAGAGTGATGGCCCTGGGCGGCGAAGCGCCGTCCACGGCCGATATCAGGGCGGTGTGGGCCGCCAGTCCGGGACTGCGGGTGGTGAACCGGTACGGCCCGACCGAGACGACCATCGCCGTCGCCCATCTGGAACTGACGCCCGAGTTGCTCGACGCGGGGCTGGTACCGATCGGTCATCCTCATCCCGGGAGCTCGTTCCACCTCGTTGATGAGCACGGAAGGCTGGTGGATCGTCCTGGAGTGGTCGGCGAGCTGTGCATCGGCGGACTGCAGCTCATGGCTGGATATCTGAATGACCCGGCGCTGACCGCAGCTGTGCTGCGGACGGACGTCGTCGAAGGCACCACCCTCTACCGCACTGGTGACCTCGTCTTCCGCGACGACCGGGGCAACTACGTATACATGGGGCGTTCGGACCGCGTCATCAAGCGACATGGTGTGAGGATGTCGCTGGTCGAGGTAACCGAGGCGCTCGGTGGTATCGACGGGGTCGCATCCGCGGCGTGCATGACCTTCGACCTGGAGGGCGATCTGGGGGTCGTCGCATTCGTAGTGCCGGACGGCGAGCTCACCACCCCTGTCGCCGTCCGCCAGGCCGCCAGCGAACGGCTCCCGGAAACGATGCTGCCCGATCAATTCGTCTTAGTGGCCAACTTGCCCTTGACGTCTTCCAGCAAGGTCGACGAGCGACGGCTGCTGAAGGAGGCTGGCTTGTCTCCGCCGAACGAAGGGGACTGAGCCGTCAGTGTCGTTGCAACTCAGTTATATGGAGATCGACTCGCTGTGCCGAGTCCTCCACGAGAACTTGCTTGCATTCGCGAGCCCCCAACTTGATGAGACGCGACTGCAGGACTTCTGCGCCTCGATCGCTGGGAGCCCGAAGCCTTCATACAACGACGGCAATACGCACGCGGTCGCCTCCTGATACTCGTTGACGAGCTGCGTCTCAGAAACTCGGCCAAGATACTCGACGTTAGGACGGGTACCGACGCCAGACCGTCTCAACGTGGCGGACGACTCTCCGATGTTCCTTAGCCGCGCCGTGCCGGGTAGAGATGCCGCGTCAAAGGCATCGACAAGGCGGCGCCGTTTCTCGCCGTTGAAGCGGCAGTTGTGACCATCACCCGGCCGACATACTGGACAACATGTACATTCCCGCCGATTTCGCCGCCGACGAGCAGGCCGTCGACGACCTGCTCACTCATCACGGTGCCGCTGACCTGATCACTGCAACACCGGAGGGCGTGGTCGCTACTATGCTGCCGTTCGTCTATGACCCGGGCATGAGGACCCTTCGTGGTCATCTCGCCCGCAACAATGACCAGTGGCGGCGCCCGGTGGTTGGCGAGGCTCTGGTCATCGTGCGGGGACCAGATGCGTACATTTCCCCGGCCTGGTATCCGAGCAAGGCCGAGCACGGACGTGTGGTGCCCACTTGGGACTACGTCACTGCGCACGTCTATGGGCGACTCGCAGTGCACGATGACCCGGCCTGGGTCGAACAGAATGTGCGTGATCTAACCGGACGCCATGAGGCTGGGCGACCGCAATCATGGTCCGTCGACGACGCGCCGCCACAGTTCATCGAGGGTCAACTACGCGCCATTGTGGGAGTGGAATTGCTGATCACCCGCATCGAGGCCAAGTTCAAGCTCAGCCAGAATCGACCAGCCGCTGACGTCGATGGCGTGATCTCAGGATTAATCACCAACGGACACGAAGACGCTGCCCAAGCGGTGCAGCGAGCGCGAACGGCTCCAGTCACGGGCTGTGAAAGGAACCGCGCGTTGACATAAACGGCCATTTGGCCAGGAACGGTATCGGAGCGCGGTGCCTGGGCTACGATCCCTTGGGTGCAAGCAACTGGCGCGACGTCGGGGGGACATTACGAGCAGCTGGTCCGGCGCCAGCGTGCCGAATTGCAAGATGCGTACCTGAAGGGGGTGCGCCGGCTGCGATGGGACGCAGGGCGTCTCGCCGCAGAACGCGAACGGCGTCTTCGGGAGCTGCTGGTGTGGGCCGCCGATCGTTCGCCGTTCTGGCGGGAACGACTGGCAGGCCGCGATCTGGCGAGTTTCACCGAGTCCGACCTCTCCTCTCTGCCGGTCCTGACCAGAGCCGAGATGATGGCGGAGTTCGACCGGGTGGTCACCGTCCCAGGGTTGACACTTGCCCGGGTCCAACAACATCTCGATCAGTCGGACGGCGACCGCGGGTACCTGGACGACGAGTACCAGGCAATCGTCACGTCTGGATATATAGGAACCGAAGCAGTCCACGTCTACGGTTGGGACGCGTTCGTCACCTTCGTGATGCAGGGCTCGCGCTGGACCGGGCGACGCGGCGAAGACCCGGACGCGGTGCTGGCGCAGGCCTTCGCTACCAGCACTCGGCATGAGTCGGGGATATTTCACGCCTTCAGCACCTTCGAAAGCGGAGGGCCGGCATCGCACTGCTCCGGCGGCACGCAACCCCTGGACGAGATTGTCGACGGCCTCAACAACGCGCGTCCCCCGGTGCAGGCTCTCCAAGCGTGGCCGAGCCTCATGCGGGAGCTGGCTTTAGAGGCGATCGCAGGACGACTCACCATCAAACCGACCTGGGTCAGCGTCGCGGGCGAGGTCTGCACCCCGCCCGTGCGGGAGGCAGTTCGGTCCGCGTGGGGGATCGAGACTTCGGAGTTCTGGGGCTGCTCAGAGGGGACCTATGCCTTTCCATGCGGCGTCGGAGAAGGCATGCACGTCGCCGACGATCTGGTCATTCTCGAGCCGGCGGATGGCGATGGCAACGTCGTACCCTATGGGCAACCTGCGGAACGGCTGCTGTTGACCAACCTGTTCAACCTGACGCAGCCGCTGATCCGCTATGACCTCGTAGACGCGGTGACGATGTCCGACGAGCCGTGTCCGTGCGGCTGTGCTCATCGCCGCATCACAGCGGTCAGCGGTCGGATCGACGGAGCCTTCGAGTACGAAAGCGGTGCTCTGGTGCCCCGGGCGGCCTTCGAGCAGACTGTCCTTGCCACCCCTGGCGTCGCCAACTTCTTTGTGGGCAAGACGCAAGGTGGTGTCGACCTGTCCGTGGTGACCGACGGTTCATGCGACCTCCAGCATCTGCGGATGGAACTGATCGACGTGCTCCGCCGGCACGGCGGGCCGGAGTCG
>Ga0209530_1000396_pt1 | contig 32431 bp, 26 predicted proteins | sample BlaSpr_A8_Ref_O1_FD_187987 | JGI IMG/M metagenome (GOLD analysis project Ga0209530, IMG submission 187987) | Forest soil microbial communities from Thunder Bay, Ontario, Canada - Black Spruce, Ontario site 2_A8_Ref_O1 (SPAdes) (version 2) | ecosystem: Environmental > Terrestrial > Soil > Boreal...
ATGATGGCTACGCCTACGGCGACGATCGCGGCGCCTATCCAGTCGTAGCTGTCGGGGCGATGGCCGTCGACGCGCCAGCCCCACAGCAGGCTCATGATGACGAACACTCCCCCGTATGCGGCGTAGACGCGGCCGAAGTCCGCGCTGGGCTGCAGGGTGGGGATGATGCCGTAGGCGATCAGGATGACCCCGCCGGCCAGGCCGACCGGCCATGGGGCCCCTTCGCGGAGCCAGCGCCAGATCAGGTAGCCGCCGCCGATCTCGGCCAGGCCGGCCGCGATGAACAGGGCTACGCTGCGGACGGTATTCATCCTTTGGTGAGCCTGGACGCTACCAGCGCGACCCCCGCCAGCATGACCAGCGCGATGATCAGCGGGTAGTAGATCCGGGTGTGCAGGACCAGGACAGCGCCGGCGCAGGCGCCGCCCAGCATCGCGGCAACCGAGATCAGGCGGCGGGTTACCTTGCTGGAATCCCGGTCGGCGGCGATGCCGGTGATCGTCAGCGTCAGCACCGTGGTGGTGAGGTCGGGAACGGCGAGCTTGCGGGCGGTAGCGTTCTGCATGCCCATCGCCGCCGCGAGCAGCACGATGAGCGGGTACCGGTAGCCGGCCTGCACCGGAGTCGCCGCCGCGATAGCCAGGATGACGGCTATGACGACGAGCAGCGCCTGGCCGCCCGCCGTGGCGGCGAGCAGTATCTCGCGACGCTCGGGATACCGGGCGGCCAGGCGGCCGGCGATGATCGCGCCGAAGCCGAACGCCGCGATCGCGACGATCGAGTCCGGGGCCGAGAAGCCGTGCACGCCGGCGATGGCGAACGCCAGGAAGACCACGTTGCCTGTCATGTTCGCCACGAACACGTGCCCGAGCGCGAGATAGCTGAACGCGTCGACCAGGCCGGTGACCGCCGTCTTGGCGACAAGCAGCGGCGGCAGCAGGCCGTCCTTGCTGTCGCGCGATGGCGCCAGCGTCTGCTTGACGTCGGCGAGGAAGTCGTGCACAGGTACTAGTTCAGGTGCCTGCGCCAGTCCGACGGCACGTGGCCTGCCGGTCCGGGGACGGGCTGGCTCACCGGATGCGAATCCGGCGGGACGAGGTCCGGCCCCTCGGCGTACTCGTCGGTGGTGAAGTCCCAGAACCAGTCTTCACCCGGCTCGAAAGACCTGATGATCGGGTGACCGGATTCCGCGGCGTGCTTGCGGGCGTGCTGCGACGGCGAGGTGTCGCAGCAGCCGATGTGGCCGCACTGGGTGCAGCGGCGCAGATGCACCCACCAGCCGCTGACGGCCAGGCACTCCACGCATCCTGTGCCGCTCGGCGGCACCGTCGGGTCAATTGGATCGCTCACACCCTGAGCATACGGTGTCGCCTCCGGTCTGCGAGTTAGGGCTCGGATAGGACGATGACCTGGTCGGCGGAGGCGAAGGTCAGAGGCTGGGTGCGGTCAGGGTTCAGGTGGATGGTGCGGCCGGCTGCCAGGCGGTAGCCGATGGCTACCTGACGCTGCCGGCGAGCGGACTCAACGACGGTCGAGAAGATAACGGGGTGGCCAGGATGGATGTAGTCAGAGATGGGGCGGAGGAAGATCTCGCTGCCTTCGGGGTCAAAGAGATCGGTGAAGATGGGCACGATGTCCGGGTTGGTGGCTACCTGGGTCATCAGGTGGCTGACCATGGTGCGGCTGACGATGCCTTGCTCGCTGAATGTGGGTGCGTTGCCCCGCGGAGCCGGGGCCAGCGCGAGCGTGTGCTCGTCGGCGATCTCCCCCGTGATGCCAAGGGGGCGGCCTAGCCGGGCTTCGAGGTCACGTAGGTGCAGCAGGGTAACCAGGGAGCGGAAGTCGGCGTGCGCGTCGGCGGCAGTATCGGTACTCAGCAAGATGATGTGCTGATAAGAGGCCAGGTCAAAGGAGCTGAGCAGGTCGAAGTCGGTCGGATCACCCGGTCGCAGGCTGATCTCGGCGTGGTTCAGGTCGGTTCGCAGCTTCTCCAGGCTGCGGATCTGCCCGTTACAGTGGTCCGCCAGGATGTCGATCCGCGACCCCGCGGGGACGTACGCGTCAAGCTGGCGGATGATCCGCGCCGATCGCCGGTTCCAGCCGAGCATGAGCAGGCGCACCGGGGCACGCCGCCGCGGCCGGGGCGCGACGATCGCATCCTCGTCGATCTGCGGCACGCCGGCCGGGGCGAAGACATCCTGCGCGGAAATCGCGACGATCAGGTCGTCATCGGCAACGACCTGCTCCGACGGCGGGTTCAGCATCAGCGTGCCATCAGCCCGGATAAGCCCCACCGGCGACGCGGCCGCGAACGCGTGCAAGACCTCGCCGAACGTCTGCCCGGCCAGCAACGAACTGCTGGGGCAGACGCAGAGCTCATCGCCGTTGAAACGCAGCAGCTCAGAGAAGACCATGGCCAGCCCGGGCTGCAGTGCCGCCTGCGCGATCCACCGGCTGGCCAGGTCATCGGCGTCCAGGAACCGCGCGTTCGGTCCGGCGGCCTTGATCGCCGCCGGCAGGTTGTCATGATCGGCTATCGCCGCCACGACGGGACGTGATGTCAGGTTCCTGATCGCCAGGATCGTCTTGATCACCTGCTCATCGGCATCCGGACCGGGCGGCGCCAGCACGATCACGCAGCGCGCGGACTGCGGGCTTATCCGGTTGACGTCGGACGGCACCACCGGGTTGCCGCTGCGGCAGGTAACCTTGGCGTCGCGCACGTGCACGCGGATCTCGTCCTCCATCGCGGCCTTGTCCCTGTCCGCCAGGACGGCGAGCATCGTGCGGCCGTGCCGGGAACCGGCGGCCTTGAGTTCGGCGGCGATGAAGAAGACCTCCGCCGACCAGCCGACCACCACCACATGGCCGCTCTCCAGCACCGCAGAGCGTCCCTTACGCAGGTCCATGATCTTCTTGTTAACCCCGGCGGTGATCAGCGACACCAGCGTGCTGGCGAACAGCAGCGCGACCACCGCACTGCCGATCGACCCGAGTACGTATATCGGCGGACCCACCTGGCCGCCGACCTTGAACGTCGAGCCGATCATCTTCCAGATCTCGACCAGATGCGTCCGGAGGGTGGCGTCATGCTCCTTACGGGTACTGACCAGCAGCACGCTGATCGGGATATCGGTGAGCACGCAGATCGCCGCGAGCCACCCGACCAGAGCGAACGTGCCGCGGGCCATCGTCTTGTCGAACCAGTAAAGAAGGCGCTGCCGAATCCATCCCATGCGGCCCTAGCGTGGCCCGAAGATGATCATGAAGCAAGGACATAGTCCCAGGTAGATGGGCTTTTCTTGGCGGAACATAAATGCCCGGCGGAAGAAAACGAGTCAAAAATGACCCATTATCTTCCGCCGGGCATCGATCTTCCGTTCAAATCCGCCGCAGGGCGGGCGCCCGGTTCGGCAGCGCGGGGACCACGCCTGTGTCAGCAGGACGGGAACCAGCGGTCGTTATGTGTGATCGGGCTGTCTGCGGCGGGCCAGGGTGTCTACGGTGACGGCGGCCAGAAGGACCAGGGCGGTCCAGATGTCCTGGGCGGGGGCGCCGAGGCCGAGCAGGCCCAGGCCGTTGTAGATCACGGCGACGATCAGGCCGCCCAGGACGGCGCCGAGCATCCGGCCGCGGCCGCCGAACAGGCTGGTGCCGCCGATGACCGCGGCGGCAACGGCGTACAGCACGTTCTGGCCGCCGTTGACGTCGCTGGAGGCCGAGCCGAGGAACGACGCGTAGATAATGCCCATCATGCCCGCGGTCAGGCCGCACAGGGCGAACGCCAGCACCCGGATCCGGCTGAGGTTGATGCCCGACCGCCGGGCCGCCTCGGCGTTGCCGCCGATGGCGTAGATATACCGGCCGAACCTGGTGCGACTCAACAGCACGCTGTACGCGACGAGCACCACCAGCATCACCACCACGACCCAGGGCACGCCTTCAAGTACTGTGGTCCGGCCGCGGTTCGTGTTGCTGAGGAGCACCACGACCACGCCCGCCACCGCGATGACCGCGATCTTGAGCGCCGTGATGCTGGTCGGCGGCGCGGCCAGGTTGCTGGCCCGTCTGCGGCTGTCGCGTACGACGAACGCGACACCGCTCAGAATGACCGCCGCTATCATGACGATCCAGCCGGCCAGCGGGCTCATGCTGCCGCCCTCGATGTCGCTGATGACAGAGCTGTACAGCCGGATGCTGCCGCCCGAACTGGGGCCGCCAAGGGAGTTGATGACGGTAATCAGCAGTCCGGTACCGGCCAGCAGCCCAGCCAGGGTGACTACGAACGACGGCAGCCGCAGCCAGGTAATGATGACGCCCTGGATCCCGCTGAAGAGCGTCGGTACCGCCAGCCCGGCCAGGACTGCGAGCCACCAGGGCAGATGCTCCGCCGGTGACACCATCCACAGCGTGATAGCCGCGCCCATCACGGAGGAATAGCCGATGGACAGGTCAATCTCGCCGAGCAGCAGCACGAATACCTCGGCCATGCCGAGCATGATGATCCAGCCGGCCTGGCCCATGAGGTTGACCATGTTGCCGGCGGACAGGAAGTTCGAGTTTTTGATCTGGAAGTAGATCACGATCACGATCAGGCCGGCGACGACCGGCAGCGCACCACTCTCGCCGCCCTTGACCCGGGTCCACCAGATCCGGACGTACTCACCGAGGGAACCCGCGATCACATCCGGGGCTGCCACCTCGGCGGCGTGGGTGGCCAGCTCGTCAGGCTGGTCGATCTCAGTGCTCACTGGAGGCTCCCTGGCGCTGCGTGGCTCCGGTCGTCATCAGGTCGACGACCGACTGCGCATCGAACTGGTCCTTCGGGCCGACGGCGGCCAGCGTGCCCAGGTACAGCACGGCGATACGGTCGGCTACCGACATGACGTCGTTGAGGTTGTGAGAGATGACGATCACCGCGATGCCCTGGCCGGACAAGCGCTCGATGAGGTCGAGCACGACGTGGGTCTGCGTGACGCCCAGGGCGGCGGTCGGCTCGTCCAGGATGACCAGCTGGGCGTCACGCATCACGGCCTTGGCCACCGCGACCGCCTGCCGCTGACCGCCGGACAGCGACCCGACCGGCTGGCGGATCGAGCGGACCGTGACGACCGACAGGTCGCTCAGCGTCTGCTTGGCGGCGATCTCCATGCCGATCTCGTCCAGCTGCCAGCGCTTGGTCCTCTCCACCCCGAGGAACATGTTCTGCACGATGTCGAGGTTGTCGGCCAGCGCCAGGTCCTGGTAGACGGTGGCGATGCCGAGTGCTGCCGCGTCTCTGGGGGTGTGCAGCCTGACCTGCTCGCCGTGCCAGTAGATCTCGCCGTGATCGGGCTGCCAGATGCCGGAGACGCACTTGATCAGCGTGCTCTTCCCGGCCCCGTTGTCGCCGAGGATGGCGGTCACCTGGCCGGCCGGGATGTCCAGGTCGATGTTGTACAGGGCACGCACCGGACCGAAGTTCTTGCCGATCCCGGCGAGCCGCAGCAGCGACTGCTGCGGCTCGACCGGGGTACCGGCATCCGGTACGGTCATACGTTGATTCCATACTGCTTGCAGGCAGCCGCGTACTGAGCGACACATAGCTGCTGTGCCGGGACGAAGTTGTCCGCGATAACGGTGCTAGCCATGTTGGTGGGGGTCACCCACTCCGGAACGAGCAGGACAGACGGGACCTCTACACTGGCGGTGGTGTCGTCGGTCTGGCCGTTGACCAACGTTGACGGCGGGGTCTTGCCCGCGCGCAGGTACATGGCAAGCGCGACGGCGGCCTCGGCCTCTTCGTAGATCGGCTTGTAGACCGTGCCGCACTGGTAGCCGGACAGGATGTTCTGCAGTCCGACGAGCGTGGCGTCCTGGCCAGTCACCGGGAACGTGCCAGCCTTGACGCCCTGCCGCTGCAGGAACTGGATGATCGGCGCGGCGTTCTCGTCGTTCGGGGTGAGGACGGAGTTAATGTTCTTGTGCGCGGTGTATTCCTGCTGGAATTCAGTTTCCGCGACATCCGGCGTCCAGGTCCCCGCGGGGTTGCCGACATCGACGTAAGACTTGTTCGCGAAATACGGCGCCAGGACCGCGTTATAGCCCTGCGCGAACAGGGTGGCGTTGTTGTCGGTGGGGGCGCCGCGCATCACCAGCACGTTCGGCTTGGTGACCTTCTCCGCGGTGGCGCAGGCCACAAAGCCCTTGCCGATGAGGGTGCCGACCTCGACGTTGTTGAAGCTGACGTAGTACTGGCGGCTGCCGCCGAGGGTGAGGCGGTCGTAGTCGATGACGTCGACGCCGTGCGCCTTCGCGTAGCTCTCGATCTGCGCGCCGACACCAGAGTCGAGCGGGTCCATGATAAGAACGCTGGCGCCATTGGTAATGGCCGCCTGAGCATCACTAAGCTCAGTGGCATCGCTGCCCTGGGCATTCTGCACACTGAACTGGCTTGGCGAAAGCCCGGCCGCCGCTAGGGCCTCGTTCAGATCGGGTGCGTCAAATTCCGTGTACCGGGCACTTGAAACTGTGTCCGGCAGAATAGCCGCGACACTTCCCTTGCCTTCGGGCGCTAGTGACTTCAGCGCCGTCATGGCGGTGAAGTTGTTGGTCAGGCTGCTTATTGATATTGACGGGGCTGCGGCTGAGCTGGCGGGGGTACTGGAGCCCGTGCCAGCCGGCGGCGTGCTCGATGTGGGACTGCTGCTGCTGCATGCCGCGATGACGAGGCATGCGGCGACCGGCAGCGCGGTTATCGCCACTTTCCTTGCTCTTCTCGCGCCTCTTCGGGGGGCGGGAATCATAAAACCACCTCGTGTGTTTGTAGGTGCCTTCAGCCGACCATAGAACCGTTCCGATTAACGTGGCCTTAACATCCGGGGGCTGACGTGAAGATACCGTTAACGATGTAAAGGATTGATCTCGGATCTCGCGCATCTCGGGTGCAAGCCGGTATCCGGCCCGTGGTTGCGTAAGAATGAGCGGGGTGCCTTCCTCGTCCTCGAGCTTGGCGCGCAGCCTTCGCACGTAGACGCGCAGGTACTCGGTCTCGGTCTCGTAGCCGTGGCCCCACACCCTTCTGAGCAGGTGCGCGTGGGTCAGGAGCTTGCCGCGGTTCACCGCCAGCTCGCGCAGCAGCGCGAACTCGGTGGGGGTCAGGTGCACCGGCTGCCCGTTGCGGCGCACCTGCTGGCGCGCGAGGTCGATGTGGATGTCGCCGATGCTTATCTCCTGCGTTACCTGCTCCGTCGGCTGGGCAGGCCTGGTCCTGCGCAGGGTCGCGGCGATGCGGGCCAGGAGCTCCTCGATGCTGAACGGCTTGGTCATATAGTCGTCCGCGCCCATGTGCAGGGCGGTCACCTTATCCCGCTCGCCACCACGGGCGGACACCACGATGATCGCGACCGGAGAACGCTCCCTGATCTGACGGCACAGGTCGAAGCCGTCCACCTCCGGCAGCATCAGGTCGAGCAGCACGATGTCCGGGTCCTCTGTCTCCAGCAGCTGGAGCGCCTTCCTGCCGTCCACCGACACGACCGTGTCGAACCCGCGGACCGCCAGGTTCGCCCTGATGAGGTCGACGATATTGGGATCGTCCTCCACGACGAGGGCGCAGGTCTTGGTCTTTACTGCAGCTGTGTCACTCGTCACGGCCTGCTCCTTCGATGGCCAGGCGCACACCCTCAATGTTCAGGCGAACACTGAAGCAGGTGCCCTTGCTGACCGGGTTGAGTTCCATGGTTCCGTCATGTGCCTGCACGATGCCCCGTGCGATAGAAAGGCCAAGGCCTGCGCCCGCGGTGCCGCTGCGGCTGCTGCCTGGCGGCGGCATGCCGCAGCCGGTGTCCTGCACGGTGATCTTCAGGTCCGCGTGCTCGCGCGTCGCGGTGACCTGCACCGTCGTTTCCGGCGGGTTGTGGGTGAACGCGTTCGTCAGCAGGTTCACCAGGACCTGCTCCATCCGGTCATGGTCGGCCCAGACGACCGGCAGCGCGGGTTCGCAGCTGATGGTGACCTTCTTGGCGCTGGCCGGCGGAAGGCAGGCGACCGCGGCATCGATGACCAGGCGGATGTCGCACCAGTCCGGCTGCAGCCGCATGATGCCCGACTCGATCGCGGAGAAGTCGAGGAGGTCATCGACCAGCCTGCCCAGACGGGCTGATTCGGCGGCGATCCGGTCGAGGAACCGCTGCTGCGAGTCGCCGTCCCAGGTCACGTCGTTCTGCATCAGGCTGGACGCGTAGCCCCTGATCGCGGTCAGCGGGGTGCGCAGCTCGTGACTGAGCCGGGACAGGAAACCGCGCTGGAGCTCGCGCGATCGGCGCAGCGCCGCCGCCTCCTGGTGGGCGCTGGCCGCCTCCTCACGTTCGAGCGCGAGCCGGAGCGAGTGCGCCGCGTCCTCCATCAGCGCCGTCTCCTCCCTGGTGGGCGGGACATTCCGCCAGCTCGCCAGCAGCACCGACCGGCCGCCGGCAGCGGTGAAGACGACGGCGCGTGTACGGCGCCGGCGGCTGCTGCGCAGCTCGGTGGCAACGCCGTCCGTGTCGGCGCCGTCCGTGTCAGCGCCGGTGAGCGCCTCGGCCGCCAGGCCGGACAGCGCCTGCATTGCCTCGTCCTGGTCGGCGCTGCGGGACCCTGCATAGCCGCGCCAGCTATGCGGGCCGCCGTCGGGCGGCTGGGTGGCGACAGCTACCTCTTCTGCCTGCAGGCCGCGGCGCAGCGACTGCAGCGCTATGTTCAGGCCATCCGCCACCGGAACCGGCCCGGCCAGCGTTTCCAGCATCTCCCTGATGGTCTCCAGGACCCGGTTCCTCGTGGTGACCTGATCGAGCAGCCGGTCACGTTCGATGGCGTTCGCCGCGTATCCGGCGTACACCGTGACCAGGTCCAGTTCGTCGCGGCGCGGGGCGAGATGCTCGGTGCGGAAGACGGTGATGACGCCGGTCGGCCCGTTCGGGCCTTGCACCGGCACCGACCACGAGCTCGCCACGGTCGTGGACTTCGCCAGCTCACGGAAGGTACGCCAGGCCCGCACGTTGTCAGCGACCACCGGACGGCCCTCGGCCGCGGCCATGCCGACCGGACCGCCCGCCGGGCCGAACGGGAGCCTCGCCCACGGCTCCAGCTCGCCGGAAGCGAACCCCAGGGATGCCATGCAGTGCAGGCTGACGTCGGTGACCAGATGGATGCACAGGCGCTCGGTGTTGAGCGCCGAGCCAAGCGCGGACAGGATCAGGCTCAGGCTGCTGGAGGGATCGGCACTGATCAGGCGGTCGGTGAGGCCGTGCAGCCGGGTGAGCTGGCGGCGGGCGCTCGTGTCCACCTGCTGCCCGCTGAGCAGGGCGACGACATCCTCCGGATGGGTATCCGTGGTCTGCAGGTCGGCCACGATCCGGCCCTGCCGCAGCACCACGATGCGGTCGGAGAGCCGGAACATCTGCTCGATGTCGTGGCAGGCGAGCAGGATCGTGGTGCCCTGCTCACGCAGGCCCACGATCAGGTCCTCGACCTGGCGGGACTCGTTAACGCCAAGCGCGGCGGTCGGCTCGTCGAGCGCGATCAGCCGCGGCCGACGGCCCATCGCGCGAGCCACCGCGACCAGCTGACGCTGCCCGCCGGACAGGGTACTGACGCTGCGGGTGGTGTCCTTCAGCGGGATCTTGAGCTCGGCAAGGAGATCGGCGGCGACCTGATGCAGGCGGGTTTCTGACCACAGCAGCCTGCGGGACTCGCGGCCGAGCATGATGTTGGCGGCGATGTCCAGGTTGTCGCACAGCGCCAGGTCCTGCCAGACGACCGCGATACCGTGCTTCGCCGCGGCGCCGGGATGAGCGTGCACGCGCCGGCCTGCCAGCTGAATCTCCCCGCTGGCCGGGGGAACATCGCCGGCGATGCAGCGGACCAGGGTCGTCTTACCCGCCCCGTTCTCCCCCGCCAGCGCGACGAGCTCACCAGGACGGACGGCGAGATCCACGCCGCGCAGGGCATGCACCGGGCCGAAGCTTACGCTCAGGTTCGACACGGTCAGCAGTGGCGCGGAGGCGGGTGCCCGGGCGGCCGAGGGGACGGCGACCCGCGCTTCCTGGGCGACGGTCATTTTGTCATTGTGTGGCCAGAACGGGGTGTTTGGCCACAGGCGTTCGTTAACAATGTGGACCTGACCAGGCATTTTCACGGAATATAAATGTCTGGAAGGTTACGAGTGCCGGTTGGTGGAGGAGGACGAGCAATGCTGGTTGCGTTTTCAGTCACGCCGCTGGGCGTGGGCGAGGCGGTCGGGGAGATCGTGGCCGAGGCGGTCCGGGTGGTGCGGGACAGCGGCCTGCCGAACCGGACCGACGCCATGTTCACCACGATCGAAGGCGACTGGGACGAGACGATGGCCGTCGTCAAGCAGGCCGTCGACGCCGTAGCCGAGCGGGCGCCGCGAGTCAGCCTCGTCCTCAAGGCCGACATCCGGCCCGGGGTCACCGGCGCCCTAGAAGCCAAGGTCGAGGCCGTAGAGCGCTACCTGCAGGCTTAAATGCCCGGGCGCACTCCTGGCGCGGGCGAGCACGAGAAGGACCGCGTGCCGCGGACCGGGTGCCCCCGGGCCGGGTTGCGCTAGGTGCTAGCCGGGCTTCAGGGGTGACGGGCGGCTTCAGGCGGCGACGGCTGGCTCCGGTGGGGTGGTGACCATGGCGGCCAGGGCGTCCGCCTTGCGGATGCGCCAGCCGACAGCCGAGCCGCAGGCCAGCACGAGACATCCCGCGCCGAACGACACGTGGTAGGCATCCAGCGAGCCAGTGCCCGGATGCAGCCCGGTACCCGGGAGCAGCAGGGCGAGGCACGTGGCCACCAGAGCCACGCCGGCCGCCGATCCCGCCTGGCGCAGCACCGACGTGAGGGTCGTCGCCTGCGCCAGCACCTGCGCCGAGATCCCGGCAAGCGCCGTCACCTGCCCGGGCGCCATCGCGAAGGCGAACGCCATCCCGGTGCCCAGCATCAGCAGGGGCATCGCCCACGACGCCTGGGCCGCGCCCACGAACGCCATGAGCCCGACAAACACGGCGGCGCCGGCGAGTCCCCCGCCCATCAGCGGCCGCGGGCCGGTCCGCGGGAACAGCCGCGACGAGATCTGGATGCCGGCCATGCCGCCGACGGCTTCGGTAAATGTCGACAATCCAGAATGAAGAGCCGTGAAACCCAGGCCGTTCTGCAGGAATACGGGGGCGAGGAAGAGGATTCCGAGGAAGCCGGCACCACCTACGGTGAGCACCAGGTTCGCGGTGCGATAGCCGCGGTCGGCGAGCAACCGGAGCCGGAGAACCGGCGAACGGGAGCGGAGGCAGACCCGCACGAACAGGGCGAGCAGCACCACCGCGGCGGCCGCGGCGGCAACGATCGGCGGGGAGCCCCAGCCGGTGACCGAGCCGTCGGTCAGCGCGTACATGGCCAGCGGGAAGCCGGTCGCGACCAGCACGAAGCCCCTGACATCGAACGGGCCGGGCGGATCCTGGCGGTGCGGAGCGAGGAATAGCAGACCGTATATGAGGACAAAAACCCCGATCGGGACGTTCGCGTAGAAGATCCAGCGCCACGACAGGTCATCCACCAGCAGGCCGCCGAGTATCGGGCCGAGGGCCGGCGCGATCAGCGTGGGCACCATCAGGATGCGAGTGGCGCGGACCCGCTCCGCGGGCGGGAACGTGCGGTACAGCATCGCGGTGCCGACCGGGAGGCTGAGGCCTCCGGCGGCCCCCTGCAGCGCACGGAAGGCGATCAGCATCCCCAGCCCCGACGAGACCCCGCACAGCGCGCTGGCCAGCGTGAACGCGGCCAGGGCAGTCAGCAGCACGCGCCGGCCGCCGAATCGGTCGCCCAGCCAGCCCGCGGCCGGCATCGCGACGGCCAGCGCCACCAGGTAACTCGTCACCACCGAGCTCACGGCTGCGGCCGACGTATGGAAGTCGACTCGGAGGGTCGGTAGCGCCACGTTCACCACGGTGGAATCCAGGATGAACATGAAGAAGGTCGCGACATATACGACGCTGACGGCCACCTTGGGGCTCGCCGTACGTTTCGTCATGATTGTTAACAACGTTACGTCACACCACAGAGCCGCAGGGCGGCGGTGGTCCCCGCGGCGGCGAGGACGATCACCAGGAACGGGGCCTTGCGCCAGGCAAGCAGGCCGGCCACCGCGACCCCGGCCGGGCGGGCGAAACCCGCCGCGTCGTGGCCCTGGGTGAGGGCGGTGACCGCGACCAGGGCGGCGAGCAGCACCATGGCGGCCGTTTCCAGCAGCTTGCGGACCCGGGGCGGGAACGTGACGCGCGCCTGCAGCAGCCGGCCAGCGGCGCGGAAGCCGTACGTGCCCGCGGCCAGGATGAGGATGCCGGCGATCAGCATGCGACCACCACCGCGGCGAGAGCGAGCAGCACGGGGAGGCCGGCCGGCAACCCGCAGGCCGTGCCGGCCAGGGCGATCCCCGCGCCGGCGATCGCGGCGGCTCGCAACCGCCGCCCGCCGTCCCGCAGGGCAGGAAAGATCAGCGCCAGGATCATCGCGGGGAACACCGCGTCCAGGCCGAGCGCGCTGGTGTTGCGGACGATGCCGCCGAGCAGGGCACCGGAGACCGCGCCGGCCGGCCAGGCGATCAGCACGCCGCAGCCGCAGGTCCAGAACACGGCGCGCCTGGTCTCGGCGCGGTCCTGGGCGAGGGCGAAGACGACGGTTTCGTCGTTCATCAGGTGGGTGCCGAGGATGGCCCGCCAGCCCCGGCCGGCGACGCCGGCGGGCAGCGCGAGGCCGTAAGGCAGGTGCCGGGAGTTGACCAGCACGCCAGCCAGCGCCGCCGCGAGCGGATTCCCGCCGGCCGCGACGATCCCGACGAACAGCAGCTCGGACGACCCGGCCATGACCAGCACGCTCAGCATCGCCGGCACCCACAGCGGCAGCCCGCCCGCCACCGCGATCGCCCCGTACGACACGCCGAACACGAAGACGGCGAGGCAGGCGAGCCCTATGTCCCGGCCGGCGCGCCGGTCTATGCTTCTCCAGGCCGGAGTTCTCCATATCGAACCCATGACCTTTATATTGAACGTTCGATAGAATGAACACAAGACCTTTTTACAGAACGGCCTGTGTGTTACGTTGGCACGCCAAGGAGTCGTATGACGTCACAAGCGCCCCAGCAGCTGATCGCTGCCGCGCTACGCAGGGAACGCCACCGATCGGGCCTGTCCCTCAGCGAGATCGCCCGCCGGGCCAGCGTCGCGAAGTCGACCCTGTCCCAGCTGGAGGCCGGGACCGGCAACCCCAGCCTGGAAACGCTGTGGGCGCTGTGCGTCGCGCTGGACATCCCGATCTCCCGGCTGCTGGATCCGCCCCGGCCCGCCGTGCAGGTCATCAGGGCCGGCGAGGGATTGACGGTAGCCGCCGCGGAAGCCAACTACAAGGCGACGCTGCTTGCCGTCTGCCCGCCGAACGCACGACGCGACATATACCGGCTGGTCGCCGAGCCGGGGCCTGGGCGCATGTCGGAGCCGCACCAGCCGGGCGTGGTGGAGCACGTCGTGATCAGCGCCGGGCGGGCGCTCGTCGGAATGGCCACGGAACCGGTGGAGCTAGGCCCAGGCGACTACATCTGCTTTCCCGGCGACGTCCCGCATGTGTTCCAGGCCCTGGAGCCAGGAACACATGCGGTCGAGGCACACGAGTACAGCTAGGGGCGAGTACAGCTAGGGGATGTCCTGCGCGGCGTCGGCCCTCGCCTCGGCGGTGAGCGACGTGCTCGTGCTCGTCGTCGGCGGGTTGGCGGTCGGGCAGGTGATGGTGCCAGGCAGCTTCCCGGTTATCAGGTACGCCGTCACCGCGTCGTCAACGCAGCGGTTGGGCTTGGTGTCCGCGTCGTCAGAGAAGGCGATCGCGTGCGTGCCGTCGTTGGTGACAGTGATCAGGTCAAAGCCGAGCGTCTTCGCCATGACCCTGGCCGTGGCCAGCGGCGTCTGGATGTCGCCGTCGGTGTTGACCACCAGGCCCCGGGGATAGGCGCCCCTTGACGTGATCACGGGCAGGGCCTCGAGCGGCTTGTAGTTCAGGTAGGTGCAGGCAGATGGCCCGCGAGGCTGGAGGGTGTTCCCGTAGGGGAAGGTCTTGAGCCAGAAGTTGATGTTGTCGTTGTACTCCCGGTAGCCGGCGGCGTTGGGCTTTGGCCAGGGCCAGTCACAGGTGACGGCGTTGTAGACGCCGTCGCTGCTATCCTCATCGCTGAGCGGGGTGACGTCCGTGGGGCCGGGCACCAGGTCACTGGCACTGGCCACATCCCGGCTCATCGCCGGGTCGGCCGGCTCGCCGTCGCTTGCCATGATCGCATTGCGCAGCCTGGCGGCGAAGGTCGCCCAGTCCTTGCGGTAGCGGGTGAACGTGCCGATGTCCCTGGACAGCGACTGCTGCGTGAAGCCGCCGATCGGTTCCGTGGTCCCCAGGTCCCCGTACAGCTTGTCGACCGCCACGCGGACATCGGCCGCGGACGCGCCGAGGCCCAGGTCGTTCGCTGCCGCCCACGCGGCCCACGAGCTGAAGTTGAATAGCTGCGCGTTGTCGCCGTCGGTCTCGCTGTCGTACCAGCTGATCCGCGGGTTCAGCGCGCCGTCCAGCACCATCCGGTTCAGGTGGCTGGGGAACAGCGCGCCGTACACCGCGCCGAGCCAGGTCCCGTAGGAGACGCCGAAGTAGCTGATCCTGGCCTTGCCGAGCACCATCCGCAGCAGGTCGATGTCCCTAGCGGTGTTCATCGTGGTGATGTACCGGCGCAGGCCAGCCGCGCGGTCCTGGCACGCCAACTCCTGCTTCCTGGCATGGTCAGCGTAGAACCTGAGCGTGGCCGAGGCCCAGCCAGGCAGCACCGGCGGCGTGACCTTGCGTCTGCCGATGCTGGCGCAGGTCAGCCTGGTCGCGCCGGCTCCCATGCCCTGCCAGGGACCGAACCCGCGCGGGTTCATGCCCACGATCTCGTAGGACTGGTGCACCGCCGGGGGTGCGGCCTGGCGCAGCTTCGGCACCATGAACAGGCCGGTGGTACCGGGGCCGCCGGGGTTCGTCATCAGGATGCCCAGGCTCGGCATCCCGCCCGCGGCGCGCAGGCGGTCGATCGCGACCTCGATGGTCCTGCCGCCGGGCTTCGCGTAGTCCAGCGGGACCTTAAGCAGTGCGCAGTCCACGCCCTGCCAGTACGTGCTGTTCTTCTTGCAGGTCTTCCAGTGCAGCACCTGCCTGGTGAACCGGGCCGGCAGCTTCACTGCCGCTGCTGGCTTCCCGGCTGGCTTCCCGGCGGCCGAGGCCACCGGACCGGCCGCAAGAAGGCCAGTCACGATCGTCGCGCTGACCAGCAGCGCCGAGAGCTTGCTTCCCACGAGACCCCCTGTGATGACACACTCTGCATGTCTGCGCCGATCATTTCGGTGATCTTGGGGTAACGCAGCGCGACACGCCGGGGGCGCGGCCTATCCCTCGGTCGGTACGTCCTCAATGAGGGCGACCAGGCCTGCTTCGTCGAGCAGGTCGGCGGGGCGGACCGTCCTGTCGTACGCGACGTAGTGAAAGGCAGCGCGCACCGCGTCGACCGGAATCCCGGCGAGCTTCGCCCAGGCGAGCCGGTACGCGGCCAGCTGGACCGCGACGGCGTGGCGTTCGGCGGCCGAGCGTGGCGGCTGTCCGGTCTTCCAGTCCACGACGTCGAAGCCTTCGCCTCCGGCAACTCCGCTGCTTTTTTCGCCTCCGGCAACTCCGCTGCCTTTTTCGCCTCCGGCAAACACAGCGTCGATGCGGCCGCGGACCTGACGGTCGCCGATCAGCATCTCGAACGGCACCTCGGTCGCGGTCGGCCAGCGGTCCGCCCACTCGCTGCGCTCGAACCGCTCCCGCAGCGCGGTGAAGTCGGCATCGGGATCGTCGGCGTCGCTGAACAGGTCGTCGTCGTCGATGAGTCGCTGCTGCCCGAACCTTTCCTCAAGCCACTGGTGGAACGCGGTGCCGCGCCGCGCCTGACGGGCGGGCGGGCGCGGCATCGGCCGGCGTACCTGCCGGGCCAGCTCGGCCGGATCCCTGGCCAGCGTCACCAGCGAGGACACCGTCAGCTGCCCAGGCAGGTGCACCGCGATCGCGCCGTCCCGGGATGAAGCGGCGGCCTGCTCGGCGAGCAGCAGGTCGGCGTCCCGCTGCCACGCCACCACCAGCGCCCGGTCCTGCTCCGTCAGCTCGCTATCGTCCGGGGCACGGACCGGGGCGCGGACCATGTCCGCCGCCTCGCGCACGCCCTCGTAATACCGGCCCGCCGGCGTCAGCGGCCAGTCGGCCTCGTCTACGGTCGCGAACAGCGGATTCTCCGCGTCCTCCGGCGGCTCGTCCGCCCACACCGCCACGTCTGCCTGATCCTTTACCTCGGTCAGGAACGGCGACGGCCCCAGGCGGCTCGTGCCGCCCTCCCCCCACCAGTATCCCGAGCATCCGAGCCAGAAGGCCGCCCGGGTCGCCGCGACGTACATCAGCCGGCGTTCCTCTGCCAGATCCCGCGCCGCGCACGCCTCGATGAAGGAGGACAGCGAGTCCGGATCCAGCCCGCGCAGCGCCGGCAGATCCCCGGCGTCGCCGCGCAGCGGGAACGGGATCAGCCGCGCATTGTCCGTCCACTTCGTGGACACCCGCGGCCGGGCCGGGAACACCTGCGACTTGGCACCCTGCGCGAGCCCTGGCACGAACACGGCCGGCCACTGGAGCCCTTTCGCCGCGTGCACGGTGAGCAGCTTGACCGAGTCCGACTCGCCGACCCGGCCGGTCTCCAGCCCGAACTCCTCCTGCTGCGCGGCGGTCAGGTAGGCGAGGAACGCACCGAGCGTCGGCTCGGCACCCTCGCCGGTGAACGCGGCGGCGACGTCGATGAACGCATCCAGGTCGGCGCGCGCGGCAACCGGATCCGCGCCGGGCCTGGCCGCCACCTCGATGTCCAGCCCGAGTACCCGCTCCGCCTCCGCCGCCAGGTCGGCGAGCGGCCTTGCGATCTGGGCCCGCAGCGCGCGCAGCTCATCGGCCAGCGCGCGCAGGCGCGGGTACCCGGCTGCCGAGTACGCGTCCGGGTCGCCGAGGTCGTCCAGCGCCTCGACCAGGCTGCCCGTCTCCGCCGTCAGGTCCGTGATCGCCTCGGCGAGCGGGTCAACGGCTTCCGGCTGCTGTGTGGTCTCGCCTCTGACCAGTTCCCTGGCCCGCCGCCCGAGTGCGACCAGGTCCCGCGGCCCGATCCGCCACCGCGGGCCGGTGAGCAGCCGGGCGAGCGCGTCGGACGCGGCGGCGTCGTGCAGCACCCGCAGCGTCGCCACCACGTCCTGTACCTCCGGCACGACGAGCAGCCCGCCGAGCCCGACCACCTCAACCGGGATACCGCGCGCCTCGATCGCCTTCCGCAGCGACACGAACTGCGCCCGCTTACGGCACAGCACCGCGATGTCCGACGGCTTGTATGTCTCGAGTAGCCCGGCGACCTGCGACGCGACCCAGTCGGCCTCGTCCAGCGCGGTCTCCAGCAGCGCCGCCGTCACCGTCCCCAGCCCGGCGCGATCCGGCGCGGACACCAGCCGCGGCACGTCCGGCGCCTCCGCCCGCAGGTCCTGCTGTATGACGGCGGCCGCATCAAGCACCCGCCCCGAATTGCGGAAGCTCGTGGAGAGCAGCAGCACCGGGGCCTCGCTGCGGTGCCCCTGGGAAGTGGCGGCGGGGAAGTCGGTACGGAACCGGCGCAGGTTCCCGGCACTGGCCCCCCGCCAGCCGTAGATCGACTGGCACGGATCGCCGACCGCGGTCACCGGATGCCCGCCGCCGAACATCGACCGCAGCAGCACCAGCTGCGCGTGGCTGGTGTCCTGGTATTCGTCAAGCAGCACCACCTGATAGCGGGCGCGCTCCCCCGCGCCGACCTCGGGGTGCCGCGCCGCGATCCGCGCGGCCAGCGCGACCTGGTCGCCGTGGTCGATGACCTCCCGCATCCGCTTGGCCGCCGCGTACAGTTCCGCCAGCGGCAGCAGCTGCTCCCGTGCCCGCTGGGTAGCCACGATCTTAAGAACGGCCTGTGGTACCCGTCCGGGGAGACCGTCGAGTTCTGCGTCGAGCCACGCCCCGATACCGTGCACGTCACCCGGGGCACGCAGGTGCTCGGACAGGTCGCCGGCAAGCTCGAGCACGGCCGCGGTCACCGTCTGCGGCGTCCAGATGATCTCGTCCATCGGCCCGTCGTACGCGGCGACAATACCGGCCGCGAGCTGCCAGGACAGCGCAGGGGTGATCAGCCGCATGGACGGCTCGAGCCCCTCGCGCAGCGCGTTGTCGCGGACCAGTCGGCCGGCGTAGGCGTGATACGTGCCAATGACCGGGTCGCCCTCCGCGTTCCCCTGCCCGCCCGCCTCCCCGCCCGCCTGCCAGGCTCGGCGCAGCCGGTCGAGCCGGGACTGGACCCGCTCGGCGAACTCGGCGGCTGCCTTGCGGGTAAAGGTGAGCCCGAGCACCCGGTCCGGCCGGACCATGCCGTTGGCGACCAGCCAGACCAGCCGGGCCGCCATGGTCTCGCTCTTGCCGGATCCGGCGCCCGCGATGACCGCCAGCGGCCCGAGCGGGGCGGCGATGACCGCGGCCTGCTCCGGCGTCGGTTCCGGCAGCCGCAGCAGCCGTGCCAGCTGTACCGGTCCGAGCTGTGCTGTTCCCCCGCTCATCCCAGAATTCCACCAGACACGGGCGGGATCCGCTGTGCCTTTCGCCGGCGCGCCTGGCCTGCTTTATTGAACCTATCGAACCGGACAATTAGCCCATAGATTCCTATATGGTGACAATCATGCACCTGACGCGTAGAGTTCTCCTGGCCGGCGCGGCGATGCTGGCCCTCACCGGCGCCGGGACCGGCGTGGCCATCACAGGGACCGCATCCGCTGCCACGCCGTCCTGCGGCAGCACGTGCCGCAGCTACTTCCTCGAGAAGTGGGGCAGCGATAACGTCCTGGACGTCTACCAGCGGACCGCCAAGGCCGGGACCCCGATCATCTTGTACCAGGCAAGCAACAACGACCCCGCCGAGGACTGGACGTACGTGAACCAGGGCACGGTCGCGGGCTTCTACGGGCTCGGCCTGGTATCCGCGGGCGTCGACCTGCACTACGCCACCGATGAGGCGTTCGAGCTGGAGTACACCCCGTACGGCGTGGCGAGCGGCCTGTGCATGGGCACGGCATCGAGCGCCGGCAGCCAGACCCCCGTTGCCCTCGAGCGATGCGGCGTCTCCGACAAGACGGTGTGGATCAACGACAGCACCGACGCCCAGAACGGGTACAGCCCGCTGATCAGTGGCTCGGACACGAACTTCTCCACCCCGTACGTGCTGCAGTACCCCGGTTACGGCAACCCGGCCAGCCGCCCGCGCGCGCAGCTGAACACCTACAGCCGCCAGGAATACACCGGCGGTATCGTCTACGACAACCAGCTGTGGAGCTACCTAACCGGCCCCCTGAACGGCGCCCCCGGCTGTACCCCCGCCAGCTAGGCCGGCGGAAGAGAGGCGATCCGCTCGCCGCACTGGGTGACGTCGTAGCCGGGCAGGCTGGCCAGCTGGCCTAGCAGCCAGGAGGAGGACAGGACGCGCAGCAGGCCCTGCACCTCGCGTGTCCCGGTCTGCCTGGCCGGGATCACCAGATCGAATCGTTCCACGGTGAGCGGCACGAAGGCCAGCCCGTAGGCAAGGGCAGCGGGCTCGCTGGCAACGCCGGCATCGGCGAGGCCTGCCGCTATCGCGGCCGCCACGTCCAGATGCCCGGCAACCGTGGTGTCGTAGCCGGGCAGGCCGGACCCGCTGACGCCGAGGCTGTCCAGTTCACGGTCGAGCACGCGCCTGGCCTCCGCGCCGGGCTTCCGGTTCACCAGGCGCAGGCCACCGGACACCACGTCGGCCACATCACCGACCTGGGCCGCCTGCTCGGGCCTGAGCACGAGCCCTTCGCGCCAGGAGCAGAAGCCGATCACGTCGGCGCCGTCGCGCAGGAGTTCCGCGGCCGGGCCGGTGTTGTAGTCCCCCGACCGGCCACGCAGGTGCGCCCCGGCCACGTGCACCAGGCCCGTAGCGGCCAGGCCGAGCGCCTCCTGGCTAGCACAGGGCCACCACAGGAACGCCACCGGCGGATCGAGCAGGCCAAGCGGCAGCTCCAGCAACGGCAGCGCCGGATCACAGCCGGCCACCACCAGCGTCGGCCGGCGCGGCCCCAGCGGGGTAACCCGCCCCGGCCCGCTGACCCGGCCGCCGGCCGGCGCGAATCCCGCCCTGGTCACGGTGGCGCCCGACAGCGGCACCGCGACGAAGGCCTCCCCCATCGGGGCGAGCGACACACGGCTGCCCTCGTCGCCGAGGGGTGCCAGCGCGTGCACGGGGACTGATGGCTCGGGCATGGCCGGCCCGAACAGTTCTTCTACCGTCAGCCCGAGCGCCCGGCTCAGCGTCAGCGCGACCCGCAGCGATGGATCGGACAGCCCGGTCTCGACCGCTGAAACCGCCTGCCGCGAGACCCGGGCCATCCGGGCCAGCTGCCCCTGGGAGAAGCCCCGGGCCTGGCGGGCCAGCCGCAGCCGCTCACCAGCCCGCCCGGGGCCTGGCTGCTGCGCTCGCTCGTCCTCAGCGTCGCCAGGCGACTGACCAGAGGCTGCCATGGCTCCCATATGGGGCCCCATGCTACGGCAAGCACCGGGGTGAGCCAGGAAACGGCAAGGTCACAGCATGTCCATGCTTGTTGTCGGGTGCAACCTATATTGGCTATCGTCGATCACATGGTCGTTCTAACTCAGCGTCGCGGCGCACAGCTCGCCGTGATTGCATCTATTGCCTGCATCGGGCTTACCGCTGCTGGCTGCAGCAGTTCCTCCACCACCCCCGCCAGCTCTGCTAGCTCTCCCAGTGCTCCTAGCTCGGCCGCTAGCTCCCCTAGCTCCAGCAGCGCCATGCCGACCGGTGACGTCGACGTGTTCTCCGCCGGGTCCCTCGATACCTTGATGACAAAGACGATCGGGCCGGCGTTCCACGCCGCGACCGGCTACACGCTGGTCGACACCTCGCACGGGTCGGGAACCCTCGAGGCCGACATCAAGAACAAGGTCGCTGTCGCCGACGTCTTCGTCAGCGCCTCGCCGGCGGACGTCGCCGGCCTCATGGGCGCCAGCAACGGCAACTGGGTCTCGTGGTACGCGGCCTTCGCCTCCTCCCCTGAGGTCCTCGGGTACTACCCGAAGAGCAAGTTCGCCAATGACCTGAAGACCATGCCGTGGTACAAGGTGATCACCCTGCCAGGGTTCCGCCTCGGCCGGACCGATCCCAGCCAGGACCCCGGCGGCGTCCTCGCCGCGGAGGCTCTCAACGAGACCGCCGCCACGCAGCACCTGCCGGCGCTGAAGACGCTCGCGACGGAGCAGTCGGACGTGTACTCAGAGGATCCCGAAGAGGCTGACATCCAGACCGGGCAGCTCGACGGTGCGTTCATGTACGAGGCCGATGCCAACTCCCAGGACAGTCCCTTCGTGCCGCTCACCGGCACCAACCTGGCGGGCAACTACGCGATCGCGCTGATCAGCAATGCCCCCCACGAGGCCGCGGCCGTGGCCTTCATCAAGTTCCTGCTCGGCCCCACCGGCCAGGCAGATATGAAGGCTGACAACTTCCAGATCGTCTCGCCGGCGAAGGTGACAGGGACCGGCGTCCCGAGCTCTCTCGCGAGCCTCTTCAGTTCATGAGTCCTGGCAGGGCGCCGGGCCTGCTGCGCGGGCTCGGCGCCCTGCTGGTCCTCTACCTCGCCTATCCGGTCGGGGCGTTCGTCTATCGCCTCTTTGAGAGGCAGAACGAAGGCTGGGGCGTCGCCGGGCTCTGGCCGGCCCTGGCCGTGTCGGTCGAGAGCGCCACGATCTCACTGCTGATCGGCATGGTGGTCGGCATCCCGCTGGCCTATGTCCTCGCCCACCGCCGAGGGTGGCTTTCCTCGGCGGTGGGAGTGATCGTCCAGCTCCCGCTGGCCGTGCCGCCTCTCATCAGCGGCATCCTGCTGATCTACATCGTCGGCCCGTACACGTTCCTCGGCCAGCTGTCGGGAGAGCGGCTCACCCAGACGATGTACGGGCTCGTCATCGCCCAGACGTTCGTCTCCGCGCCGTTCCTGGTCGTGGTGGCCCGCAGCGCCTTCCGCGCCGTCGATCCCTCGCTAGGCGACGTTGCCGCGACCCTCGGCCACGGCCCGCTGGCCCGGTTCCTCCGTGTGGATGTGCCCGCCGCGTCGGACGGCCTGAGGTCAGGGATGATCCTCATGTGGCTGCGTGCCTTCGGGGAATACGGCACAACGGTGATCCTCGCCTATCACCCTTACAGCATCCCGATCTATGTCGACAACCTGTTCTCCTCGGCGCCGCTGTCGCAGGCCGAGGCCCCGACGATCCTCGCCTTCGGCGTCGCCGCGCTGGCGATCGTGGTCCTCCGCGCCCGGCGTCCGGCCCGCCGCCGGCACCGGCCGATCCCGGCGGCGCTCGCTCCCGTGCCGACGCCGCCGGCACCGGTGGGCTTCGACATCGACGCCACGGTCGGCACATTCCACCTGCGGGTGGCGCACCAGGAAGGCACCCACCGCCTGGCGATCGTCGGGCCATCGGGCTCGGGCAAGTCGGTCACACTGCGGGTCCTCGCCGGGCTGCTAGGGCCGGACGCCGGGACCGTGACCTACGACGGTGCCGACGTGAGCCGCATCGCGCCCGAGAAGCGCCGGCTCGGCTACGTTCCTCAGGGCTTCGGCCTGATCCCCGGACACACGGTCTGGCAGCAGGCGGTCTTCGGCGTCCACGCGGATCCGGCCAGGGCCGCCTGGTGGCTGGAGACACTCCACCTCGACGGGCTCCTCGACCGTCTGCCCGAGCAGCTCTCCGGTGGGCAGCGCCAGCGGGTCAGCCTGGCCCGGGCGCTCGCCGGGGACCCCCGGGTAGTGCTGCTCGACGAGCCTTTCTCCGCGCTGGACGCACCGGTACGAGCCGAGCTGCGGCGGGAACTGCGCCGCCTCCAGCGCGACGTCGGCCTCTCCACGGTCCTCGTCACCCACGACCCGGAGGAGGCGGCGATGCTGGCCGACGAGATCATGGTCGTGAGCAACGGGCAGGTGCTCCAGTCCGGGAGCTGCCGGGACGTGTACCAGCGTCCCGCCTCGGCCGAGATCGGCCGCCTGCTCGGCATCGACAACCTCTTCGAGGGCACGGCCGGCGCCGGCAGCGTCCCGGCCGGCCTCGCTACGGGCCTGCCGGCCGGCAGGCGGCTGCTGTGGCAGGTGCCGCCGGAGGCCCTCCGGGTCCTTTCGCCTTCGAGCGCCAGCGGGCCGGCAGTCGGTCTCGGCCGGGGCATGGTGACAGACGTGATCGACCTGGGTCGCACCGTCGAGGTGGTGGTGGAGCTGTCCTCCGGCATCGAGCTCCGGGCCCGGACCCTCGACGTGCCCGACCTGAGCGTCGGCGACGCCTGCCGGGTGGAGACAGACATGGATGCCATCTCGGTCTGGCCGGTGCCGACGGTCGCCGGATCGTCCGCCTAGACAGTAAGACGGACCGGTACAGCGACCGCCAGCCAATCGGGACCAATATCGCCTTGCCGCTCGCGTTCATGATCGTGGGTAGGAAACGACCAAATACTGGTTGTTTCTACCCACGATCTCGAAGCTGGTGCGGCGGAACCCGAGCACGGGGCCCGGGCGTTGGTGGTTCGTGGAGCAATCACAGCTGGAGATGGTCGGGCGGTTCATTCAGCACCGGATAACGGGGCAGTTCCCGGACGGGTCAGTGCAGCGGGTCGAGGTGCTGCGCCCGCCTGATGGTCCCGGGCAGTTGCTGGTGCGGATCGTCATCGCGGGTGACGGGTCGGTGCAGGCGCTGACGGCGTGGACGGAAGCCAACCAGGCAGCGATGGCGGAGCTGCGCCAGGAAATATCGCGGCGGCTGCCATCCGCGCGGGTGCTGGAGTTCGGCTTCGATGGTGCCGATGCGCCGACCATCACGCTGGCGGATGACGGATCGCTGGCGGCGGAGCAGATGTCCGGGCGGGAGATCGTGACGAAGGCACTCGCTCTGCTCCGGGAGAAGTACGTCTTCCCTGACGCGGCCGAACGAGCCGCGGTCGCGGTGGAAGCCCGGCTCGAGGCCGGCGAGTACGACGACCTGGACGAGATCGCGCTCACGGACCTGCTCACTGAGCACCTCGAAGAGGTCTGCCACGACAGGCACCTGCGAGTGCGAGTTGGCGGCAGACCTGTGCGAGCTCCACGCCGGCCTGGGCGCGACGAGGATGAGCCCGCTGATCGTGAGGAACGGCGACTGGCAATGCGTCGGCAGGGACGCATCGACAACTTCGGCATCCGGCGGGTGGAGCGACTGGACGGGAACGTCGGCTATCTCGACCTCCGCCGGATGGCGATGGCAGAGAACGCGGCCCCGGCTATCGCCGCGGCGATGGAACTGGTGGCCGGTACCTACGCGCTCCTCATCGACCTGCGGCGCAACGGCGGCGGGCACCCGGGTGGAGTGATCTTCTGGTGCAGCTACCTGGTCGAGGAGGACACCCACTTCAACAACATCTTCGATGCGGAGACCGGGGAGACCAGGCAGTTCTGGTCGCTGTCCTATGTACCTGGCACCAGGTACGTGGACCGCCCGGTGTACGTGCTGACCAGCAGCCGGACCTTCTCGGGTGCCGAGGAGTTCGCCTATAACCTGCAGGTGCTGGGCCGGGCGGAGATCATTGGTGAGACCACCGGCGGCGGCGCCCATCCGACCCGGCCCTTCGGGATCAGCCCGGCCGTGCACATGAGCATCCCGTTCGCCCGGTCGGTCAACCCGGTGACCGGCACGAACTGGGAGGGTACCGGCGTCGTGCCAGACACCGCGGTCGCGGCGGATGAGGCCTATGACGTGGCCTACGCCAAGGCGCTCACGCACGTCCTGTCGCTGACGGATGTGCCGCCGCCGATCGCCGACGAAGCGCGCGAACTACTGCCGACGCTCACACATCGCCCGTAAGCGGAGCCGGTAGCCTGCCTGTATGGCGCAACGCTGATGTCGTAGTCATCGGCGCGGGCGCACTCGGGCTCAGCGTGGCCCTGCACTGCGCGCTGGCCGGCCCTCGCCGACTGGATCACTGGCGGCAGCCCTTCCGCAAGGCTGGCGCCCTTCAAGCCGGCCAGGTTCGGCCAGGTTGTCGACGACCAGCTGGTACAGCGTGGCGCCTGGCAGTACAGCCACTACTACGAACCGGACACCTGATTGCGCACGCTGCTTGTCGACAACCATGATTCCTACACGTTCAACCTGTTCCAGCTGATCGCAGAGGTCAACGGCACCGAACCGGACGTGATCGTCAACGACGATCCGAGCGTGCTCGCGTTCGCCGGCTACGACAATGTGGTCATCTCACCGGGTCCGGGGCGCCCGGAGCGGCCGCGCGACGTCGGTTACGTCACTGAGCTGCTGCGTACCTGTGAGCTGCCGGTGCTCGGCGTTTGCCTAGGGCATCAGGCCATCGCCTACGCGGCCGGCGCCTCGATCGAGCTGGCGCCCCAGGCCAGGCACGGGTACCTGACCCTGGTCAAGCACGACACCGACGAGCTCTTCACCGGGATACCGGCGGAGTTCACCGCGGTCAGGTACCACTCGCTACGCGTGGCGGAGCCGCTGCCAGCCTCCCTGATCGCCATCGCGCGGGCCGAGGACGGCGTGCTCATGGCCGTCCGGCACCGGGACCTGCCGCGGTGGGGCGTGCAGTTCCATCCCGAGTCGGTCGCGTCGGAGTTCGGCCGACGGCTACTGGCGAACTTCCGCGACGCCACGACATGCCGGCTGGCGCCGCGGCGCCAGCCGGCACCTCATCAGGTAGCGCGGCATCTGGTGCCGCCGCCCCATCAGGTGGCGGTGGGCCGCGGCGCGCGGCCGGGCCTGACCGGCCTGCGGCTGATCAGCCGGGCCATCCCCGCCGCAGTCACGGCTGCCCGCGCCGACGCGGAAACGATCTTCGCATCGCTCTTCGCATCCTCGCCGGAGTGCTTCTGGCTTGACAGCAGCTCCGGTGGACGGTTCTCCTTTCTCGGCGATGGGTCCGGACGGCTCAGCGAGACCCTGACCTACCACGTCGGCAGCGGCCAGGTGGAGCTCCGCGACGCGACGGGCACGCGGACGGTACCGGGAACCGCGTTCGAGGTGCTGGAGGAGCGGCTGCGGCAGCGAAGCATCGCTGATCCAGGTCTGCCGTTCGATTTCGGTTGCGGGTATGTCGGCTACTTCGGCTATGAGATGAAGGCAGACTGCGGTGCTCGCGCAGCCCATATCGCGTCCGCCCCAGACGCGGTGTGGCTCTTCGCGGACCGGGTCATCGCCATTGACCATGAAACCGGCACCACATACCTCGTCGCCGTGCATGAGGACGGGCAGCCCGCCGCCGCTATCGCATGGCTGGACCAGACCGAATCTCGGCTTGCAGCCGCCGCTGCGATGGCGCTCGTCGAAGGAACTGAGCTGGACCCTGTCGAAGGACCAGTGCAGCCGGAGGGTCGCTGGGCCCGGGACGAGGACGGGTACCTGGCCGACGTCGAGGAGTGCCAGCGTCAGCTGATCAACGGCGAGAGCTATGAGCTCACGCTGACTACCCAGCTGCGGCTGCCGTACGGCGGCACTGACCTGGCCGGGTACCGGCGGCTGCGCCGCGCCAACCCGGCACCCTATGCGGCGCTGCTGCGTACCAGGGACATCACAGTATTCAGCTCATCACCCGAGCGGTTCCTGCGGATCGAGCGTGGCGGGCGGGTGGAGAGCAAGCCGATCAAGGGCACCGCTGCCAGGGACGCTGACCCCGTGCTCGATGCCAGGCTCGCCGCGGAACTGGCCGCCAGCCGGAAGAACCAGGCGGAGAATCTGATGATCGTGGACCTGCTGCGGAACGACCTCGGCCAGGTGTGCCAGATCGGCAGCGTCACGGTCGAGCAGTACCTGGCGGTGGAATCCTACGCAACCGTGCATCACCTCGTCTCTACTATCGCGGGCCGGCTCCGTCCCGGTGTCGGCCCGGTGGAATGCGTGCGCCGCTGCTTTCCCGGCGGGTCGATGACCGGGGCACCGAAGCTGCGCACGATGGAGATCATCGACCGGCTGGAACCTCGAGCGCGCGGCGTGTACTCCGGCGCGCTCGGCTACTTCGGCCTGGGCGGCGGCGCCGACCTGAGCATCGTGATCCGCACCGCGGTACGCCAGGGCGACGTGCTGAGCATCGGCGCCGGCGGCGCGATCGTGCTCGACTCCAGCCCCGCCGACGAATACGCGGAGATGCAGCTGAAGGCGGCGGCAACGCTGAGAGCATGGCGACGGTGACGCCAAAGCCCGAGGCGCCAGTGGCGAAAAGACTGCAGTGGGGCGACGGAGGCACCTTCGAGGCAGTGGATGACTGCGGTGAGATCCGGGTCATCGACTCGTGGCTGGTCAACGACGGCCGGACCCGGGCCATCGACGCACACCTGCGACGGTTCAGTGCTGCCTGCGTGGCGGCGTCGTCGGCCGACGGGCCGGGCGTGCCCGCAGCCGGTGTGCCGCGGGCTGAGGCGGAGCGGTTCTTCCGGACGGCGCTGCGGCAGATACCGGCTACGGGCCGGTGGTTCCCGCGCGCCGAACTGGCGCTCGTCAACGGAACACCTCGGCTGCGACTCTGGCTCCGGCCGGCTCCCCCGCTAGCGCAGAGCATCCGGCTCTGGGTTCCGCCGGAGCCTGACCAGCGCACCTGCCCGCATATCAAGGGCGCTGACCTGGCATACCTGTCGGCGCTGCGGGACACCGCCATCGCGGCGGGAGCCGACGAGGCCGTGCTGATGTCCCCCGGCGGCACGGTACGGGAAGGTACCACGACCAGCATCCTGTGGTGGCGCGACGAGGTACTGTGCGCACCTCCGCCAGATGACACGCTGCTGACCAGTGTCACCCGCGCCGTCCTGCTCGAGACCGCGGCCGCGAGGGCGATCCCGGTCACCTTCGAGCACGCCACCCCGGCCGAACTAACCAGCCTCCAGGTATGGGCCGTCAATGCCCTGCATGGCATCCGCCCCGTGACGAGCTGGCTATGAGGCTTGATACCGCTGGGCTAGTGGGCTTTTGCCGGTGGCTCCGGTATGCCGCCGGCCAGGAGGTCGGCCATGGCGGCGCTGAGCGGCAGTCCGGCCTCTAGCTCCAGCCACAGCCACTGCCCGTTGGGGTTCAGGTCCAGGAAGACATGCCGGCCGTCCGGCGTGAGCACCAGGTCGGCGGAGCAGAACCGCAGCCCGAGGCGGCGGACCATCTCCAGCAATGCACTGCGGACGTCTGCGGGAAGGTCGTAAGGCTCATATCCGGCCTGCGTCCCGGCACCCCTGACGTCATGGCGTGCCTCGAGGATCGACTGGGAGTCCACGGACGCTGCGAAGACCCGGCCGCCGATCACCACGGCCCGGATCTCCCGGTGTTTAGGCACGTATTCCTGGAACACGGCCGGAGTCAGCCGGATGGTTTCCACCTGGCCGGGATCCATCTTCTCGGGCCATCTGGTGGTCAGCGGGACCCGCTGGCCACCGTCGTAGCTGACCTTGGTGCGCACCCACAGCGACTTGACTGCCGTGCCGCGCCCTGACCGGACGTTGCCGTCGTGGAATCCGGTCACGCGACCGACGTCATTGCCGATCAGGGTGTCCGGCACGGCAAGGCCGGCTGCCGCGGCGCAGCGCATCTGCAGCACCTTCTCGGCGGCGGCGCGCATCGATTCGGGATGGCTCAGCCAGCGGTCCCCGATCAGCGTGTACAGCGCGGTCAGCGTACTGCGTGCCTGCTGGACCGCGAATTCCCGGATCTCGGGCCGCAGCGCGGGATCAGCGACAGGGTCGCCGGGCCGCCTCAGCCACGCCGCGCGCACATCCTCCAGCCGCAGTGAGCGCAGCGGAGTCCGGATCTCGCCGGACCACACCGTGCCTGTCCCGCTGATCGAGATCTGCGAGCCGACCGGGAAGTCCTCGGTATGGAACCGGAACACCGGCACATCGCGCTTGTTCAGCTCGCTGATGACGAAGTCCGCGTGAACGTCGAGGGGCTCAGTCACGATCAGCACCGGCCGCTCATAGGACACGATCGCCAGGCTAACCCGGATTCTCCGCAATGGGAGGACCCTCACATGAATGTCCCGATCGCGACGTTGACCGGACTCGGGGGCGGATTTACACTGACGGCACCGACAACCCTGGGCTCAGGAGGCTGGCATGGCCGCCCCACTCGCAGAACGCTCCTCGGTACCGTTCCATCTCGGTCTTACCGAAGCTGCCGACGGAACCACCAGCACCGGTTACCCCGCCGTCGAAGGGGCCTATGACCCGGTAGAGCAGGTATGGCGGCTGCCGGACGGGATGCTCCTGACCGATTCGAAGGCCAGCCGGATCCCGCTCTTTGCAAGTCTGACTCTCTCTCACGTCGACGGCATGCTTATAGGTGACGACGTCTCGTAAAGCAACGCGGCTGCCGGAACAGTGCGACGTCCGGTTCCCGCCAGCTCGTAATGCCGGATGCTGACATGCTGCATCGCATGGTCACAGTCTTCGGCGCGGTCGTTGACCGGTTCGTCTTGGCTAGCTCGGGGTTCGGGAGCACGCTTCGGGCTGTGCGGCCCGGGCAATGAGCCTGGCCGACGCCCTGCACCCAGTGGACCGTGCGTGAGCTGGTCAATCACATGACCCGGGGGGCAACCTCAGTTACGCGCGCTTGCTTCAGGGCGGCACCGCCGCGGAGTTCCTGCGGCTCCAGGACGCTGACGCGCTCGGAACGGACCCGACAGCATCATTCACACCTGGGATCTTGCCTGGGCCATCGGTGCCGGTGAGCACCTCGACACCGGCCTGGTCACCTGGGTCTGCCGGGGCGAGGAGATATACGTGGCGTTTCATGGTCATTTCCGCAGCCCGCTGGGCAGTGCCCGGGCCCGGGCCTGCAAGTCGGGATTGGCGATGCCATCAGCGGCAGTGCGCGCTAGCGCGACCTTGGCATGGTCGCCGGACTCGGCCTGGTACACCAGCGCCCAGGCCAGGAACTCCGGCAGGTCGCTGCGCACCGCATGCTCGTACAGGCGGGCCGCAGCCGGTGCGACCAGGTCAGGGTCCTGGCTGGCAGCGGTTTCCAGCTGGGCCAGGCCGACGTAGGCGGAGACCCACACGTACCGGTCTGGCACCCGGTCACAGCGCTGCCGGGCATCGACGAGCCAGGCCTGCGCGGCGCCCGGGTCACCCGCATGCAGCGCCAGCAGCCCGAGCGCCCGGGCGGCCATCCCCTCCCAGCAGGGATCGCCCAGCTCGCAGGCGAGCGCGAACGCATGTTCGGCCTCCTCGCTGGCCTCGTCCCAGCGTCCGGCCTGGGCCAGGCACTCGGCATGCAGCACCTGGGGCCACGGGAAGAACGCATTCCACCGCTCGCGGCGCACTACCGCCATGCTCTGCTCGGCGGCCTCCTTGGCCGGCTGCAGTTGCCCTGCGAGCAGCAGCGAACGAGCCAGAACCCCCTGTGACCACGCTTCCTGGCGGGCCGTTCCGGCCCGGCGGGCCGCTGCGGCTGACTCCGTCAGCAGTTCCGCCGCCTCCAGGTGACGCCCGCGGTCAGCCTCGTTCATTCCCCGGATGGCGAGGATCCCGGCCAGCAAGGCAGGATCACCACCAGCGTGCTCCCCCGCCTCGCGCAGCGCGCGGTCGGCGGACGCGTGCCGGCCCGCCTGCACGTCCGCGAATGCCAGCTCGCGCAGGATATCGGCGACCAGAGCAGGCCGATCCGCGGCGCGGGCGGCCAGCAGCGCGCGGTGCAGCACTACCGCTCCCTCTCCATCAGATCCCCGCACCGCGTGGATCAGGGCGCTGCCCAGCGCATGCTGCGCCTCCGCCTGCGTAGCCGGGTCGCCGGCCCGGCCGGCCTCCTGAACCGCGCGGCGCAGCGTCTCGACCCCGGCGTCGACCGCGCCCGCGTCCAGGGCAGCTGTTCCCGCCCGCACTAGCGACACGGCGATCACCCCGGCCCGCAGCCGCGGTCGCGGCACCAGCTCGGGATCTCGGGCAGCTGACCGCAGCGCCGGCGACGGGACAAGCCCTTCACGGGCGAACAGCACCTCGCACGACGCCAGATGCACCGATGCCAGCCCGCCGCGCCCGGCCGCGACCAGGACCCTGATGAAAAGCTCCTGCGCACCCTCGTCCAGTGGGTCCAGCGCGGCGGCGCGGCCCGCCGGAGCGATCGCATCCCCGGCCTGGCCTGCGGCCAGCAGGCTCAGTGCCCGCCGCCGGAGCTCTTGCCTGCCCCGGGCCGCGCAGTCCAGACGGGCCAGCAGCAGCCAGGTGCCGAACCCCGGACAGTTCCGCAGCTCGATTCCCTCCAGCAGGTCAGCGCCCACGTCCTCGACTGGCAGCGAACTATCCTCAAGCCCCCGCACATCCACCCACAGCTCGCCCGGCGCCAGGCTCAGGGGGTCGCCGCACAGCAGCGATGGCAGGCCCGAACTGCGCCGCAAATCTGCCAGCGACCAGCGGAGCGCACCCAGCGGGTCATCCGCCTCGCCGAACAGTTCGCCCGCCAGCTCCCGCCGTCCGACTGGACGTTCGGCCAGCGCCACCCGGGCCAGCACCGCCCAAGATTTCAGGCCACGCGGAGGCGGGCACGGCTGCCCCTCGTCCTCAATCCGAGGAGGCCCGAGCAGCCGTACCTGCCGTGTCACCGCTGGCCGGCCTCAGCTCGGGACCGCAGCCGGAGCCTGGCCCCGCAGAGCCTGGACATCCGCGGTCGTGAGGGCGTTCCCGCCGATTCCCCAGTCCCCACTCTTGACCTCCTCGAGAATCACCCACGTGACCGAACGCAGGTTCTCGCCCTCGATCTCCACCATAGTCTCGGTGAGCTGGTGGATCATCTCGCGCTTCTGCTCCGGGGAAAAGACCCCCTCGATCAGGCGCACATTGACAAGTGGCATGGCCTACTCCTTCTGCTTGAGCCTTCGCTTAGGTCGACCATGTACCCCGGCCGTGTGACCCGGCGTGTGACAGCACGGCAGGGATGCACCCGCACAGGCAAACGCTCTGCTGTTAACGCAATCCTGGGCAGCTCGTCGAGGTAGACCTTGCGGGTCGTCCCTGGCGGCCGGCCACCGAAGTACGCCGCGATGTCTACGTCGACCTCTGCGGTCACTACGGCGCGCACAGCCGGCAGCCGGCAGCCGGACGGACGCTCGCTCGCTCTTTCTTCCGCGGAGCACGGATCTTCCTAAGTCCGGGACGGACGGCTCGACAGCCCGTTCTGAGTCGGGAAGCGGTGCGGACAGGGCTGTCAGGTTCCGGGTGCCGTATCCGCGCGACCATTTAGC
>Ga0209530_1000397_pt1 | contig 32417 bp, 32 predicted proteins | sample BlaSpr_A8_Ref_O1_FD_187987 | JGI IMG/M metagenome (GOLD analysis project Ga0209530, IMG submission 187987) | Forest soil microbial communities from Thunder Bay, Ontario, Canada - Black Spruce, Ontario site 2_A8_Ref_O1 (SPAdes) (version 2) | ecosystem: Environmental > Terrestrial > Soil > Boreal...
TCCGTCCCCGCCGTCGGCCCAGCCGATGCCGTAGTGGGAATTGAGGGCGGCCGCGGAGGAGATGATGCCACCCATGCCGTTCCAGTGGCCGTTGTTATATCCGTTGAGGAGATATTGGTGGATGGCGGCGATGGGATCGCTGCTGGTGTAGTCGATGAGGATGTGGTTGTTGGCGATGTCCAGGGTGCCGGCGAGGGTGATCGCGAGGGAGGAGATGTTGACGATGGACCCACCGGAACCGCCACGCCGCGAACCACGCTCCGCACCGCCCCCGCCCGCACCGCCCCCGCCCGCGTTGCCCGCCGCGGCCCCGCCGCCGCCGGCCGCTACATCGTCGTCGAGCCGCAGCGTCAGCGAGATCCGCTTACGCGGCACGTCTACCGACAGCACCCGCACCCGCACCACGTCGCCGGACTTGACCACCGAATGCGGATCGGACACGAACCCGCGAGCCATCGCGGACACATGCACAAGCCCGTCCTGGTGCACGCCGATGTCCACGAACGCGCCGAACGCCGCCACGTTCGTGACCACGCCCTCGAGCACCATCCCCGGCGAGAGGTCGGCCAGCGTCTCAACCCCTTCGGCAAACGTGGCGGTCGTGAACGAAGGCCGCGGGTCACGCCCCGGCTTCTCCAGCTCGCGCAGGATGTCGCTGATCGTCGGCACCCCGAACTGGTCGTCCACGAAATCAGCAGGCTTCAGCCCCCGCAGCACGGCAGTGTTGCCGACCAGTGCAGAGCCAGCGGGAACCACCGCCATCATCCGCCGTACCACCGGGTACGCCTCAGGATGAACGCCCGACGCGTCCAGCGGATCATCCCCGCCCCGGATCCGCAGGAACCCGGCGCACTGCTCGAACGCCTTGGGCCCGAGCCGCGGCACCTGCAGAAGGTCCGACCGCCGCCGGAACGCCCCGGAAGCATCCCGCACCGCCACGATCGCGCCCGCCAGCGATTCCGACACCCCGGACACCCGGGCCAGCAGCGGCACCGACGCGGTATTGAGATCCACGCCGACCGCGTTCACGCAGTCCTCGACCACGGCGTCCAGTGACCTGGACAGCTTCCCCTCGGCGATGTCGTGCTGGTACTGGCCGACGCCGATGGACTTGGGGTCGATCTTGACCAGCTCGGCGAGCGGGTCCTGCAGCCGCCGGGCTATCGACGCGGCGCCGCGCAGGGAAACGTCGAGATCGGGCAGCTCAGCGGACGCATAGGCCGAAGCCGAGTACACCGAGGCGCCTGCCTCGGAAACCAGCACCTTGGTCAAGCCTAGTGCGGGGTGCCGCTTCATCAGATCCGAGGCCAGCCGGTCGGTCTCCCTGGACGCGGTGCCGTTCCCGATCGCGATGAGCTCCGCCTTGTGCGCCGAAGCCAGCCGGGCGATCACCTCGATGGCCTGGTCCCACCGGTTGTGCGGCACGTGCGGGTAGATCGTCGCGGTGTCGACCACCTTGCCGGTGGCGTCCGTCACGGCGACCTTGACCCCGGTACGGAACCCGGGGTCGAGACCGATGGTCGTACGCGGGCCGGCCGGCGCGGCCAGCAGCAGATCCCGGAGGTTGGCGGCGAACACCCGGACCGCCTCGTCCTCGGCTACCTGCCACATCCGGACCCGGGTGTCCACGCTGAGGTGCACCTGGATCCTGGTCTTCCATGCCCACCGCACCGTGCCGAGCAGCCACTGATCGGCCGGACGTCCCTGATCCGCGATGTCGAACCGGTCCGCGATCTTCGTCTCGGCACCGGTCTCCCCTGGCGAGAAGTCGAGATCGAGGATCTCCTCCTTCTCACCGCGGAACAGCGCGAGTATCCGGTGTGACGGCAGCTTGCTGAACGCCTCGTCGAACGAGAAGTAGTCAGCGAACTTCGCGCCGGCCTCTTCCTTGCCCTCACGTACCCGCGCCCCGACCGCACCGTGCACCCACATGTCGGACCGTAGCGTGCCGAGCAGGTCGGCGTCCTCCGCGAACCGCTCCACCAGGATCGCCCGCGCGCCCTCCAGCGCGGCGCCCTCGTCGGCCACCTGCTCGTTCAGGTACCCGGCGGCCGCGCGATGAGGGTCCTGCCCAGGGTCGCCGAGCAGCAGCTCGGCGAGCGGTTCCAGGCCGGCCTCCCTGGCGATCTGTGCCTTGGTGCGGCGCTTGGGCTTATAGGGCAGGTAGAGGTCTTCCAGCCGGGACTTGGTATCGGCGTCCCTGATCTGCGCCGCGAGCTCCTCGGTGAGCTTGCCCTGCCCCTCGATCTCGCGGAGGATCGCGGCTCGCCGTTCGTCGAGCTCACGCAGGTAGCGCAGCCTCTCCTCCAGCGTGCGCAGCTGGGCGTCGTCGAGGGTGCCGGTGGCTTCCTTGCGGTACCGGGCGATGAACGGCACGGTGGCGCCGCCGTCCAGGAGTCCTACCGCGGCGACAACCTGCCGGTCCGCCACGCCAAGTTCGGTCGCGATCCGCTGCTCTACTGTCTGGGTCACCAGAAGATTGTGCCCTAGGAGACCGCGAGGAGCACGCTCAAGCTCACGATGGCGCGCAAATCTCCACCCCGGCCCCATCAGAACCGACCGCCGGCTCATGCCGCTGCCCAAGCCAACCGGTCAAGATTGCGTGCCGGCCTCTCGCCGTAAGTCAGGGACCTCCAGATCAGAACGGCCTGTGGTTCCCGTGCTGCGGCAGCGAGCCGGCTGCGTACCGCACGTGCTGGTATTCCCTACGACGTGAGCTATGCGGTGATCCCCGCCAGGTCGAGCAGGTCGTCGAGGATGCGGTCGATGCTGGTCACGGTGAGCGTCAGATGTCCCTCGCCGGGCAGCAGGTGTGCCCGGACCCTGGTGATGTGCGTGGCGAGCCACTGCCCGTGCGCGAACGGCACCATCCGGTCCTGGTCACCCTGCCAGACGGCGACCGGGGCAGGCGGGTTCTCGGGGCCCAGCAGCGTCTCCACACCCAGCTTGTCGTCCCAGCCGAGGGAGAACCCCCAGCCGGTAGTGAAGGCCAGGTCATCGTCCCGCCACCCCGCGATGCCGCCGCTGAGCGCGGCGCGCAGCACGGCCGCCATGTGCTCGGCGAACTCACCGCTTAGCGCGGCCTTGTCCACGGCGGAGGCGAGACCGCCGAGCGCCTCCGCGACCTGCGCCCCCGTGACGTCCCGCATGCCCGCCGCGGCGGGCTCGAGGAAGTCGGTCAGCGCCTGCTCCCCCTTGAGCGCCGCGCTGAACTCCTCGACGTTCTCCGGCCCCATCCCGGCCATCCAGTCCAGGCCGGACGCCCCGTAGGGCGCCACCCCGGCGATCGAAGCCGCGGCCAGGCAGCGTCCCGGCAGCAGCGCCGCGCAGGCCAGAGCATGCGGGCCGCCGCCGGACCAGCCCGCGCTGAGGAAGGTATCGGCGCCGAGCCGGTCCAGCACCTCGGCGACGTCGCTCGCCACGTCCGCGACCCTGCGGCCAGGCCACGGCGTCGAACCCTCGTAACCTGGCCGTGCGAGCAGCACGACTCGGAGCCCGCGGACCGCCGCTGCCTGCACGGTCGGTGGATACACTGACAGCCCGACCGGTGTGCCCTCATGCAGCACCAGCGGCAGCCCATCGGACGGCCCGTCAGTAAGGATCTCGGCAACCCGGCCGTCCGCCATGCCCAAGCTCTGTCGCTGCATGCCCATAGCCTAAGGCCGCCTTGCCCCGTGCACGTAGCGGCATCCGCCCGTCGCGATCGCGATATGTGCGCTTACAGCCCGCATGTTTCGTCGACGCGGACGACTACCCGCGCGCCGAGCGGGGTACCTGTATGCATAGAGTGACCAATTGGTAGCTACGGGGGAAGTATGGCAGGCCGACGGGGCAGTCCCATGATGCTCGGCTGCTGCCTGGCAGCCGCCTGCGTCCTGACGGGATGCGGCACGCAAGCCAGCCAGCAGGCGAGCAGCAAGGCGCAGTCCGCCAGCGTCCGGGCAGCCGATGCCGCGACAGATAATGCCGCGACGGATGATGATCCGACGGACGTGCCGACGGACCTGCCGGCGACCGTGGCCCCCACGAGCCCGCCGCCCACCACCGCACCACCGACCGAGCCCCCGACCACCGCACCGCCAACGCAAGCCCCGACGACCCAGGAGACGACACCCCCCGAGCCCATCCCGCCCATCACGCCAGGCCAGCCCGAGTCGCCGACGGTAACGGTGACGGCCACGCCGGACGCGAGCGGCTCGGGCTCGGTGCTGCCGTGGGTCCTGGCCGGGCTTGGCGCGCTCCTGCTGATCGGGCTCATCGTGTGGCTGGCAAGGTCGTCCTCGCGCCGCGCGAGCGCGACCGCTGCCTGGCGATCCCGCCGGCTCAACGCCTACGCCGAGGGCGCGGCCCTGCACGACGCGATCCTGTCGGTGCAGGGCCCCCAGATGCAGCCCGATGAGGCCACCGCGCGCTGGGCCGACATCCAGCACCGCGCCGACAACTTCAACCAGCGGCTGTACCAGTTGCGGGAGACCGCGCCCGATGACCAGGAGCGCGCCGGCGTCGATGAGCTGCTCGTATCGCTGCAGGCGCTGCGGTCGGCCCTCGACACTCAGCGGGCGTCGGGCATGGACTGGACGGCGAGTGCCGCGAGCAGCATGACAGCGGGTGTGGTCAGGGACCGGCTGAATGACTTCCGCATCCAGCTGAGCTGGCTGCGCGACCCGGGCACCGCCGGCAATCCGTAGCGGGCCTCGCGTAACCGGTTAGCGTAGATCCGGTCCGGCAGCACCAGGAAGGCGGTCCGCCGCTCGGACGCCATGACCCGGTCGTAGGCGGCCCAGTCGTCATGGGTACCGCCCGCGGCGGTGAAGACCTCCCTGAGCAGCAGCCGGAGCAGCTCGGCATCGACGCCCGGCATCGGGTCGTCGGGCCCGGCGAGCTCGACCGGGCCCTCGGCCGCTGCCCAGTCCCAGCCGGCCCGGACCACCACGGTCGCCCGGGGCCGCTCCCGCACGTTGGCGAGCTTGCGGGTACCGCCCCGGCTGACCAGGCCGATCACCGGAACGCCGGTTACCGGATGAGACAGCACCCCGGCATTCACCACCGAGGACTGAATGGTCGCATCCGCCCGCAGCGTCGATACCACGCACAGGCCATGGTCGCCCTGGACCAGCCGGGCGAAATCCTCAAGTCCGCTCACGTGAGCAGCGTAACCCGCTCAGACGGATACCAGGTCGCAGACGAAGATAAGGGTCTCCCCCGGTGCGATCACGCCGGCGGCGCCACGCTCGCCATAGGCCAGGTGCGACGGGATGACCAGCTTGCGGCGGCCGCCTACCTTCATCCCCTGCAGGCCCTGGTCCCAGCCGGCGATGACCCGGCCGGCACCGAGCTGGAACTCCAGCGGCGAGCCCCGGTTCCAGCTGGCGTCGAACTCCTCGCCAGTGGAGTAGGCCACGCCCACGTAGTGGACCTTGACCTGGTCCCCCGCCTTGGCCTGCGGCCCGTCGCCTTCCCAGATCTCGGTGATCTCCAGATCGGCGGGCGCGGGCCCCTCCGGGAAGTCAATCTCGGGCTTTTCGATGCTCAACGCATTCCTCCCTGTTCGGCGGGCAACCCGACGTACGCTACCCGAACTCCAGCAGGACCCGGTCCTCGACTGGCCGGTAACCAAGACGCTGGTAGAGGGCATTACTCGTGAGGTTAGCGAGGTCGGTGTACAGCAGCACCTCGGCCGTCCCGGCGTCGCGGGCAGCCTGGCTCACCGCTGCCGTCGCCGCGCCCGCATACCCTCGCCCCCGCAGCTCCGGCGGGGTGTACACCGGCCCGACACGCACCATCCCCGCGACGGTCCTGGTCGTGCACGCCAGCGCGACCGGGACGCCGCCGGCCTCCCATATCGTCGCGCCCCGGTAGCTGAGCCGGTCGTCGACAGCCTGCCCCTGGTCTGATTCCCCCATCGCGCCGGCCTCGGCGGCGAACGCACCGAACCAGGCGATCAGCAGGTCACGGTCTCCGGTGCCGGCCAGCCGTGCCCTCCCCTCCGGCATCGGGCTCGGCCAGATCAGGTCGCCGAGCCGGAACAGCCGCATCCGGACATGCACGCTCGCGGGCGTGCCGGTGCGCTCCCGCCAGGCCGCGGCGAACGCGCGGGCAGCCTCTTCCGGAGTGTTCACGCCGGGGATCTCCCGCCCAGCGTCGGCCAGTTCGTGCGCGAGGGCCGCGGCGGCCGCATCGGTCATCGCGGTGAGCAGCGGCGGGTGCGGCGGCGTCTGCATGAACGCGGCCCCGACACCGCGACCGCCAGCGCCCGGCCCGCCAGCACCCGTCGACAGCCACCAGCCGAATACCGGCCCGCCGCGGCCAGCCCCCCGGTACGTGTCCGGCCGGCCCCGCAATGTCTGCGTCACGGTCAGCAGCACGGTGTTCCGCGCCCGCTCGGCCCGCAGGAACTCTCCCGCTTCCGCGGCGAACTCCTCAACCGACTCGGTCATCCGCCAGCTCATGGGACCTACCTTCCCAGCACAAAAGCCCGTAACGCACCCGGTTTTACCGCCCCGGCAGAATGGGGTACGAACAGGAGCATGCAGCGCAACACGAATAACCCGGCCACCGGGCCGACCGCGATCGCCGACGACGCATTCGGGGCCGACCTGTACGGCCTGCTGGCCGAACATGTCGGCCAGGATCTGGTCTTCTCGCCCGCCAGCGTGGCGGCCGCGCTCCGGCTGGCACTGTGCGGCGCGGGCGGCGAGACGGCCGCGGAACTCGCCGCCGCCCTGCACCAGACCGCCACCCCAGACGCCGGCCCGGAAACCGCGCGGGATGCCGCGGCGGCCGGCCTGCGGTCGCTTGCCACCCTGCAGCAGGACGTGACTGCGGCCGGGGACGTCACGTTCCGGGTAGCGAACACCGCCTGGGTTCAGTCCGGTTTCCCGCTGCTGCCCGCATTCACCGGCCGGCTGACCGAGGACGCCCTTGCCACCTTCGCCGACGTGGATTTCGCCACCGCGGCCGAAGATGCCAGGAAACAGATCAATCAGGCGATTGAGGAGCAGACCGCCGGAAAGATCACCGGCTTGCTGCCGCCCGGTTCGGTCGGCAGCCTGACCCGCCTGGTGCTAGCCGACGCCGTATACCTGAAGGCACCCTGGGCCCACCCGTTCAAGCCGGACGCGACCAAGGACGCGCCGTTCCACCCCGGCGGGGCGAAAGACGAGGGGAAGCAGGTGACGGTGCCGATGATGCACGGCGTCGAGACCCGCGATTACCTGCGCCGCGACGGCTATCAGGCAGTGCTGCTGCCCTACCGTGGCAACCGCCTGGCGATGGCGGTGGTACTGCCGGACGGGCCACTGGCGAACCTGCTCCCTGTGATCGCCGCCGGCGGGCTGCGCGGCCTGCTGACCGGGACCGCGCGGCGCAAGGTCACGCTGTCGCTGCCCAGGTTCCGGCTAGAATCCGAGTTCAATCTCGTGCCGGTACTGCGTCAGCTGGGCGTTGCCCAGGCATTCGCCGACACCGCCGACTTCAGCGGGATAACCGCTGCAGAGCCCCTCAGCATCGGCGTCATAGCGCACAAGGCTTACATCGATGTCGACGAGCACGGCACGGAAGCCGCGGCGGCGACCGCCGTCGCCATGTTCATGCGCGCCGGCATGTTCCGACCGCCTCCCCCGGTCACCATGGTGGTCGATCGCCCGTTCCTGTTCGCGATCATCCACACCGCGAGCGCGACCCCGCTGTTCCTCGGCCAGGTCACCACGCCCCACGTGTGACACCCACCACGCTACAAAATTGTTGACAATTTTGTCACTATTTCTAGACTAGTCCTCATGGACGAGCCAGCAGAACCACTGGCCGGCGAGGCGGGCCGCCGGCATGCCTACACCCACCTCCGCCGCGCCATCCTGGCCGGTGACATGTCTCCGGGCCAGCGCCTGGTTGAGGAGGAGCTGGCCAGGGCGTGCGGCGTTACCAGGGCGAGCTTGCGCGGGAGCCTGATCGACCTGACCGCGGACGGGCTGGTCGAGCGGATCCCTAACCGCGGCGCCCGGGTCCGGGTGATCAGCCTGGACGAGGCGGTCGCGATCACCGAGTGCCGGATGGCGCTCGAGGGCCTGTGCGCCGCCAAGGCCGCCGAGCGCGTTACCGACGCGCAGGCCGCCCAGCTGCGTGAGCTGGCCGGCCAGCTGAGCCGGGCCGTCGCCGACGGCGAGCCGGTGAAGTACTCGGCACTGAACCGCGAGCTGCACCGGATGGTGCTGGAGATCTCCGGGCAGGCCGTCGCCGCTGGCCTGCTGGCCCGGCTGAACGGGCAGATCGTCCGGCATCAGTTCCAGCTGGCCTTGCGTCCCGGGCGCCCGCAGGAATCCCTGCCCGAGCACCTGGCGATCATCGACGCGGTCACCAGGCGGGACCCGGACCAAGCCGAACGCGCCGCCCGGCTCCATATGCGCAGCGTCATCCGCGCCCTCAGCGACACGACGAGCAACACAACGGAGGAAGCAGCCAAGTGACGTCAGCAACACTGGTGGTCAGCGCGCACGCGGCCGACTTCGTGTGGCGGGCGGGCGGCGCGATCGCGCTGGCCGCCGCCCGCGGGGAGCCGGTGACGGTTGTCTGCCTGAGTTACGGCGAGCGTGGCGAATCCGCGAGCGCGTGGCGGGCCGGCAAGACGCTCGATGAGATAAAGGCGCTGCGCCGCGGCGAGGCGGAGAGTGCCGCGGCCGTCCTCGGCGCGCGAATTGAGTTCCTCGACGCCGGCGACTACCCGCTCCGGGAGACCGATGAGCTGCTCGGCCGGCTGGTCGCCATCGTCCGCGAGATCAACCCGGCGGTGGTGCTCACGCACACGCTCGCCGACCCGTACAACGGCGATCATCCCGTGGCCGGCCAGCTTGCCCTCACCGCGCGGGTCCTCGCCCAGGCACCCGGCTATCCCGGGCCGGGCGAGCCGATCGGCGCGCCGCCGGTCTTCCTGTTCGAGCCGCACCAGCCGGAGATGTGCGGCTTCAAGCCGGACGTACTGCTCGATATCACCGCCGTCTTCGAGACCAAGCGCAAGGCGATGGAGTGCATGGCTGCCCAGCAGCACCTCTGGGAGTACTACACCGACCTGGCCAGACGTCGCGGCACCCAGCTGCAGCGGAACGCCGGGCCTAACCTCGGCCTGCCGCACAGCACCCTCGGCGAGGCCTACATGCGAGTATTCCCCCAGGTCACCGGCACGCTGGCATGAGGAACATCATCGTCACCGGCATCCCCCGCGCGGATCAGGCCACCATAACGGCTCTGAGCCAGTACGGCGTCGCCACCGTGCACGAGGCGATCGGCCGGGCGGGCTACCTCGGCCCTGACGTGCGCCCGATCCAGGCCGGGATCAGGACCGGGGGAACCGCCGTCACCGCCATCTGCTGGCCAGGTGACAACCTCATGCTGCACGCCGCGGTCGAGCAGTGCCAGGACGGCGACCTGCTGGTGGTGACCACGACCAGTCCCTGCACGGACGGGCTCTTCGGCGAGCTCCTCGCCACCAGCCTGGCGGCACGCGGCGTGCGCGGCCTGGTCATCGACACCGGCGTCCGGGATGTCGCCGAGCTGCGCGCGATGCGCTTCGCGGTCTGGTCGCGGGCGGTCAGCGCCCAGGGCACGGTCAAGGAGACCCCGGGCGCGGTGAACGTGCCGGTGTCCATCGGCGGCCAGATCATCCACCCAGGTGACGCCGTCATCGCCGACGACGACGGCGTGGTCTGCGTCCCGCGCGCCGAGGCCGCAACCGCCGCGAAAGCCGCCCAGGCACGCGAAGCCAAGGAGGAGCAGTCCCGCCAGCAGCTGGCCGACGGCGCTCTCGGCCTTGACCTCTATGGCCTGCGCGACAAGCTCGCCGCGCGAGGCGTGACCTACGTGCCGTGGACAGGCAGCGCCATGGACAAGCAGTGAGCAGCCAGGGCATCCCCTGCATGCTCATGCGCGGCGGCACGTCGAAGGGCGCCTATTTCCTGGCCGCCGACTTGCCGGCCGGCACCGGAGAGCGTGATGACCTGCTGCTGCGCATCATGGGCAGCCCGGACCCGCGGCAGATCGACGGGATCGGCGGGTCCCATCCGCTGACGTCAAAGGTCGCGGTCGTCTCCCGCTCGGCCCGCGACGATGCCGACGTCGACTACCTGTTCCTCCAGGTCGGCGTCGGCGAGGCCACCGTGTCCGACCGCCAGAACTGCGGTAACCTGCTGGCCGGCGTGGCGCCGTTCGCCCTGGATCGCGGCCTGGTCGGCACCCAGCCCGTCCGGATCCACATGGTCAACTCCGGCGACATCGCCATCGCCACCCCGCACCCGGACGGCACCGTGATCCTCGACTTCCCGGGGACCGCCGGTGCGACGAGCGCCGTCTTTCCCACCGGCAGCGTCCGGGACGTCATCGACGGCATCGACGTGACCTGCGTCAACGCCGGCATGCCGGTAGTCGTCGCCCGAGCCATCGATCTCGGCCGCACCGGCTACGAGCCCATCAGCGCCCTGGAGGCCGACCGTCGCCTGGCCACCCAGATAACGGCCCTGCGGCTGATGGCGGCAGAGCTGATGGGCCTCGGCGACGTCAGCGAGGCGACGGTCCCCAAGGTCACCCTGGTCGCTCCCCCGGCCGACGGCGGCACGATCTGCACCCGCACGTTCATCCCGGTCCGCGTGCACGAGGCCATCGGCGTGCTCGGCGCGGTGAGCGTCGCCGCCGCGATCGCCACCGAAACGGCCGTGGGCCATGACCTCGCGCAGATCTTCCCGGGGCAGGCCAGGTTCGACATCGAGCACCCGTCCGGTCACACCGAGGTCGAGGCCGAGCTTGACGGCCACGTCCTGGTCCGCTCCGGCGTGGTGCGCACCGCCCGCAAGCTCTTCGACGGGATGGTCTTCCCAAGGGAGAAGCTATGACCCTCATGCATGACGTCGCCCACCTAGGTCACATCGAGCTGCTCACGCCGGAGCCGGAGGCGAGCCTGCGGTTCTTCGTCGACGTGCTCGGCCTGACCGAGGTCTGCCGGGAGGGCAACTCGGTTTACCTGCGCACCTGGGATGACTACGAGCACCACACGCTCAAGCTGACCGCATACAGCACCTCAGGCATCCGCCGGGTGGGCCTGCGCGCCTCCAGCCAGGCGGCGCTGGAGGCCAGGGTGCACGCGATCGAGCAGGCGGGTCTCGGCATCGCCTGGAAGGACGGCGACCCCGGCATCGGCCCGACCTACCTGTTCACCGACCCGGACGGGCACGAACTGGAGCTGTACTGGGCAAGCGAGTGGTACCAGCCGCCACCCGAGCTCGCCCCGAAGCTGAAGAACCAGGCCCAGGCCTACCCGGGACGCGGCGTCTGCGTCCGCCGCCTTGATCACGTGAACTTCCTGGCCCAGGATGCGCCGCGTAACGGCGCATTCGTCGCGGACGTGCTGGGCGGCCGGGTCACCGAGCAGATCCAGCTCGACGACGGGACGATCTCCGCCCAGTGGCTCCACTTCGCGAGCAAGAGCTACGACCTGGTGTACACCAGGGACTGGACCGGCACCGCCGGCCGGCTGCACCATGTGGCCTTCACCCCCGACACCCGCGAGGACATCCTCCGCGCGGCGGACATCTGCCTGGACAAGGGCATCTTCATCGAGACCGGGCCGCACAAGCACGCGATCCAGCAGACGTTCTTCCTGTACGTCTACGAGCCGGGCGGCAACCGCATCGAGCTGTGCAACCCGGTCGCCCGGCTGATCCTCGCCCCCGACTGGCGCCCCATCACCTGGACCGAAGCCGAGCGCGCCCGCGGCCAGGCCTGGGGCCTGAAGACAATCGAGTCATTCCACACCCATGGCACCCCTCCAATAGAATAAAGAAATGGCAACCCTTACCGGCACAGTCGCGCTCGTCACCGGCGCGTCCAGCGGCATTGGCGCGGCGACCGCCGAGTCCCTCGCCAGCCTCGGCGCCACGGTCGTGCTCGCCGCCAGGCGGACCGACCGGATCGAGGAGCTGGCTGGCAAGATCCGGGCCGACGGCGGGACCGCGCTGGCCCTCACCGCGGACGTCACCGGCGAGGCGGACGCGCGCGCGATCGTGGAGCGGACGGTCGCGGAGTTCGGCCGGCTGGACACGCTGGTCAACAACGCGGGCACCATGCTGCTCGGGCCAGCCTTGGACGCCCCGCTCGACGAGTGGCGCCGGATGGTCGACCTGAACCTGCTAGGCCTGATGTACTGCACGCATGCCGCGCTCCCCTACCTGCTCAGCGCGGCGGAGAGCTCCGAGCGTCAGGTCGCGGACCTGGTGAACATCAGCTCGGTCGCGGGCCGGTTCCCGCGCAGCGGCAGCGCCGGCTACAACGCGACGAAGTTCGGCGTCACCGGGTTCAGCGAGGCGGTGCGGCAGGAAGTCACCAAGCGGCACGTCCGGGTTTCCGTGCTCGAGCCCGGCGCGGTGGACACCGAACTCGTCAGCCACAACCGCCCGGAAGTCCAGGAGCGGCACCATCAGCGGTTTGCGGGTACCCAGAAGCTGACCGCGACCGACATCGCGGACACGATCGTCTTCATCACGACCCGCCCGTGGTACATGTCGGTCAACGAGGTCGTACTCCGCCCCACCGAGCAGGAGAACTAGCCCTGGCCACCTACAGCAAGACGAACCTGGGCGCGGGAGAGCCGCTGTCGCCCCGGCGCAAGCGCGTGCTCGCCATCGCCGGGATCGCCGTCGTCCTCTGCCTGGGTGGCGTCGGTGCCTGGGCAGCGCTGGCGCCCGACACGTACGCCGGCTCGGCCAACGGCTGCGTCAACATGACCATCCCGAGCTCTACTGGCGGGGCGACCATCCATTACTGCGGCGCGCAGGCGAAGTCGTTCTGCCGTTCTGAGTTTGCCGCTGCCGCGACGGACCCGATCGCCGTCCGCGCCCGCCCGCAGTGCCGCCTGGCCGGCCTGAACCCCTGAGATATCAGAACGGGCTGTGGGTTCCCGTTCTGCGTCACATGTCAAGCACAAGGGTGAGCGGGCCATCGTTGACCAGGCTCACCTTCATGTCGGCACCGAAGACGCCCGTTTCCACCCGGGCACCGAGGGCACGCAACGCCGCGACCACGGCGTCTACCAGCGGCTCGGCGACCGGGCCGGGCGCGGCGGCGGACCAGGACGGGCGGCGGCCCTTGGCCAGGTCGGCGTACAGCGTGAACTGGCTGATCACCAGCAGCGGAGCCCCGGCATCGGAGCAGGATTTCTCACCTTCGAGGATGCGCAGGCCCCAGAGCCTGGCGGCCAGCTTCGCCGCCGCCTCCGCGGTGTCGTCGTGGGTGACGCCGACCAGGACGAGCAGGCCCGGTTCGTCGATCACGCCGACGACCTGCCCGGATACCGCCACGCTGGCCTGAGTTACCCGCTGGACCACTGCTCGCATAAGAGGGTAGGGTACCCGCGTTCGGCCAGGTAATGACACCGGGCAGACTTGCCTCATGATCAATCCCGTGCTTGCCGAGGTCGTCAGGTCCGGCTTTACCGAATCCGTCCACCGCGGCGCCACGGTGGCCCTGGCCGCGGACGGGAGGATACTGGCACAGGACGGGCACGTTGACGTGCCGGTCTTCCCGCGCTCCTCGAACAAGCCCATGCAGGCCACCGCGATGCTCCGGTGCGGCCTGGACCTGGACGGCGAGCTGCTTGCGCTGGCCGCCGCCAGCCACTCGGGCGAGGACTTCCATGTGGACGGCGTGCGGACGATCCTGTCCGGCGCCGGCCTCGACGAATCGGCGCTGCAGTGCCCCGCGTCGTGGCCAATCGATGAGCAGACCGCGCACGAGCTGATCGCGAAGGGCGAGATGAAGTCGCGGATCCGGATGAACTGCTCGGGCAAGCATGCCGCGATGCTGGCCACCTGCGTCCGCAACGGCTGGCCGATCAGGAACTACCGGGATCCGGATCATCCACTTCAGCAGGCCATCAAGGGCACGGTCGAGGAACTGGCCGGCGAGGCGGTGACGGCCGCCGGCGTGGACGGCTGCGGCGCGCCGCTGCTCGCGATTACGCTGGCTGGCCTGGCCCGCGCCTTCCGCGCCCTGGTCCTGGCGTCGCCCGGCACGCCGGAACGCAGGGTCGCCGACGCGATGCGCGCGTACCCGGCCTGGACCAGCGGTACCACTCGCGACGAGACCCGGCTGATGACGGCCGTCCCCGGCCTCCTGCTGAAGGGCGGTGCCGAAGGCGTGGACGCATTCGCACTCGGAGACGGCAGGGCCGGCGCGATCAAGATTGACGACGGCGCCGCGCGCGCCCGCACCCCCGTCACCGCCAGTGTGCTGCGCCAGCTCGGTGTCCAGGTCCCCGACGAGCTGAGCACCGTCCCGGTCATCGGCGGCGATGACATCGTGGGAATGATCCGCGCTTTCCGCCCGTAGGATGTCGCGGTGATCAAGAAGCATCGCACCGCCCCGGCCGGGCCGGACACCACCGCTGTCAGTGAAGCCATCGAGACGCTGCTCGCCGAGCTGCGGAAAGCACTGAACGCAGGCGACCTGCTGGGATCAGAGATCGCGACGGCGGCCTGCATGACGCTGCCGCTCGGCCCGGAGGTGGGCCCGGAGACGTCCGCCGGCGCGTTCATCGAGCTGGCCGGCCGGAGCCGGCGGCCGGAGGACGCGGCGATGCTGCGGCTCATCCTGTCGCTGGGTTCACCCGCGGTGAAACGAGCGGCGAGCAAGGAGCTCGGGAACCTCACCGCGGACGGCATCTTCCCAGCGGACTGGGTGACCGAAGCCGGGAAGGCGACCCCGCTGCGGGCGACCCGGCACAGCGACGCCTTCGGCGAGCTCCAGGTGATCACCGTGACCTACGGCTACGGCGGCGGCGAGCACGCCGTGGCCGTCGCGATCGCGTCGGTAGATTACCCCCAGGTCGTCCAGGTGAGCGTCACGGCCGACGTCGCGGCCTTCGTGCCCTTCCCCGGCGCCACCCGGGAGGAGGAGATCAGCCTCGCTGAGGCACGTCGCCGGATGGGACCCGCGCTGGATTACACCGAAGGTGACGCGGACCAGTACGAGCCGGAGATGGTGTACCTGCCGATCGCCAGGTCACGGCTGCGCCGCCTCCCGGTACCCGATGAGGCGGATACCCGCCGTTACACCGCGGCCGAGCGCGGCGCCATCGCGGACGAGTTCATGGCCAGCGGGCAGGCCGCCGACGCCGTGGCTGCCGACGCGGCGGCCACCCGGTTCTGGGCGGAGATCCTGACCGCGTACAGCAGCCGGATCCCGGATGAGCCGCCAGGCCTTATCGGCCCGCACCGGATGCGGGACATCCTCGGCGAGCACGTACCCACCTTCTACCCGGTGACGCAGGCGCAGCGCGATCAGCTGCGGCCGGCGGCAGCGGCATGGGCCGCCTGGTCAGCCGCGCAACGGGGCGTACCCGAGGCAGCCGGCGAGCTCGCCGACGCGGCGGGCCAGGCCATCGCGGCCTTCGAGAAGCAGTACGACGAGCCGTACTACGCGACGCTGCGCGGCTACCTGGCCGACCTGGTAACCAGCGACGCCGACGTGGAAATGCTCAGGATGGCCCTGGTCAGGCGCACCCTCGCGCTGCCGCTGCCCGATGACCGCCCAGAGAAGACGGATTCACTGGATGCCGCCGACCCGGCGACCCGGCGCACCGTTGCCGCCGCCGAGTTCACCGCCTGCGCTCTGCCCGACGGAGTGACGCGCGAGCAGCTCATCGCCGCCGCCCAGCGCGTAGTCGAGGAGCTCTGGACCGCCGAGCCCCCCGCCACCTGGCAGCACGCCGAACGCCTGAGCGTCGACGGCACAAACCGCCACGACATCATCCACGCCCTGCTGAACCTCTGACCCACTCCCAGATCAGCCTCCACCACATAACCGTCCACCACATAACCGTCCACCACGCCTGCGTCCACCACGCCAGCGTGTCAATGGCGCCAACGGCATCGCTGAACCGCCCCCGCGGGGCGGCTGACCGGGCCCGTTGGCGCCATTGACACGCTCAGGCTCGGCTGGCTTTGCGGCGGGAGACGGCCACGCCGGCCAGGCACAGGGCGCCGCCGGCGATGGTGAGCCAGGCGGGGACCTGGCCGAGGATGGCCCACGACATGAGGACGACGAGGGTGGGTACGGCGTAGGTGGTCGCGCCCATCTTGCCCGAGGTAGTCCTGGCCAGGGCGTAGGCCCAGGTGGTGAAGCCAAGAGCGGTCGGGAACAGCCCGAGGTACACCACGCAGAGCGTTGCGCCCGCCGACGCGCTGCCCAGCTGGGAGACGAGCTGGCCGGCGAACGGCAGGCAGGCCGCCGTGCCGATGAAGCAGCCGAACGTGGTCACCTGCACCGCCGAGGCATGCCGCAGCGCCGGTTTCTGGAAGACCACCCCGAACGCGTACGCGACGGCGGCGGCCAGGCACAGCAGCACGCCGAGGAGGGATGACCGGCTGCCGCCCGTGCTGGAGATCCCGATCACCACGGCGCCGGCGAACGACACCGCGACACCCGCCAGCAGCGGCCGCGGGAAGCCTTCCCGTAGCAGCCAGCCGCCGAGCAGCGCGATCAGGATCGGCCCGATGTTGACGACCATCGCGGCGGTGCCCGCGTCAACGTGCCGCTCGCCCCAGTTCAGCACCACCATGTAGAGCCCGAACCAGAGCAGGCCTGAGCCGAGAATGCCCGGCCAGGCCGCCCGCGGCGGCACCCCGCCGCCAGTGACCCGCCAGATCACGGCGAGCGCGAGCGAGCCGGTGAACAGCCGGCCGAGTGCCAGCGCACCGGGCGAGAAATGCCCGCCGGCGCTGCGGATGGCGACGAACGCCGAGGCCCACAGCAAGACGGTGATGGCGGCCGCTCCGACCGCGCGAGAATTCATCCTCCCAGGCTAGGGAGCCGCCCGCCGGATCGCTGGCGGGAAACGGACGTGACATATTCGCCACCGGCTACCTGGGCTGCCTCGGCCAGGGGGTCGTGCGGAGGATCGGGTCGACCATCACCCGGTCTACCTGGGCCCTGGACGCCGCCTTCGCGGCCGCCCGCATCGGCAGGCAGACCCACGCCTGCTCCGGGCCGAGTTCATCCACCATGCGCGCGACGCTAGAGAAGACTGGCAGCGTACGTGTTCCATCCGCCAGCAGCCGCACCTCAAGCCGCGTGTTGCCCGCCCTAGCGGGCACGATGACCAGCTCATTCTCATCCGACTCCCCTGCCATACCTGGGTAAACGGATGCGAACCGGCTCCGGTTCAACACCGGTGCGATGAGTTTCGCCGGCCAGCTACGTTGTAGTGCCATGAGCTACGCAGACGTGAACGGCCTCTCCCTTCACTACTCCGAGCATGGCGAAGGCGGCACGCCGCTGATCATGCTGCACGGCGGCTACGGAACCGGCGACAATTTCGAGCCTGTCCTTCCTGAACTCAGCAAGAACCGCAAGGTCATCACCGTCGACCTGCAGGCGCATGGGCGCACCGCCGACATCGATCGCCCGCTGCGGTACGAGACGATGGCCGACGACGTCGCCGGGCTGATCCGGCACCTGGGCCTGGCCGAGGCGGACGTGCTTGGCTACTCGCTCGGCGGCGGGGCAGCGCTGCGGCTCGCGATCCAGCATCCGGATCTGATCCGCCGCCTGGTCATCGTCTCCCAGGCTCACAAGCGGAACGCCTGGTTTCCGGAAGTGCGGGCCGGCTTCGACGGCATGGGCAGCCACCTCGCCGAGGCGTTCATGCAGACCCCCATGTACGCGAACTACCTGAAGCTCGCGCCGCGAGTGCAGGACTGGCCGGTGCTGATGGATAAGATCGGTGACTTGCTGCGCCAGGACTACGACTGGTCCGCGGACATCGCCCAGTTCACCATGCCGGTGCTGCTTGCCTTCGGCGACGCTGACTCCATCGCGATGGCGGAGATCGCCGAGTTCTACCGGCTGCTCGGCGGCGGACTGCGGGACGGCAACTGGGACGGCTCAACCCGGCCGGCCTCGCGGCTGGCGATACTGCCCGGCCGCGTGCACACCGACATGTGGCTCGCACCCGAGCTCACCACCGCGGTCACCGGATTCCTCGACACCGTACCGCTGGTGCCGCCACCCATGGGCATGCCCGGCTAGTATTGCGCGGTGACCGAGAATGACGAGGCTGGCGCACTGCTGGAACGGCTGCTGGCCGGGCCGCTGGACGCGATAGCGGCCGGCGACCCCCTGCAGGCCGAGCTGGAGACCTCGGCGGCCATGGCGATACCGCGGCTCACCGCCGAGATGGACCCGGCTAAGGCCGACGCGTTCATCAGCGGGCCCCTTGTGAACGCGGTACGCCAGCACCGGTCCGCCGAGGGCGCGGCGCTGCTCCGGCTGCTCATGTCGCTGGGATCGCCCACGGTGAAGCGCGCGGCTAGCGCCGCGCTCGGCGACCTGACGGCGGCGGGCCGCTTTCCCGCCGACTGGGTGAACCAGGTCGGCAAGCCGGTCCCGGTGCAGGCCTGGCGCCGCTATGACGTCTTCGGCGACGACGAGGCGGTCGCGGTCAGCTACCGCTACGGCGACGCCGAGCACGGTGTCGTCGTGCAGATCGACCTGGTGAGCGTCCCCACCGTCGTTACCATCGCCGTGGCGGATGACACGGGCAAGCTCCGGGAGGTCGTCGGTACCCCGGAGGGCGAATTCGGGCGCGCCGAGGAGATCAGCCTTGCGCAGGCACGCGGCCGCATCGAGCCGGCGCTAGATCGCAGCGCCGCCACACCGGCCGACCGGATGTCCAGGACCACACTCGCCTACCTGCCGATCACCCGGTCCCGTGTGCGCCGCCTGCCCGTCGAGGAGCAGGGAGCCGAGCCAGCCTATACCGCGGCGGACCGCGCCGCTGCCGTGGCCGATTTCATGGCCAGCCCGCAGGCCGCCGACGTCGTCGCGGCTGACGCCGATGCCGCCCTGTTCTGGGCGCAGGTACTCACCGGCTACAGCAGCCGTATCCCCGGTGAGCCGCCCGCGCAGGTAGGACCGCGGAAGCTGGCGTTCATCCTGCTCGCCCACGTCCCCGACACGTTCACCCTCACGCCAGCGCAGCGCGATCACCTGGCAGCCGCGGTAACGGCATGGGCCAGGTGGTCCGCCGCGTACCGCGGCCTCGACGAGGCCGCGGCGGACTATCTCACCGCCGACCTGCCGGGCGTGCTCGCCCAGTTCGACGACGTGTACGACGACCTCGGTGCCGTCTCGGACCGGGTCTATGTGGCCGACCTGGTGACCCCCGACGTGGACGTCGCGTTGCTCGCCGAGCAGGCGGACCGGCGCCAGTTCGCGACGCCGATGGCGACCCAGCGAGGCGACGACGCCCTCGACAAACTCGACGCCAGTGACCCGGCGAGCCGCCGCGCGATCGCCGCCGCCGAGTTCGCCGGCTGTACCCCGCCGAGTGGCCGGACCGCGGAAGAGCTCCTCGCCGGCGTCTACCGGGTCGTCGACGAGCTGTGGCAGGGCGAGCCGCTCACGACATGGACCGCGGCCCAGCGGCAGCTCGCCCAGGACCGCACCCGGCACGACATCATTCACTCCCTGGCGGGGTAATCCGGCGGAAGATCCGTGCTTCGCGGAAGAAAAAGAGTCTCAAATGACTATCGAGTTTCCGCGAAGCATCGAATCTCTGTCTAAATCTGACGTGCTGGGCCGGTCGAGTGCTGCTGCGGGGTGTTAGCGGCCGGGTGGCGGTGCCGGAGAGAGCACGACCACCGCGCCCTGCATGATCACGATGGCGACGCCTTTCCTGATGGCGGGGCCGGTGTTCACCACGAGGCGTCCCTGGTGGTCGACATCGAAGTGATCGCCCCAGACCGAGCGGATCGTGTACACCTCCCCCTTATACAGCAGCCGCTCACCGTGATGCAGCCGCGCCCCGTGCACCTCGGTCACGACGCTGCTGCCCGCAGCCATGTCGAACTCCACAATCTGCGCCACGCAGAACTGTGCGACCGGCACGGGCCGGGAGGCATCACGCCGTACCCGCACCTTGCCGCAGCACGCCACGACCACCACCGCCTTCCCCGGCGCCGGGATGGCGACCATGCCGGGCGGCGTCACGACGACACCGGGCCGGGGCTTGATCGGGGCGGGCGGGCAACGCACCGGGGCTGGAACTGGTCCCGGCCCCTGTGCGGGACTGCTCGTGCTCGCCATGGCTGTGACCGGAATGCTGGCCATGGCCATGGCCATGGCCACGGTCAGCGCGGCGACCGCGACAATGCGCTTCATTGAGTTTCCTCCCGTGTGGACTGACACTGCTTGGACTGACACTGCTTGTGAGTGATGCAGCCGCAAACGTAGCCGCCGCCTGTCAGATCCGCGCGCGAGAAGTGCGTGAGTTCTGTGTGAAGGGAAACTCCCCGGTGGTCCGCGATCGTTACCGACCCGTGGAAGACACGACAGGCAGCCTGCTGGTGGTGGACGATGAGCCGTTCCTGTGCGATGCGGTCGCGGCCTCATTGCGGTTCCTCGGCTATGCGGTGACCACCGCTGCCACCGGCACCGACGCGCTGCGACTGGCCAGGAAGCATCCGTTCGACCTGATGGTCCTGGACATTATGCTGCCCGACATCGACGGGTTCGACATCGTGCGCCGGCTCCGGGGAGACGGCTGCCCGCTGCCGGTGATCTTCCTGACCGCCAGGGATACCCAGGCGGACAAGGTCGCCGGGCTGACCATCGGCGGCGATGACTACCTGACCAAGCCGTTCGGGCTGGCGGAGCTGGCGGCCAGGATCGGCACCGTGCTGCGTCGTACCAGGCCGCCCGCGTCGGGACCGGTGCTGACGTTCGGCGACGTCAGCCTTGACCAGGAGACCTATGAGGTCCGCCGCGCCGGGCAGCTCATCGAGCTGTCGCCGACCGAGTTCCGGCTGCTGCGCTACCTGATGCTCAACCCGGGCCGGGTGCTGACGAGGGCACAGCTGCTCGATCACGTGTGGAACTACGACTTCGGCGGATCGAGCACCGTGGTATCCACCTACATCGCCTACCTGCGGCGCAAGCTGGGCACCCCTGAGCTGATCCGCACTCAGCGCGCCGTCGGGTACAGCCTGCGACGGCCGGAGGAATCATGAGACCAAAGCTGCGCACCCAGGTGCTGGCCGGGGTACTGTCCATCACGCTTATCGCGCTGGCGGCGTTCGATATCGTCGCGGTCAGCGCGCTGCACCGCTACATGATCGGCCGGACCGAGCAGAAGCTGCAGTCGGCCCTGACCGTGACCCAGCCGCGGGTGAACCTGCTGCTCAGCGGGAAGGGTCAGGTGGCGATGCCCGGCGCCTACAACATCCGGTTCGTGCCGGCCGGCCGGGCGGAGCGGGCCGTAGTCCTCGAGTACGCTCCCGGTCTGACACCGAAACGGGAGCTGAAGCCCGGCCCCGCCGCCGTGGCGCTGCTGGCCCGCCCGGCAGTGATCGCCGTCTCGCAGGTGACCGTCCGCGCGCCGGCCGGCACGCTGGTCGCCAGCACCAGCCTCAGCGACGTGAATGCCACGGTCAGCCAGTTCCGGCTGATCGTCGTCGCCGGCTCGGCAGCCGCCGGGCTCCTCATCTTCGCCGGCATCGTCCTGGTGATGCGCCGCGGTCTGCGCCCGCTGGAGACCATGGCCGCCCGGGCCGACCTGATCAGCGCCACCCAGCTGAACCAGCTCACCGAGAACGAGAGCCGATCCGAGGTGGGCCGCCTCGGCACCGCGCTGAACGGGATGCTGGCCAGGATCGAGGCATCCGTCGCCGAGCAGGAAGCCAGCCAGGAACTCATGCGCCAGTTCTTCGCCGACGCCAGCCACGAACTGCGTAACCCGCTGGCCTCCCTCCGGGCCAACGCGGAGCTCTACCAGCAGGGCGCGCTGCGCGAGCCCGCGCAGATCGACGAGGCCATGCGCCGGATAGCGCTGGAAGCCACGCGGATGAGCACGCTGGTCGACGACATGCTCCGGCTCGCCCGGCTGGATCAGCATCCCGCGCGCGAGCAGGAACCGGTCGACCTCACCAGCCTCCTGCGGGACTGCGCCGAGGCTGCCCGCGTCGCCGACCCGGCCCGGACCTACCGTGATGACGTGGCCGCCGGCCTGATGGTCAGCGGTGACCGGGAACTGCTGCGCCGGGCCTTCGGCAACCTGCTGATGAACGTCCGCACCCACACTCCGGAAGGCACCACCGCCGCCCTTACCGCGACCGGTGACGGCAACCGGATCAGCATCGCGGTCAGCGACGACGGCCCCGGAGTCCGGCCCGGCGATCTCGGCCGCGTCTTCGACCGCTTCTACCGGGCGGGTGCGCCGGCCCAGCGACCCGGCTCCGGACTCGGGCTCTCGATCGTCGCCGAGATCGCCGCCGCGCACGGGGGCGCGGCGGCGGCATGTCCCGGGCAGCCGGACGGGCTGACCATCACCGTGGCCATCCCTCAGGTAGCGAGCACGGCGCTTAGCCTGGCCAGCGCCGCGGTGTAGGCGTGCTCCGGCGGCCTGCCGTAACCGATGGCCAGGCCGGCCCGGTCGGGGTCGGCGCGTGCCGCGTACGTATCCAGGCCCGCCAGCGCCAGGCCGTGCTCACGGGCACTGGACAGGACGCGTGACACACGAGTCGTTCTGATGTCGGTTATTACGGCGTGCTGGCCAGCGGAGATGCCGGTGAGCTCCAGGCCCAGCCCGTCCAGAGCGGTCACCAGGCGGTCGCGCCGGCGGCGGTACGCGAGCCGGGCGCGGCGGATGTGGCGGTCGTACGCGCCGCAGGTGAGGAACTCGGCGAGCGTGAGCTGGTCGATGGCCGAGGGACCGCCAGCGAGCGCGGCCGTCACGGGATCCGCGAGCCGTGGCGGGACGACCAGCCAGGCCAGCCGGACGCCGGGGGCCAGGCTCTTGCTGGCGGTACCGGCATAGAGGACCCGGTCCGGGGCGAGCGCCTGCATCGCGCCGACCGGCTGCCGGTCATAGCGGAACTCCCCGTCGTAGTCGTCCTCGATCACGAGGGGGACCCGCTCGATGAACGCGCGGCGCCGGCGCGGATCCAGCGTCATGCCGAGCGGGAACTGATGCGCCGGGGTGAGCACCACGGCGTCGGCGTCGGCGGGTACCGCACCGCGGCCGTCGATGGAGAGCAGTCGCAGGTCAAGGCCTTGCGCGGTCACGATGTCGCGGTGCAGCTGATGGCCGTACTCCTCGACGGCGACGGTCCGCGCTCCGGCCTCGCGGAGGGCGCGGCTGACGGCGGCGAGCCCGGCGGCGTAGCCGGAGCAGATCAGGATCCGGGCCGGGTCCGTGACGACGCCACGGGCCCTGGACAGGTACTCGGCCAGCGCGGCGCGCAGCTCGGGCAGGCCTCGCCTGTCGCCGTACCCCAGCACATGATCCGGGGCGACGGCCAGCGCCTTGCGCGCGGCGGCCAGCCACTCACGGCGCGGGAACGACGACACGTCCGGCTCCCCAGGCCGCAGGTCATACCTGGGCTGCCGTGCCGCCTCGCTGCTGGCCGGGCCGGTCGCTCCGGCCGCTGCCGCGCGGGCAGCGACCGACGTGCCTGAGCCGGTCTGCGCGGTCAGCCAGCCGGCCGCGACCAGCTGGCTGTACACCTCCGCGACCGTGTTGCGGGCCACGCCGAGGTCGGCGGCCAGCGCCCGGGACGACGGCAGCCGGGTGCCCGGATGCAGGCGGCCGTCCCTGATCGCGACCAGCAGCGCGGACTCCAGCGAGGAACGGACCCGGGTCCCGGACAGATCAAGGTGGAGGTCGAGACTCTTGGCCCATGTTTCTGCCACAGAAATGGACCTTATCATGGGCCGATCTGCCGCCATAGTGTGGTTCTCATGACAACGACAGCACGCCTTGACTTCGATAACCTGGCCGCCGGTTTCTCCCGCGCGATGGCGCACCTGGACAAGGCCGCCACCAAGGAACTCGACAGCGCAGGCATCGACCACAAGCTCCGCGAGCTCATCCGGATCCGCGCCTCCCAGCTCAACGGGTGCGCCTACTGCATCGACACGCACACCAAGGACGCCCGCGCGATCGGCGAGACCGAACAGCGGATTTACGCGCTCCCGGCCTGGGCGGAGACGCCGTTCTTCACCGGACGCGAGCGTGCGGCCCTCGCGTTCACCGAGGTCGTCACGCGACTCTCCGAGACGCATGTCCCTGATGAGGCGTACGCCGCCCTGGCCAAGGAGTTCACCGAGCAGGAGTGCGCGGCATTGATCAGCTTGATCATCATGATCAATGCGTGGAACGCGGCCGGCGTCAGCACCCGTGCGTGGGAGCCCGGCTCATATCAGCCCTGACAGCCCAGCAGCCGGGTCAGAACCTCGTCTCGTTGCTGTTATCGATATACGCCGAGGCGTGGTACAGCGCCCGGCCGCGATCTACGAACAGCCGCCCGTCCCGCTCGAGCCGGAAATGATCGCCGCGGACAGCCACGACGTGGTAGGTCTCGCCGCGGTAGAAAACGTCATAGAAGGGAAGCAGCCGCGGGCCGTGCACCTCGGTCGCCCAGCTGCTCCCGGCCGACAAGTTGAAGGTAAAGGGCCGCATGCAGCCAGGGATGGCGGTAGTTTCCGCCTTGGTGGTAATCACGTTGGGGCACTTGGGGACACCGCTCGGGCTGCTGGTGCTCGCCAGCGCCGCGGTCGGGGTGCCGACGATGCCCGTCAAGCCGAGTGTGAAGGCAGCCAGTGCCGCGATGCGCTTCATGCCTATCCCTCCTGTGCGTTTGTCAGGCAATACCAGCAAGAGTAGCTCCGGTATACGCGCTGGCGGGGCCTAGTCAGTGAAGCTGTAGTTTTGGGGCATGGCTACCACTCGCATCGCACGCACTGCCTGGGAAGGCAACCTTGCTCAGGGCAAGGGCATTGTCACGTTCGCTTCATCCGGTATCGGGGAGTTCCCGGTGTCCTGGCCGGCTCGCTCCGAGGAGCCGAATGGCCTGACCAGCCCCGAGGAGCTCATCGCCGGCGCGCATTCGGCCTGCTTCTCGATGGCCCTCTCCCACGGCCTCACCCAGGCCGGCACCCCGCCGCGTACCCTCAATACCCAGGCCGAGGTCACCTTCCAGCCTGGTACCGGGATCACCGGCATTCACCTGACCGTCACCGGTGACGTCCCCGGCCTCGACGCGGACGCGTTCGCCGCGGCCGCCGCCGACGCCAAGGCCAACTGCCCGGTGAGCCAGGCGCTGGCCGGCACCACGATCACCCTCACCGCGACGCTGGCGGAGTAGCCGACCACGCGCACGGCCGAGCGCCGGGTGCGGCATGAACCGCACCCGGCGCTCGATTCCTTCGCTACGTAGCGGGGAAGTTGAAGTAGTGCAGGCTGACGTAGGGCGGATTACCCGTCGCAGCTGAGACGAACTCTAGGTAGACGTTATGTGTCCCAGTGACCTTGGAGATGTTCGCCGGGACGGTTTCCCAGGTTGACCACCCACCGGTGTTTCCTACCGCGAAACTGCCCACCGGCGCATTCGTCGGGCTGTCAAGCACCACCTCGACCAAGCCGCTCACTCCGCCCGCGGCCCCGGAGGCAACTCTCGCATCGAACTGGGTCGAGCCTGACGTCCCGAAGTTGATGTTCTTATACTCCAGGTAATCGCCGTTGATTAGCTGCGCGACCTGGTTCCCGTCTACTCCGCTCGGGTTCGTGTCTCCCGTGGCGGCCGAGACCGAGATCGTGCCCTGGCTGGCGCCGTAGCAGTCAGCGGAGATGTCTGACGTCGCCGTCGTGGTGCAGGACGTGCCGGTGGGCGTCGGGGTCGGCGTCGGGGTGGGGGTCGGAGTGGACGTCGGGGTCGGGGACGGGGACGGGCTGCTGCCGCTGCCGGTCGTCGTGTAGACGGCCACATAGCTGACGCCCATTGCGGCACCGGAGCTCGTCGCGCTGGTCGGCGTCGTGCAGTTGCATACGCCGTTCGGGTAAGCACCGCCCATGGCGACGTCCAGGATCAGGAAGAAGCCATGGTCGACGGCCGCTTCCCAGGTGGCGGTGCCGACCGTGCTCTCGCTTACGGTGTAGTACGAGGTGCCGTTGAAATAGTAGGTGATCGACTCATCGCTGGTGTTCGTGCGGTTGACGATGACCGAGTACGTGTTATAGCCGGTCTCGCAGCCCGAGCAGGCCACCAGGCCGCTGCCCAGCCCGTCCGTCTCGTTGCACGGCCCGCCCGGATCGACACCGCAGTGGAACGTACCCGAGTGCTCGGACAGCGCGTTGACGTCCTCCATGATGTCGACCTCGCCGACTGACGGCCAGTTCGAGCAGTCCATCGTGCCCGACGTCCCGGCACCGCTGGAGCGGAAGCCGGCACCGAGCATCCAGAACGCCGGCCAGTAGCCGAGCCCGCTGGAAGGATCTGGCTGCTTGATCGAGGCGCTGACCTCCATCTCACCGCCAGCGGGCGCCTCGAAATTGTCCGCCACCGTCTCGATCCGGCCCGATGTCCAGGAGGTGCCGGACTCTACCGGGGTGATGTTCAGGTGACCGGAGCCGTCCTCGGAGACGTTGGCCGTCGAGTCTGTGTTGGTCTCGACCTCGCTGGTGCCATAGTTCGCGGTGCAGCCGGTTCCGTTGTACTGGGTGCCCTGGTCATAGGTCCAGTTCGAGTCCACGCCGGATCCTGCCGATCCGGAGAAGCTGTCACTGAACGCGGTTGTCCAGCCGGATGGCGGTGCCGGGACCGTGCCACCGGTCGCGCTGGGCGCTACCGCGAGGAGGATGGCCGCGGGGATGACGGCGATGACCACCGCGATGGCGGCCGTCAGTCCCCTCCGTCTTCCGGCCGGGCCAGCCCTCTTCCCTGCTCCCGTCAGCTGGCTGAGATGGTTCTTCATGAGCTACCTCCTAGTGAGGGGCCGGTACTGTTTCTTCGCTCGCTAGTGGTCCCCGTGAAGCGCGGGCATCCGCAGCTGGCACGGATGACGGCGCTGGTCGCCAGCATCTGGGTTTCCGGCGGCAGCGCGCGATTCCCGATCCTGGCTAGCAGGCGCTGCGCCGCGCGGGTACCGAGCTCGCGAACCGGCTGGCTCACCGTCGTCAGGGGCGGGTCGGTCAGGCGGCTCGGGTACACGTCGTCGAAGCCTGTCAGCGCTACATCCGCCGGGACGCTGACGTTCTCCCGCTGGAACTCGCGCAGGACGCCGATCGCCATCTGGTCGTTCGCGCACACCACGACCTCGGGCAGGGTCCTGCGATCGAGCAGCACCCGGGCGGCAGCCGCACCGCTGCCCTCGGAGAAGTCTCCGTGAATGACCTGCTCGATGACGCTGTCCTGACTGGCTCGCACCGAATCCTCGAAAGCCGCCTGCCGTTCCCTCGCGTCCGGAGCGTCCTTAGGCCCGGTGATGAAGCACAGCCGGCGATAGCGGTGCTGCCCGACCAGGTGCGCGACCAGTGCCGTCATGCCGGAGTGGTTGTCCGCGACGACCACATCCAGCTCGGCCTCGTCGCGCTGGCCGGCGATGACCACGACGGGCATCCGCCGTGCCAGGACGCGCAGATCCGCGGCCGGCAGCACGTCTTCCGCCATGAGCAGGCCGTCGACCTTGCCGGACAGCGAACGGACCCGCTGCTCGAACTCCTGGCCGCGGCTGCCGAAGGTCAGCAGCAGGGCGAACCCGGTCCCGCGCAGCACAGCCTCCGCCGCATGCACGATCTGATCGGTAAACAGCACGCTGCTGAGCTCGATGTCGATCTCGCCGCCGCCCCGTTCCAGGGCGACGAAGCCAATGATGTCCTTGCGACGGTTGCTGAGTCCCTGGGCATTCGCGTCAGGAACGAAGCCGAGTGCCTCGATCACCGCGAGGACACGATCCCGCGTCTGCGGGTTGACCAGCGTAGACCCGCCGATCACCCTGGACACAGTGGTGGCGGAAACGCCGGCCACCCGGGCTACATCGTAGACAGTCGTCATTGGGTCCACGTTCTTTGCAACCGCTCTCATACCTGCTTGGCTCTCAACGTAAGCAAATTATGCAAGCGGTGTCAATCACCGAAGATACCTATATATGACGGAGTGCCATGAATTCAGCGCGTTCCGCTGCCTAGCATCGGGGGGCCGCTTGCTCTGGTGCATAGCACTTCTAACCCAATACGGTGAGGCCGTGCGCCTGCGCCCGAAGCTCCCCAGGCTCCTGAAGCCCAAGAAGCACAAGAGTAAGGATGCGGACGAACACGCGCCGGAACTGGAGCAAGCACCGCCCGCCCCTGCGGCAACTCAGCCCCCTCCCGAGGTCGCAACCGACCGCAAGTCGCAGCGCGCGGCGGCCAAGGCCGAGCGCAAGGCGAAACACGACGCGGACAAGGACGCGCACCAGCTGTGCCGCGAGCTGCGCAAGGCACTCAAACGGCCCGTGATCCCGGTTGAGGAGCGGCCGCGCGACCAGGCCGTACGCGGGATCATGGAACACCGCCGCGCCATCATCGGGCTGGGCGTCCTTGGCACGAGCATCGCGGCGGTATGCACCGCCGGCACCGCGGCGGGGGCTCTCGCCATCGTCGCGGCGTGCCTTCCCGCGGCCGACTTCCGGACCTTCTTCGACACCGAAGCGCACGACCCGAACCGCGGGGTCAGGCTCCAGCCCAACGCGGTCAGCCTCGTGCTCAAGGAGCCCGACGCAGCCAGCCGGGCTGCCATGGTTCAGGCGGCGATCAATGCGGCGCCAGGCACCGGATCGAGCGGCATGGTGACGCTCAGCGCCGAAGACATCCGCGCGGCTACCTCGCCGAAGCCGAAACAGTACATCCCGGGCATCCACATTGCGCCGGTACGAGCAGGTGTCCGGATGGGACTTACCGTGATCGGCGGCGGGCTCCTCCTGCTGGCCCTCACCCTCATTCCCGAGGACATCCACGGGCTGATGATCAAGGTAGCGAGCGTGGTTCTCGTCGTCGGCGCGCTTATCGTCGGCGCCGCCGTCACGAACGGCAGCTGGCTAACCGGCCTTGGCCGGCTAGGTCACGCCGGCGACCAGGCCCCGGCAGCGCTGACTGGTGACGGGAACCACAGCCCGTTCTGATATCGGTTGCCGGGTCAACTTAGGATGGACCTGTGCCAGAAACCGCCGATGAGCCCCGTACCGCCATCATCACCGTCGACGACGACCCTGGCGTTTCCCGGGCGGTGGCCAGGGACCTGCGCCGCAGGTACGGCGACCGGCACCGGATCGTCCGGGCCGAGTCGGGGTCGTCCGCCCTTGACGCCCTGCGCCAGATGAAGCTCCGCGGCGATCTCGTCGCCCTCATCCTGGCCGACTACCGGATGCCGGACATGAACGGCATCGAGTTCCTCGAGCACGCCATGGACGTCTACCCGGGAGCCCGCCGGGTGCTGCTCACCGCGTACGCGGACACCGGCGCGGCGATCGACGCGATCAACGTTGTCGATCTTGATCATTACCTGCTCAAGCCGTGGGACCCGCCGGAGGAGAAGCTCTACCCGGTGGTGGACACGATGCTGGAGAGCTGGCTGGCCTCCGATCACCGGCCCGTGCCGGAGACGAAGGTCGTCGGGCACCGCTGGTCAGCGCGGTCTTCGGAGGTCCGCGAGTTCCTCGCCCGCAACCAGGTCCCGTACCGGTGGTACTCCACCGAGGAGCCGGAAGGCCAGCGGCTGCTCGAAGCCGCCCAGGCGGACGGACTCAAGCTGCCGGTCGTCGTCGCCGCGGACGGCCAGGTCCTGATCGAGCCGACCGACGCCGAGCTGGCCAGCCATGTTGGCCTCGCGACCAGCCCCGCCAAGGACTTCTACGACCTGGTTGTCATCGGCGGCGGCCCGGCCGGGCTCGGCGCCGCCGTATACGGGGCGTCCGAGGGCCTGCGCACCGTCCTGGTCGAGCGGACCGCCACCGGCGGCCAGGCCGGGCAGAGCTCCCGGATCGAGAACTACCTGGGCTTCCCTGATGGGGTGTCCGGCGCGCAGCTCACCGACCGGGCCCGCCGTCAGGCAGCCAAGTTCGGCGCCGAGGTACTCACCACCCGGGACGTGACCAGCCTTGAAGTGAAGGGCTCCGCGCGGCGGGTGACCTTCACGGACGGCACGGCGATCGACGCGCATACGATCATCCTGGCCACCGGCGTCGCCTACCGGCAGCTGCACGCACCCGGCCTGGACATGTTCACCGGCCGGGGCGTGTACTACGGCTCCGCGCTCACCGAGGCCAGTGCCTGCCTTGGCCAGGACATCTACATCGTCGGCGGCGCGAACTCGGCCGGGCAGGCGGCGGTGTACCTGTCCCGGCACGCCAAGTCGGTGACCATCCTGGTCCGCGGCTCGTCCCTGCAGAGCTCCATGTCGTACTACCTGATCAAGCAGATCGAGGACATCGCGTCGATCCGCGTCCAGCACTGCACCGAGGTCACCGGGGCGGCCGGCACCGATCACCTGGAGAGCCTGACGCTGCGGAACACCTCGGATGGCAGTACCGAGACCGTGAACGCCCAGCTGCTGTTCCTGTTCATCGGCGCCGCCCCGTGCACCGAGTGGCTGGACGGCACGGTCAGCCGGGACGAGAAGGGGTTCGTGCTCACCGGGCCTGACCTGACCACCGCCGGCGAACGGCCGTCCGGCTGGGAGCTGGACCGGCTGCCGTACCACCTGGAGACCAGCGTTCCTGGCGTGTTCGTGGCCGGGGATGTCAGGGCCGAGTCGGCCAAGCGCGTCGCCTCCGCCGTCGGCGAGGGCGCGATGGCCGTCATGCTCGTGCACAGATACCTGGAGCGGCTATGACCATGCCATGCACCATTGACGAGCTCCGCACGCTGTTCCTGTTCGAGAAGCTCAGCGATGAGCAGCTGAGCTGGCTGTGCGAGCGCGGCCGGGTCGAGATGTTCGAGCCGGGGCCGGTGTGCGCCGAGGGCGACCCGGCGACCTGCTTCTACGTGCTGCTCGAGGGCACCATCGCGACCTCGCGTAAGGTCGGCGCCGACGACGTCGAGTTCAACCGCACCTCCTATCGCGGCTCGTACGCGGGTGCGTTCTTCGCCTACTTCGGTGACCTGGTGCCGCAGGTCTACACCTACTCGATGCGTGCGACCGAGCCGTGCCGGTTCTTCGTCCTCGACGCGGACTCGTTCTCCGAGCTGATGCACGAGTGGTTCCCGATGTCGATCCACCTGCTGCAGGCGGCGTTCTTCGGCGGGCGGGCCATGCAGCAGGAGATCGGCCAGCGCGAGCGCCTGCTGGCCCTGGGCACGCTGTCCGCTGGGCTCACCCACGAGCTGAACAACCCGGCGAGCGCGGCGGTCAGCGCCACCGCCGCACTGCGGGAGCGGGTCGCCGGCATGCGGCAGAAGCTGGCCATGCTCGCCGCAAGCCCGTTCGACCGGACCACCATGGAATCCCTGGTCCGGCTGCAGGAAGAGGCGGCCGAGCGGGTGCCCAAGATGGTGGCGCTTGACCCGCTTGAGGCCTCGGACCGCGAGGACGCCATCGCCGACTGGCTCGAGGACCATGGCTGCAGCGATGGCTGGCAGCTGGCACCGACGTTCGTCCAGTCCAATATCGACAGCGACTTCCTCGACCACGTTGCCGCGACCGTGGACGGGCCAGCACTGGAGAAGGCGCTGCGCTGGCTGAACTACACGGTCGAGACCGAGCTGCTGATGAACGAGATCGAGGACGCGACCACCCGGATCTCCACCCTCGTCGGGGCGGCCCGGCAGTACTCGCAGCTGGACCGGGCACCGTACCAGGTCATCGACGTGCACGATCTGCTTGACAGCACGCTGCTGATGCTGGCAGGGAAGATCCCGCCCGGGGTGACGGTGCGGAAGGAATTCGACCGGTCGCTGCCGCGGATCCCGGCCTACGCCGCCGAGCTCAATCAGGTCTGGACGAACCTGATCGACAACGCCATCGCCGCGATGGACGGCCAGGGGACGCTGACCGTGCGGACGGAAATGGACCGCGAGCAGGTCCTGGTGGAGTTCCGCGACACCGGACCCGGCGTGCCGCCTGAGGTCCGCGACCGGATCTTCGAGCCGTTCTTCACCACCAAGCCGGTCGGCCAGGGCACCGGGCTGGGCCTGGACATCTCCTGGCGGATCGTGGTCAAGAAGCACCACGGCGACCTGACCGTGGAATCGGTGCCCGGAGACACCCGGTTCCGGGTCCGGCTGCCGGTCACCCCGCCCGACGAGAGCTAGCCAGCGCCCGTAAAAGAACTCAGCGGGGAACGCGATGGCGCCAACGATGTCCCTGAATTGGCCATTTGGCGGATGCAGGGGGGATGGTTGGCGCCATTGAGTGCCCTGGGCCCTGCGCGGCAAGCTAGTGTCCCGCGCCCGAAATCTGCGTCCCAAGTTCGGCATGCTTCGCTGGACCCTCTCCTGCTGCCCGCAAGTTAAGGCTACAGCTGTCTTTGTATTGGAAACCGACGTTTTCGTGCCTGATTTGCTGGGATATTTGGCTTATGTGACGACGGTTCCGCGTACAAGGACACGTGTAGCTATAGCCGGCGGGCGCCTC
>Ga0209530_1000400_pt1 | contig 32190 bp, 27 predicted proteins | sample BlaSpr_A8_Ref_O1_FD_187987 | JGI IMG/M metagenome (GOLD analysis project Ga0209530, IMG submission 187987) | Forest soil microbial communities from Thunder Bay, Ontario, Canada - Black Spruce, Ontario site 2_A8_Ref_O1 (SPAdes) (version 2) | ecosystem: Environmental > Terrestrial > Soil > Boreal...
GTCGCGTGCCTGGAAGACGGTGACCGGCGCTCCGATGTGATCGAGGCCACCTGGGCGGGCCTGTGGGAGCAGCTGGGCCGGCCGGGCGACCCGCCCGCGCCTGGGCCGCTGCTGGCGGTCCTGGCCGCGGCCGCGCTGATCCAGCCCGGGGACGGCACCCCGGTGACGTACCGGGTGCATCCCGGTGTCGCCGCCGCGATCGCTGCTGCGGCCGGGCCGGGGTTGCGTGAGGCGGCGGATGGGGTCCTGGCTGGGTTCTGGGTGGCCGCTGCAGGGGAGGCGCGGGCGGGGGAGAGCGGGGAGGACAGCGGACAGGTGGTGGCGGCGGGCCTGGCGGCGGCCCCGTACCTGCTGCGCCGCGCCGACTGGGACACCACCTCCGGCCTGCTCGATGAGGCCATCAGGCGGGACCGGTCGCCGGGGGTGGCGGCGGCGGTGCTGCCCGCGCTGCGCCGCGCCGCCGCGGCCGGCACCCCCTGGCACCGGTTCAGGCTGGCCCGTGCCCTGCGGTACGGGGGGCAGGGGGCTGAGGCGGAGCCGCTGCTGCGCGACACCCTGGACGCCGCCGTCACCTCCGGGGACTACCGGCTCGCCTCCGCCGTCGCCGGGGACCTGGCCTACTTGCTGCGGGGGGCGGGGCGGCTGGGGGAGGCGCTGGCGGTGGCCGGGGAGATGGCCGGGTACAGCGAGCGGGCCGGGCTGGGCCCGTGGACCCAGCTGCTTGATCAGGTGCAGCGGCTGCAGATCCTGGCCGTGATGGGCGAGCATGAGCAGGTCCTGGCCGAGGCCGGGGTCCTGCGGGAGCGGATGGGCCTGCTGCCGGCCCGGCGCGGCCCCGGTGAGGCGGTGGAGCCGTGGAATGTCCGCGAGGTGATCCTGGGCACCGGCTACGGCTCGGCGCTGGCGCTGGGCGAGTGGCAGGAGTGCCTGGACCTGAACGCGGAGGTCACCGCCAGCAAGCGGCAGCGGGGGGCCGGGCTGCACGACCTCACCTGCGTCCGGTTCAATGACGCGTTCCCGCTGATGCGGCTGGGGCGGCTGGGTGAGGCGGGCGGTCTGCTGCGCGAGTGCCAGCAGGTCTTCGAGGACCACCACGACACCCCCATGCTCGCCATGGTGCTGAGCACCCGCGCCAGCCTGGAGTACGTGTCCGGGCGGGCGGGGGCGGCGGCGGACCTGGAACGGACCGCGATCCGGTACAGCTACGCCACCGCCGGCCCCCGCGACATCGCGATCAGCCATCACAACCTCGCCAATTACCTAGGGGAGACGGGCGGGGACCGGGCCGGGCAGCAGGCTCACCGCCTGGCCGCCGCCCTCATCTGGCAGCTCACCGGCATGACCCACGACCTCGCTGACGCTCAGCGTGCCCTCGCCGCCGAGCTGCGTGCCGGCCCGGGCGCGGACCTGCCCGCCACCCTAGCCGCTGTCATCCAGGTCGCGGAGCTGACTGACGGGGTCCGGCTCGGTGACCTGATCGCCGTGCTTGAGCCTGACCCGCAGGCCGCCGAGCAGGCCCTGGCCGAGATCCTCCGCGCTGCCGCTGGCCCCGGGGACGATTAGCGGCGCGCAGAGGTAACAGCACGGATCGTTCTGATCTTTGCGAGCGGGATGGGTGGGTGCCTAGGCTTGCGGCGGGTCGGCCGCGTCGTTCCGGGCGGTCATAGGCCGCCATAACGGCACTCGCCATCGACGAACGTTGCCATCACCGAGATCCCGGCGATATCGCCAGGGCTCACTGCGGTGGGATCGTCGGACAGGACCACCAGGTCGGCGAGCTTGCCCACCGTGACGGAGCCCGTGACGCCTTCCTGGTGGCTGGCGTACGCCGATCCCCAGGTGTACGCGCGCAGCGCCTCCTCAACCCCGATTGCCTCCGCCGGGTTGAACGGTGCTCCGGCGTCGGTCTGCCGGCAGACCATGTCCCGCACCCCGAGCAGCGGGGCGCCGAGCACCACCGGCCGGTCCGAGCTGCCCGGCAGTACCATCCCTGCCTCCAGCAGGGAACGCTGCCGGTACAGCCATCCGTATCGCTCCGGGCCGACGGCGGCGAGCATGCCGTCGCCGATCTCGCCCGCGAAGCGGCCCTGCGGCACCGCGATCACGCCCAGCGCCGCCGCCCGCGCTACCTGGTCCGGCCGGGACGCGGCGAAATGCTCGATGCGGTGCCGCGCATCCAGCCGCGGGTACTGCGACTGAGCCGAAGCGTACGCGTCGAGCGCCAGGTCGATGGCCCGGTCCCCGATCGCGTGCGCGGCGACCTGCCAGCCGGAGCGATGCGCGGCGATGATGGCGGCCCGCAGCGACTCGGCGTCGGCTTGCAGGTAGCCGGCCTCGCCGGGGGTGCCGGCGTAGTCGTCATGCATCGCCGCGGTGCGCCCGATCAGCGAGCCGTCGGTGAATACCTTCATCGCGCCCAGCCGCAGCCAGTCATCCCCGAACCCGGTGCGCATGCCCAGGTCCAGGCCCAGCTCCAGCCCGTCGCTGGCATGCGCGCTCAGCTGGTGCAGGACGTCGCTGGCGATCATCAGCTCGACCCGAACCCGGAGCCTGCCCTGGTCCCTGGCGTTCTGATAGGCGGCCAGCTCAACCGGGCTGTGGCCGATCCAGCCGCCGCCGATGCCGGCCTCGGTGCAGCTGGTGATGCCCTCGGCGAGGTACCGCTCCCCGGCTCGGTCGATGGCGTCCGCGAGCGTTGCCAGCGGATAGGGATGGACCAGCCCGGTGACCAGCTGCTGGGCCTGCTCCTGGAGCAGCCCGGTCGGCCGCCCCGCCTCGTCGGTCACCACCCGGCCACCGGGCACGTCCGCGGCCGACGAGGAGATCCCCAGGTCGGCCAGGACGGCGCTGCTGACGGCGCACATGTGCCCTGAGGTGTGCTTGAGCCACACCCGCCGTCCGGGGGCGGCTCGGTCCAGGGCATCGCGGTCAGGGTGGCCGCCGATCTTGTTCTGGTCGTAGCCCGCGCCCATCACCCAGTCGCCGGGCGCGGTGCCCGCCGCGCGTTCCGCGACGGCGGCGTACAGCTCGTCCAGGCTGGCGACCGCGGGGGAGCGCAGGTCGACCTCGGTCAGCGACAAGCCGAACCAGGCCATGTGGTTGTGCGCGTCGTGGAATCCCGGCGCCACGGTCATCCCGCGCAGGTCCACGACCTGCGCGGCCCGGACCGACCCGGGATCAGCAGGCAGGTCGCTGATGCGGCCTCCCGTGACGGCGACCGCTGTAGCGCGCGGTCGCGCGGGGTCCATGGTCAGCACGTTCGCGTTGACGAGCAGAAGGTCAGCCACGGGCGAGCTCCTCGAAGGTCGACCGGTACCAGTCGCTCCACGGCGCCGGACGGCCAGCCTCGTCGATCTTCACGATGACGCGGTGCCCCTCAGCGAAGGTCACCTCGCCGGCCTGATCGGCGCACCGGAAAAGGTAGGTCGCGCTGGTCGTGCCCAGCTTCGAGGCGGTCAGCTCGACGAGCATCATGCCGGGCGCGGTCATCGGCGCCAGGAACGAGACGTGCAGCTCCCTGACCACGTACCGCAGGTCCGGATCCCGGTCGGCGAGGTCGGTCCAGCCCTTGCCGAGCCGCTCGAACAGCGCGGACTGAGCCCGCTCCACGTGCACCGCGAACCGGGAGTTGTGCAGGTTGCCGTTGACGTCAAGCTCATCGAAGAACACCGGGCTTAGCCAGCGGTTCATGCCACGCTCCACTCGCCTGCCGCCGTGTCGAAGACCGGCCCGCGTACCTCGCCCAGCCGGCGTTTCGCGACCCGTTCCGAGTCGGTGCGCGGCAGGTCGTCCGCCGGCTGCCAGAACCGCGGTATCTTGAACGCCGCCAGCCGCTCCCGGCAATACGAGTCGAGCTCCTGCGGGGTAGCGGCTGAGGCCACGTAATAGGCCTTGACCTCTTCGCCGCGGATCTCATCGGGGACGGCGGTAACCGCCACGAGCCGCACATCGGGATGAGTCAGCAGGACCTCTTCCACCTCGCGCGCCGCCACGTTCTCCCCGCTCCGCCTGATCATGTCCTTCAGCCGGCCCACGTGGTAGACCCGGCCGGCGGAATCCATCCGGCCCAGGTCGCCGGTGTGCATCCAGCCGTCGCGCAGCACCGCCGCGGTGGCCTGCGGGTCGTTAAGGTAGCCGTCCATCATTCCCGGGCCCGCCAGCGTGATCTCGCCAGCTTCCCCGGCGGGAACCGGCTGGTCGTGCGCGTCCACGATGCGTACGTCCCGGTAGCTGACCGGACCGCCCATGCAGCCGGAACCCACGAGCTCGTTATGATCTTGGTCGGTTACCCGCAGGTCGGCCCCGGTCTCGGTCATGCCGAACGCCTCATACCAGCCCACCCCCCACCGCTCTTCCAGGTCGCCGTGCAGGGCCGGCGGAATCGCCGAGCACTGCACCACCCGGACCGAGTGCGCGCGATCCAGCGGGTGCGCCGGCATGCGCAGCAGCAGCGTCGGCATCGCGCCAAGGCAGTAGAAGTAGGTGACGTGGTGCTCGCGTACCTTCTCCCAGAACGACGAGGGGTGAAAACCGTCAAGCACCACCAGCGTGGCCCCCGACGCCAAGCCGGCCGCCACGTTCCACTGCGGGTCGATGTAGTGGAACGGCTGAGCCGTCAGCATCACGTCACTGTCGCTCAGGTAAGGGAAATCGCTGATCAGGCCGCCCGCCAGCTGAGTCCAGTACCGGTGCGGCAGCACGCATCCCTTCGGGAAGCCGGTCGTGCCCGAGGTGAACTGGATGTTGGCGGTGTCACCAGGAGCGGGGTCCGGGAAGCCCGGAGCGTCCGCCGGTGAGGCCGCGTCCGCCGAGAGATCCCCGGCCGGATAGAGGTTGCGCATGGCGGGTACGTCGGCGGGCAGCCGGGCAAGCAGCGCCGTGAACTCATCCCCCGCCACGATCCCCGTCGCGCCGCAGGCACGCAGCACATGCTCGGCGTCGGCGCTCTGGTACTTCGTGTTCACCGGCACCATCACCGCGCCGAGCCGGGCAAGCGCGAGCCAGGTCAGCGGGAAGGCTGGCCGGTTAGTCAGCATGACCGCGATCCGGTCGCCCGCGCGCACGCCTCGATCATGCAGCGCCCGCGCATATCCCGCCGACAGCTGCTCTACCTCGGCGAAGGTGAACTGGCCGCCCGGATCGAAGATCCACGCCACCCGCGTCGGCCAGGTCCGCGCGGCCCGTCGCAGCGCTGCTACCAGCGTGTCCGACGACTCCATCACGAGGCCCCCGGCGCCACGGTCAGGGCGGCGAAGTCGGTCTCGGTGGCCATCGCCTCCTCCAGCGCGCTGTCCGCGCCCCGGTCCAGTACCTGCTTGGCCAGCGTGAGCGCCAGCGGGGGCAGGTCCCGCAGCCGGGCCGCGAGCTCCGCCGCGGCGATCTCGTGCTCGCCGGCCGGCACGACCCGGTTGACCAGCCCCATCTCGCGGGCGGCCGTCGCGTCGAACCGCTCGCCGAGCAGGACCAGCTCCTTGGCCCGCATTGGCCCCACCATCAACGGCAGCAGCCGGGAGATCCCGCCGGTGACGCTCAGCCCGACCGAGACCTCGGGGAACCCGAACCACGCGTCCTGCCCCGCCACCACCAGGTCACAGCCCAGCGCGAACTCGCACCCCGCGCCGAGCGCGTACCCGTGCACCGCCGCCACGACCGGGCCGGAGAAACGCCGGATTGCCCGCGTCACGTCCTGGATGACCTCCACCCGCCGGCGGGTCGCCAGCGCTGTCTCCGGCGGGATCGGCTCCTTCAGGTCATGGCCTGAGCAGAACGCCCGGCCGCGCCCCGCCAGCACCACCACCCGGGCGCCGTCCTCCTCCGCCCGCCCCAGTGCCGCGACCAGACTCTCGGTCAGCTCGGGCACGACCGCGTTGAGCCGGTGCGGCCGGTTCAGGTAGATCCGTGCGATGGACTGGTCCAGCTCGTATTCGACAACCACCCAGATCCCTAGCCCTTCGTTAGCAATGTGCGCCCGACCTGCGGATGATCCACAGGCAGGGACCACCGGTGACGGTACACGGCCTCGACGATCGCGCGCACCCCCGCCGGGTCCGCCGCCGGATCGCCGCCGCCAGGACCCACGCTGGCCGCCATCAGCACCATCGGCGTCCAGTGAGGCGGCGGCTCCCCGTCCCCGTCTCCGTCCCCGCCAGAGTGCGGTGTGCGATACCCGGCCACTGGCAGTACGGACGCGCGGTGCCGCCGGTAGAAGGTGATGCGGCGCTGCCGGATCTTCAGCTCCTCCTGATCACAGCCGGGCTCGGCCGGATCCTCGACGTCGAACACCAGCAGCGAGTAGCCGGCTTCGCGCAGATGGCTGGTGAGCTGCTGCCACAGGACCCCGCCGAGGCCGCGGCCGCGCTGGGTGGCGTCCACGACGAAGTAACGCAGGAAGATCCAGCCGGTCGTTGCCAGCGGCCGCAGCATCGCGAACCCGCAAGGCTCACCGTCCCCGGTCAGCGCGAGTGCGAGCTCACCAGGCTCGCGCCCGCTCGTAATCGACCCGAAGCTGGAGCTCAGGTGGGGCGGGAACCCGTCCTCGTATATCCGGCGGACATGGCCGATCCCGGCCGAGTCAAGAGACTCGACCGGGACCAGGTGGTAGGAGATCAAAGAGCTGACCTGACGTGACGGGCCGCTGCGACCAGGTTGCGCAGGGCTGGCTCGACTTCGCGGTAACCGCGGGTCTTCAGCCCGCAGTCGGGATTGACCCACAGCTGTTCCGGGCTGACGGTTTCCAGTGCACGCGAAAGCGCGTCGGTGATCTCGGCGACGTCCGGCACCCGCGGCGAGTGGATGTCGTAGACGCCGGGGCCGATGCCGCGGGCGTACCCGGCCGCACGCAGGTCACCGAGCAGTTCCATCCGGGAGCGGGCCGCCTCGATGCTGGTCACGTCGGCGTCCAGGTCGGCGATGGCACCGATGATCTCGCCGAACTCGGAGTAGCACATGTGCGTGTGAATCTGAGTCGTGCCCGCCGCGCCGGAGGTGGCGAGGCGGAACGCGCCGACCGCCCAGTCCAGGTAGGCCTGGTGCTGGTCGCGGCGCAGCGGGAGCAGCTCCCGCAGGGCAGGCTCGTCTACCTGGATGAAGCGGATCCCGCTCGCTTCGAGGTCGGCGATCTCGTCCCGCAGCGCCAGGGCTACCTGGCGTGCCGTGTCGGCCAGCGGCTGGTCGTCGCGGACGAAGGACCAGGCCAGCATCGTGACCGGGCCGGTGAGCATGCCCTTGACCGGCTTCGCGGTCAGGGACTGGGCGTAGGTGGCCCAGCGGAGCGTGATGGGCGACGGGCGGAGCACGTCGCCATGCAGGATGGGCGGGCGGACGTAACGGGTGCCGTAGGACTGGACCCAGCCGTGCTCGGTAGCGGCAAAGCCGTCGAGCCGCTCGGCGAAGTACTGCACCATGTCGTTGCGCTCGGGTTCACCGTGCACGAGCACGTCCAGGCCGATGTCTTCCTGCAGGGCGATCACGCGGTCGATCTCGGTGCGCATGGCCTGCTCGTAGGCGCCGTCGGTGATGCGGCCGGCCTTGTGGTCAGCGCGCGCCTTGCGGATGGACTCGGTCTGCGGGAACGACCCGATCGTGGTCGTAGGCAGCATCGGCAGGCCGTGCGCCTGAGCCTGTTCCTGCGCCTGCTGCTGCTCGGCGAGGCGCTCGGCGTAGCCCAGGCGCGGGGTGCCGTCGCCGAGGGCCGCCAGCCGGGCCCGCATCTGCTCATTCACCACGGGCGGCACCGGGGCCGCGATCGCCGCGGTGGGGTCCCCGTCCAGTGCACGGCCTATCGCGACAACCTCATCGACCTTCTGCCGGGCAAAGGCCAGCCGTCCGGTCAGCTCCGCTGGCAGTGACGTCTCGGCGTCAAGGTCCAGCGGTACGTGCAGCAGCGAGCAGGACGTGCTGATGACCAGCTCACCGACCAGGCCCAGCAGCGACGTGCACAGCGACACCGCGCCGGGCAGGTCGGTGCGCCACACGTTCCTGCCGTCGACCACCCCTGCTATCAAGATCTTGTCGCCGATTCCGCCCGCCCTGGCGAGTGCCTCGCGGTTGCCGGGGCCGGCGACGAAGTCCAGGCCGATCGCGTCCACCGGGCTGGCCGCCAGTACGGGCAGCGCCTCGCCGATCTCGCCGAAGTACGTGGCGACCAGCAGCGACGGCCGCCGCGGCAGCGTGCCGAGCCGGTGGCAGGCATGGCGGAGCGCCTCCAGCTCCCGCGGGGTGCGGTCGCCGGCCAGCACCGGCTCGTCCAGCTGCACCCATCCCGCACCGGCCTCGCTGAGCGCGCGGAGCAGTTCCGCGTACGCGTCCAGTAGCACGTCCATCAGGACCAGCGGATCGAACCCGGGCTCGGCGGGCTTGGACAGCAGCAGCAGCGATAGCGGTCCAAGCAGGACCGGGCGGGTATCAATGCCCAGCGAAAGAGCCTCGGCGTACTCGCGCAGCGGCTTATCGCCGGCCAGCCGCAGGTCGGTACCCGGGCCGAGCTCGGGGACCAGGTAGTGATAGTTGGTGTCGAACCACTTCGTCATCTCCAGCGGCGCGATACTCATCGCGCCGCGGGCCATGGCGAAGTAGGTATCCAGCTCGGACAGGCCCGCGAACCGCGCGGGGACGGCACCGAACAGCACCGCCGTGTCCAGAACGTGGTCGTACAGCGAGAATGTGTTCGACGGAATGCTGGTCAGCCCGGCGTCCCGCAGCGTTTCCCAGGTAGTGCGGCGGAGCCCGGCGGTGGTCTTCGCCAGTTCCTCCGCGCTGATCCGGCCGGCCCACCATGACTCGGTGGCTTTCTTCAGCTCCCGGCGCCCGCCGATTCGCGGGTACCCGAGCACGGTCGTTTTCATGGCCTGTCTCCCTCGCCAGCCAGTACCCGTGACATGACGGGAGAGCGCGTAACCACGGCCAGGCCGCAGTTATCCCAGGCTCTCCCGCGAAGCCACGGTCCACCGCGCGCCGGCCGGCGCGCGGGCGGAGGCAGGTCTTCGGACTCGCGGGCCCGGCGCCTTCCGGCGTCTCCTACTGGCCGTCGCTTCCCAGGTCGGCCCGGTGCTGGCCGATCCAGTGCTTGGTGACGGCGGTCGTTCCCACTAACCGCTGCGGGGCAGTCCCGGATTCACACCGGGTTCCCTCTTACGACACCCCGCGCCAAGCGGGGTGAACCTTCCGCGCCTTCAGTGTACCTGCGCCGAACTGGGACGATACTGGCGTGTTCGATGAGGCATTGATTCTAGTTTTCACAGACTTTCCTATGGTTTAAGCATTATCGTCCGATTTTATGAAGCTCCTGATCGGGATGGTCGCGGTAATCGCAGGCGCACTCAGCGTTATAGGCGTGGACCAGCCGGCGTTCGCGGGTCAGGACTACTGCACGCAGATCTCCTGCTACGGGCCCGGCCAGATCCAGCAGGCCTACGGCCTGCCCGAGCTATACGCGCGTGGCATCACCGGCAAGGGCGTCACGATCGCTGTCGTCGACGCCTACGGCTCGCCGACCCTTCCGAGCGATCTGCGGACGTTCGACGAGGCGACCGGACTGCCTGCCCCGCCCGCCTTCACGGTCGTCTCGCCGGGCGGCCAGCTTCCGGCCAGCGGGGACGCGTCAACGTGGGCGGTGGAGACCACACTCGACGTGGAGTACGCACACGTAGTAGCGCCGCAGGCGCGAATTGTCGTGGCCGAGGCCCTGCCGGATGTATCGGACTTCATCTCGGCCGAGCAGTACGTGGTGAGCCATTATCACGCCGAGGTGATCAGCCAGAGCCTGACAATGGCCGAGCAGATGTTCGGTACGGAGGCGAATGTCGCGGCGAATCATGCCGCCTATGCCGGCCTGGTAGACGCCGGGGTGACGGTCGTCGCGAGTTCGGGGGATACCGGGGCCGCGAACACCGGACCGGATGGCGTGACGTATTACCAGGGCCCGGTCGCCTCGTACCCGGCCAGTGACCCGCTGGTGACCGCCGTGGGCGGCACCGACCTGTCGCTGACCGCCTCCGGCAGCCGTACCGTGCCCGACACGGTGTGGAACGACACGTACAACACCGCGACCAACGAGACCGATTATGGTGACGTCGGCCCCAACCCCCTGGCCAGCGGCGGCGGCACGTCCATGCTGTTCGCCAGGCCTGCCTACCAGAACGGGGTGCGGTCGGTCGTCGGCAGCGCCCGTGGCGTGCCCGACGTCTCCATGAGCGCCGCCTGCTCCGCGCCCGTGGAGATCTACCTGACCGACGGCCCCGGCCCGTCCGACTGGTATCCGGCCTGCGGGACGAGCGAAGCCGCCCCGCTGTTCGCCGGCGTCGTCGCCCTGGCCGACCAGCTGGCCGGGCACGGCCTGGGCCAGGTCAACCCGGCGTTGTACCAGCTCGCGGCGGCCCACGCGAGCGGCATCGTCCCGGTCACCTCGGGCAGCACCACCGTCTCGTTCTACCAGGACGGAGCCGAGCACACGGTCACCGGTTACCGTGCCGGGTCCGGCTACAGCCTCGCCACCGGCGTTGGCACGATCAACGCGAGCGCGTTCGTCCCCGAGCTGGTCGCCCAGATCACCCGGGACACCACCACTTCCGTTCCCCAGGCCGTGCGCCTCCCGACGCCGGCGGAGCGGGCCGGCCTGGACGGGCCGTCTAGCGGAGCGTGATCACGGGACGGCTTCGGTGATCCAGCCGGTGTCTGTTACCGGCGGGCGCACCATGTTGGCCGTGATGCCGTGCGGGCCTGCCACTGGGGCGACGCTTTGGACGGAAAATCCGCGCTCGGCGGAAGAAAACGGGTCAAAAACGACTACTTATTTTCCGCGGAGCGCAGATTTTCCGTCAGAACGGTCGTCGCCCTGCGCCACGTAACGTACTTGTCCCGTTTCGGAACGCGCATTGCCCGGATCCGGCGGCGGCAGGAACCCGGTGCGTGCGCGGGGTTCCGACTTCGCTGGGAATATTGTGCCCACAGAGGTCATTGATAGCAGAGTTGCGCAGTCTAGCATCAAAATAGGACTTTGGTATAAATTATGCCAATAAGTACCACTTGTCGCTTAAGTCCCTGTAGGCTCCTCCGAGTCAGGCGCTCCGAAGGTCCGTCAGGCCGCCCCCGACCGGACGGACCTTCCTGGTGAGCGCGTTCTGCCCGGGAAGGAAGCCCTTGGCCAGCCAGCAGCCGTCAACATCCGTCCGTTCCAAACGCCGTATCGTCGTACCCGCCGTCGCCGCTGGAGTCGCCGCGGCTGGCGTGGCAGCGGCGGTCTGCTTGTCCGGGTCCGCGAGCACCGCAGCCGTCCGCCCGGCGCCCCCGAAGATCCACACCGCGGCCGCCGCCAAGACTACGAAAGCCGCCGCCAAGACGACGAAGGCCGCCCCCAAGCACGTCAAGCTGGTCGTCACCAGCAAGCCCAAGACGAAGCCGAAGGCGAAGCCGCACACCGTGCTCACCGCTACGAGCACGGTCTGGTACACCGTGCATTCCGGTGACTCACTGTCCGGGATCGCAAACAGCTACTACCATGACGCCTCGGCGTGGCCGGTGCTGTACTACGCCAACCAGCACACGCTTAACGACTCCGAGACTCTTTACGCCGGCCAGCGGCTGCGCATTCCGGCCAAGCCGAGCAGCATCCCGGCCGCTCCCGCTCAGGCCGCGCCGAGCGAGTCCAGCTCGAGCGACAGCAGCGCCAGCTCAAGCAGCTCCAGTGCGAGCAGCGGCTCCAGCGACGCCAGTAGCTCCAGCACGTCGGACTCGCAGGTGGACGCGTCCGACTACAGCGGCTTTCAGGCGTGCGTGATCGCGGCCGAGTCCGGCGGTGACTCGCAGGTCACGAACTCTAGCGGCCATTACGGCCTGTACCAGTTCAGCTACTCGACGTGGGTCGCCTATGGTGGCAGCCCGTCCGAGTTCGGCGATGCGACTGTCGCCGAGCAGAACGCGGTGTTCGAGACCGCCATGGCTGATGGCGGCGAGAGCAACTGGGCACCGTACGACGGCTGCTGACCCAGCACCAGCCTCGAAACCAGACGGCACTGTTACCGGCAAGCCGATTCGCCGGTAGCAGTGCCGTCTGCCGTATCCCGAGGACCGGCACCGGCCCACTCCGGCAGTGGCCGCGGATCAGGCGCCGGCCGGCCCGCGTCGTCGTATGTCCACGACGGCCCGTCCGCGCGCAGCCGCGAGACCGCGGCGACCAGCCGCGAGACGTCATCTGAGCAGCTGCCGAGCCCGAGGCTGGCCCGCACCGCGCCCCCAGAATCCCGGCCGAGTCCGAACCGCGAGAGTAGCGGGTGCGCGCAGAACCGCCCGTCCCGCACCCCGATCCCGTGTTCGGCGGAAAGATAAGAGGCCACTAGCGCTGCCGGATACCCATCGACGCAGAAGGTCACCACGGGCACGTGATCATCAGCATCCGTCCAGAGCCGCAGCACGCGGGCACCGGTCCCGGTGAGCCCGGACACCAGCGAGCCAAGCAGCGCCGACTCGTGTGCGGCCACGGCATCGCCGGGCAGCGACCGCAGGTACCGGCAGGCCGCCGCCAGCGTCACCGCCCCGATCACGTTAGGTGTGCCCGCCTCATGCCGGGCAGGCGCCGCGGCCCAGGTGGTGCCTGACAGCGCGACCTCGCGCACAGCACCGCCTCCTGCGAGGTATGGCGGTGCCGCGTCCAGCCAGTCCCGCCGGCCGATGAGCACGCCCGCGCCGAACGGCGCGTACATCTTGTGCCCAGAGAACGCCAGGTAGTCGATCCCCGTATCCCGCAGCGACACCCGGCGGTGCGGCACCAGTTGCGCCCCGTCCACGGCAATCCGCGTCCCGCGCGCATGCGCCACTGCGGCAAACTCCGAAAGCGGCAGCACCTCCCCGGTGACGTTGGACGCACCGGTGATCGCCAGCAGCGCGGCGGGGGACCGCGCCAGCTCCGCGTCGACTGCCTCGAGCGTCGCCGCGACCGTTGGCTGGGCCAGCACTACCCGTGCCGAGCATGACCGCTGCCAGGGCAGCAGGTTCGCATGATGCTCGATGTCCAGGTGCACGACGTCGCCCGGCACCGCTGAAGCCAGCAGGTTCACCGCGTCAGTCGTGTTACCGGTGAAGATGACGACGTCCTCGCCGCGAGAGCCGGCGAATTCCCCGACGAGCATCCGCGCCGCCTCATAGGCGCCGGTGCACACCTGCGATGCGTATCCCGCGCCCCTGTGCACGCTCGCATACAACGGCAGCAGCGCGCTGACCTGGTCCGTCACCGCCTGCAGGGCGGGCGCGCTGGCCGCGTAGTCAAGGTTTACATACCGGGACTTACCGCCCTGAACGAGGGGCACCAGCAGCCCCGCGCCGGTAACCGGTGATAGCGGACCAAGCTCGTTGATAACAGCAGTAGCCACAGCGGCACTCCGACACCTCGGGGACCCGAGGCCGGATCCGCGCTTGCCGCTCCGGTCGGAACGGCCATGTCCTCACCCGGAGCACCCCGCCGCGGTGGAGGGTTGCCGGTCAGCAAGCCGGGGCTTAGCACTGACACTCGTGACAGGCCCCACCGTACCAGAGTGTCAATCAGGGCTCGCTGAGGCTTGTCTGCCTTAGCTCGAGCGGGATAGCGTCGGGAGATTCCTGGCCGGTGGGAGGCGACGGTGCGCGGTCAAAGCAGTGCGAGCCATCACGTCGAGCTCGGAGATGACGCGTACCGGCAGGGGAGGTACCCGGAGGCGGAGGCCGCTTACCGGGAGGCGGTAAGGCTCGAGCCCGGCAACGCCGCCTATCATGACGACCTCGGTGATGCGCTGTGCGCTCAGGAACGGTACGCGGAAGCTGAGGTTGCGTTCCGCGAGGCGGCCAGGCTCGAACCCGGCGGTGCCGTCTACCACGCCGACCTCGGGGACGCCCTGTACCACCAGGAGAAGTTCCCGGAGGCAGAGGCCGCCTACCGCGAAGCCGGCCGGCTCGATCCTGGCAACCCAAGTTATCCCGACGACCTGGGCGACGCGCTGGCCGGACAGGACAGATACGCCGAAGCCGAGGTGGTCTACCGCGAGGCGATCGAGCTGGATCCCGATGACGCCACGTACTGGTGCGATCTGGGCGATGCCCTCATGCATCAGGGGCGGTACGCGGAAGCGGCGGCCGCCTTCCGGGACGCCGTCCGGCTCGAACCCGGCGAAGCGTGGTACCACGCATCCCTGGGCAATGCGCTTTTTCACCTGGACCCCGACAATGACCGTCTTCAGGAATCTTCAATCTGACAGCAGCCGGCCCAGGTGGAGGCCGGGGCACGACCGGGATGACCGCCCGCGCCGCCGGCCCTAGCGAAGCCCTTAGTAACGCCGGCCTCCATAGATGCTCACGTAAGCAGTGGACTGAGCGTCAGCGTTGTACCCCCAGGGCGTCCCGCCGCCGTACTCATACCCGGTTGCTGACTGCGCGTCCGCGGTCACCTCGACCTTGTCGTTGCCATTCCAGGACCAGCCGCGCGTCGCGCGGAACGACACCGACACGGTGCGGCTCTGCCCGGCTCCGATCGAGCCGAGCTGCGCGGTGGCGTCGTTCCCGCTGATCGTGCTGCCCGACCCGTTCCATCCCCAGCGCCAGTCCGCTCTCTCCCCGACGTTCTCGGCCTGCAGCGCCGAAGGCAGGTCGATGGTCGCCGTCACATCCCGCGCCGTTCCCGATCCGGAGTTGCTCACGGTCAGCGTGCAGCTGCCTGTCCGCCCGGCCCGCACCGACCCCGGGCAGCTCAGCGAGGTGCTGAGATTGGCTGCCTGGCCGTGCCCGTATCCAGGGTCGCCTGGCCGCTGTCCGTTCCCGACCTGCACGGTGTAAGGCCCGTCGGTGTATGACCATGATCCGTTCGTCACAGTCACCGAGTAGCTGAAGGACCTCGTCCCCTGCGGCACCGTCCCGGACACGGTCCCCGTGGCAGAGTTGATCGACAGCCACGCGGGTGCACCGGCCAGCGACCACGAGGGGTCTCCGCTGGCGGTGAAGGTGTACTGGTAATCCGAGCCGGCCGTGGCGGTCAGCGGCGGGGACTGGGCCGGGCCCGGCTGCTGTGCCTGCGGCGTTGCCGCCATCGCGGTGCCGGGAAGCAGCGCCATGGCACCCAGGCCTCCGCCCATGATCGCGGTGGTGGCGAGCGCTACTTTGGTTCGCGTCATTCGTTGCATTGAAGACCCCTCTGCATGCTGGCTGGGCCGCTTCAGCCCAGCGCGCGCACTTGCAGTCAAACGCGCGGACTTACGGTCGCGCTCTGCACAGCCTCCGGACCGGTTGGACCGCGCGCGAACCTGAACGCTCCGCCAGATACTCGCGTTCCCCACCCGTTCGCGCTGATCACAGCAGCCGCGGCCGACGAGCGACGGTCGCCTCACCGAGCGCAGTGACATCAGCAACGCTCGCGATACGCACCACGAGGGGACAAATCCCCCTCCCCGCCTGCAGTCATCTCCCTGCTGGCGCCCAGCTACACGTTGGCGCTGATCACGTGCGTCCGGTTCCGCCCGGTCTCCTTGGCGTAGTACAGGGCTGCGTCCGCCGCGGCCATCAGGTCAGTCAGCTCCCGGCTGCCGCTGTCCAGCGCAGCGACCCCCACAGAGATGGTGATCCGCACCAGGATCGGGCAGTCCGGATCCCCGTCCGCCGGTACCTCCATCCCGGCGATCTGCGTCCGCAGCCGTTCAGCCACAGCGCGCGCGTCCTCCTCCCGCGTCTGGGGGAGCAGCAGGATGAATTCCTCCCCGCCGAACCGCCCCGCCAGGTCGTACCCGCGCAGCTGTCCCCGCAGTGCGTCACTGAGCGCGCGCAGCACATGGTCCCCGGCCAGATGCCCGTACGTGTCATTGACCACCTTGAAGTGATCGATGTCCACCAGCGCCACAGCAAGCGGCGTACCCGTCCGGACCGCTCGGTCGACCTCTACCGCAGCGTCCTTTTCCCAAGCCGCCGCGTTGAGCAGCCCTGTCTTCACGTCCAATCGCGTTTGCTCGACGAGCGCGCCGTGCATCATGAACCGGCGCGCGAGTAGGACGGTGGGGATGGCAAGGATGGCAAGGAGCGGGCTGACGGCAACGACCGCGGTTATCAGGATGCCGAGATCGGATTCGGCGAAGTTGCCGGCCAGCGCCTCGCGCGTTAGTTCCGTCTTGGCCAGCTTCACTGCCGGGTTCACCAGCTTGACCGCGGTGAAGATGAGGAGCTGGTGGCCACGACTACCGACGAGTTCACAGACGATTACAGCGACAGCCCAAGTAAGCGCGTGTTTCCCGTTGCCGATTGAACTGCCGGCAAAGGAAGCGGGGAAGGCTCGGAACACCAGCGATCCCGCACCGTAGGCGAGTCCAATTGCGGCGCCGCTGAACACTCTCCGGTAGACGACGCCCTTGTGTACGCGTCGCTGCTGCAGGAAGAACAGCGGGGCGGGCATGATGATGGCGTAGATGGGCGGCAGCAGTATGGCAACGGGCAGTACCCAGGCTGTGATGAAGTCTTTGACTGTTCCGGCCTGGAGGTATGCGATCCGCGGTGTCGCTGCCACAGAGATGAGCCCGCAGGTGAGTAGCAATCCAAACTTCAGCAGCTCGTCGATGCTCCATGCCGTTTGCGAAGCGGCGTAACCAATGAACGCGACGGCGGCCAGCGGTACTGCTCCGACGTAGATGCGAAGGGTGCCGGGTAGCTGCCACCAGGCCCAGTCAGTGATTTTCGCGCGCGCCAGCGTGCGCTGAGTGATGGACGAGGCTTCCATGTGCCACCGCTCCGACTGGGACGCGACGGGGTGACTGTCTAGTCGGCAGCTCACCGTATTTGACTAGTTCCGTATAGCTACCTTAACCCATCTTGGCGCAATTGTGCACTATTCGCTACGCAACGCTGGCATCGGCGGCTTTTGCGGCGCTAAATGGTGTTTGACGAGCCACGATTACGCGATGTGATTGCTTCAGGTGGTCGCAGCGCGACTGTGTGTCACTGCCGGAGGGAGGAGCAGGCAATGCGCCTGAGCTGGGTCTGAGCTATCAAACGCACTTCTGCCGAAGCGATCTTCAGAGAGGCATCCGCGATGCGCGACACCTGGGCCTAACCGCCGCCATCTGCCGTAACTCACCGCCGCTGACATCTGCCGAGCGGCACCAGATCCTTCATCCCGCGGCAAATCGGGGGACGCCTCCCCTTGCCGCCCAGCCGATCTCCGCCCGGTGGCGCCGCATGGCGCCACCATGCGGTGGACACGATGGCATCACGCAGTGGGCCTGGCGAGACCGTTCGGCCTTTGTGTGAATATCGGGGCTTTGTGAAGTCCTTGGTGAACTATGGTTATCTCAAAATCCACACAAGCCCCAAAACCCACATGCTAAGCATGAACGCGGCCCGAAATGGCGAGTCAGATGAGGCTTCGGGCACCTAAATGACGTGGAAATGGCCCGTTAACTCTCACTTAAGAGTTGCGTGAGCAACCGTCTCCGCTCCGGCCGTTGTGCGACCGATTCCGCGGTGGCACAACGGCAAACTGCCCCGGCGCATGCCGAATTGGCGTCACGGCGCTTACCCCGAAAACCGGCGCACCCTGCCCGCGCGTGGCATCGGTCACCCACGCCGTGACGGTTACTTCGAACGTCAGGTACTGCGAACGTCAGGCGAGCGCTGGCTCGCGGTCTGCGGCCAGGAGTTCCTGGTGGGCCGCTTCGGACGCGAGCACGTCGTTCTCGTCCTGGAGCCTTGAGAGTTCGGCTTCCAGATCCCGGACCCGCTGCTGTAGGCGACGCATCTCAGACAGCATGCGGTAATCGGGACCGCCGACGTGGCCAAGTAGAGCCTTCGCCATGGTACTGAGGTCCTCTGCACTGAGTGACCCGAGTGGGCACATTTACCTAACACGCACGTAGTCGTACGCGCAATTAACACGTACCAGAGTTCCACCAGGATGCGTCCCGGTCAAGTTGGCCACGCGGAAGTCGTCCGATATATACCGTTTATAACGTAAAAAGAAATTCACCGATCCCGCTCGCACCGGTCTCTGCCGTGAACATGGCGCCAGGCGGGCCCGAATTGCTACTGAGAGTAGCTACAAGGTCGCAACCAGTACTCATAGGCTGCTCATGTTGCCGCACCGCTAGCCATTGAGTACGGTCGCAGAGGTGGCGAACGATTCGGACGGCGAGCGCAAAGTATACGGACCCTACTACGCCGAGGAGCCCCCGACAACTCAGTTCCCCGAGTTCGGCCAGGACCAGGACCAGGACCAGGGCTATGGCCAGGGACAAAGCCAGGGTTCCGGGCCGGGCCATGATCAGGCCCAGGGATACGGCCCGGGCGAGGGGCACGGGCAGGACCAGGGATACGGGCCGGGCCAGGCATACGGCCAGAACCAAGGCCAAGGTTACGGCCAAGGCCAGGATCAGGGTCAGGGCTATTGGCAAGGTCAAGGCCAGGATCAGGGCCAGGGTCCGGGATACGGCCAAGGCCCAGCCCAAGGCCCAGCCCAAGGCTACGGGCAAGGCCCAGCCCAGGGCCAGGGTTACGGCCAGAACCAACCCCAGGGTTACGGCCAAGGCCAGGGTTACGGCCAAGGCCAGGGCTACGCCCAGAATCAAGCCCCAGGCTACGGCCAGGGCCAGGGATACGGCCAGAACCAAGCTCAGGAGTACGGCCAAGGCCAGGGCTACGCCCAGGACCCTCGCTGGAACCAGCAGCCGCCCATCCAGGGTGGTGGTAAAGGCGGCGGTGGTGGTGGTGGCCATCGTGGCCGGAGCGGACACAGCAGCCGCAAGCGCCGGTCCGGCCTGTCCAAGATCATTATCGCGGCATCCCTGGTCGTCGTGGCCGGGATCGCGGCCGGCGTCTACGTGATCTCAATGAAGGGCTCCACCGCACACACCACCGGCTATCTCCCGACCGGCAGCACGAACCAGGCGGATGCCCAGCAGATCACCAGCGCGTTCCTCCAGGACTGGGCGAGCGGCAACTACCATCAGGCTGCCAGCTACACCACGAACCCCCAGGCTGCCGCGGCCGAGCTCGCCACCTACGCGAAGTACCTGAACCTGCGCAAGCTCACCAGCACCCTGGGCACCCAGACCGCGGTGACTGCGACCGACTGGTCGGTTGCCTACCAGCTCACTGCCACCGTTGCCACGAGCGACAGCCCGACCGCCCTGCACGGCAGCTGGAGTTATCACTCAACCCTGACCGCCTACCAGAAGCTGAACTCCCAGCTCTGGTACATCACCTGGTCGCCCAACGTCATCGCGCCGAACCTCACCGCCACTGAGCACCTCGCCGCCGTCGAGGTCGCTCCCACTGTCGTGTATGTCAACGACGCCAGCGGCAACGCGCTGAGCTCCTACAACGATCCCGGTCTCACCAACATCGGCAACCTCCTTCAGCAGAAGGCACCGGTCGGTCGCGGCACGCCCGGCCTCTACATCGAGATCCAGACCGCCAAGGGCAAGCCGGTGCCCAATAGCCAGGCAGTCATTACTGCCCCTAACAACATCGCCAACCTCGACACCACCATCAGCGCCAACGCGGAGAAGGCGGCTCAGGCCGCCGTCAAGGAGCACCCCGACAGCGCCATGGTGGTGATCCAGCCATCCACCGGCGACATCCTCGCCATCGCCAACAACGACGGCTTTAACGACTTCGCACTTACCGCCGCGGTCGCCCCCGGCTCGACTATGAAGATCATCACGTCGACCGCGCTGTTCACCGAGGGCATCGTCACCGCGAACACCGATGTGGCCTGCCCTTCCGCGTATACGGTTCAGGGAATTACCTTTCATAACGACGAAGGCGAATCGGAACCAGCGTCGTCCACGTTGACAAATGACTTCGCTCAATCCTGTAACAATGCATTTGACCAGTGGTGGCCCGACCTGACGAACGGCCGCCTGGCCGCCGCGGCCAAGAAGTACTACGGCCTCGACACAGCGTGGGACATCGGCATCTCTGGTCTGTCCGCCAGTTACTTCAACGCCCCGGCCAGCGCCAGCGGCGCCGAGCTTGCCCAGGAAGCCTTCGGTCAGGGCGAGTTGGTCGCGTCGCCCCTGGCCATGGCCTCGGTGGCGGCGACGGTCGAAAGTGGCGTGTTCCGTCAGCCGATCCTGATAACCGGCACCAAGCAGATCACCGCCACCCCCCTCCCGGCCAGCACCCAGGCCGGGCTGCAGCAGATGATGCAGGCCGTCGTCCAGTACGGCACCGGCGAGGCCATCGGCTTCGGCTCTGGTGTCTATGCGAAGACCGGCACCGCCGACATCCAGGGCCAGGAGCAGCCCAACAGCTGGCTGGTGGGTTTCGACCCCTCTCAGAACGTGGCAGTAGCGTGCCTGGTCCTCAACGCCGGCTACGGCGCCCAGGTCGCCGGCCCCGAAGTAAAGGACTTCCTAGCCGGTTACTAACGCGTTTTGCGCGGAAAAAAGAAGCTCGGCGGAAACAATAGAGTCAAAAATGCCCCCTTTATTTCCGCCGAGCATGAATCTTCCGCCAAAATGGCGTCTTCCGCCAAAATGGCGCCCGCCACAAAACCAAGCGCCAGAAACCAAACCCCGCTATTGCTCGCAGAGGCGCTCGAGCAAGCTGACGTGTTCCAGCCCGGCGGCAGCGAAGATCTCCTGCACTTCTGCGGTCGGAATCTGCCCGAGCCGCACCGGCCGGCCGACCAGCCCGACGTTTGTCAGCCCCTCACCGCCGCCCAGCCGTGACGCCGGGGTGAACGAGCCATCCAGGTGATAGTGCCGCCAGGTGTTCCCCGGCACGTGCGCGAGCACCAGGTCGGGGCGCCGCCAGAGGACGAACGCCCATCGGTTCCCGCTATGCGCGCGGACGAGCACCGTGTCGAGATGGTCGCCGAGCAGGGTGGCGACGCGGGCGACGGCGATCACGGGGTTGCTGAACCCCCCGCTGACCTGGTACATCGATCCGTCTCGCGTGAGTTCCCAGCCGCGTTCGGCGAGTTCGGGGAGGATGATGGCGGCGGGGTCGTCCTCCCAGCTCATCATGATCATCTGCTCGAGATCCTGATAGCTGAGCACCACGGCGCGCGCGTTCCGCGGCGGGATGAGCAGGGTACCTGCGAGGTCCGGGTCCGCCTCGGTGATGTGCGGCTTGAGCTTCTTCCAGGCGCGGGCGGCGACCAGGTCCGCGGGCGCCCCGCCGGTGAGGGAGGCGCCACCGTAGAGCAGCCCCATGCAGATCGCCGCCTCGGTGACGGCAACCTGCCGGGCCTCGCCCGACAGGCGATCGTCAGCGACTAGCGCGAACGCCAGATCGGCGAGCATGTCCCGCCAGGACTCGTCGTCGAGGTCCCACACTCCGTGGGCGAGCAGCTGGATCACGATCCGGGTAACGAGCGGGGTGAACGTGGGCGGCAATGGTGGCTCCCCGGCCCCGTGGCTGGCAACGGCTGCCACCTGCCGGTCGGTCCAGTTCCGCCAGGCGCCCCGCGCCGTCGGCCTGACCTCCATGGCGGGTCCAGCCTCAGGCGCTGGACTGGTGAGCACGACCAGCGGCCGTCCGTGCTCCCGCATCCGTTGCAGGTCACCGCGGAACTGCCGGGCGACGTCCTCGTCGGTGAAGATCTCCGACTCGCTATAGGAGCGCGCCGATCCATCCACAGCTGCCCCATCTACAACAGCTGTCACTATGAACCCCTCGTCCGCTGCGTCCGTTACAGCCAATCCTTCAGTAGTCCAGGGCGGCGTGCAAGTCGCAGCATTGAACCGGTTGCTCTTCGCACTCGTAGTAAGCAGTGAGTGACGCGCCGAGCCAGGCGGTGGCAACTCCCCGTTGTGTCGTACCGAAGGAGTTCAGCCGTGAAGCCAGCACCCAAGCACTCCGTACCGCAGTATGCCGGCGCGCCCCAGCACGCCAGGCGACCATCGCTCATCCGGCGGCTGTCGCGAAAGTGGACCATTATCGCCGTCATCGCGGCCGCGACAGCGGTGCTTGTCCCCGGCGTCAGCTACGCCACCGCCAGCCCGGCCGGCAGCCAGCAGTCCACCGATGGCTGCCACGGAATCACCGAGGCGGTCCTTCCTCAGTCCGGTTTCATCACCAGCCCCGATCACAGCCAGGGCGGTCACCTGTGGTGGCGGTCGGAGCCGGATGGCAGCATCTGCATCGGCACCGTCGTGGAGTATGTGCAGTACAACGTCGTCAACGCCGCCACGACCAAGACCTGGCAGGTGATCGTCTATGACACGCAGAACCCCAAGGGCGTGGCGGTCGCCAGCGAGACCTTTACGCTCAACTCCGGCTTCTACCTGTGGCTCTTCAGGGTCCGCCAGGCATTCACTGGCCTGTCCGAGATCTGCATCACCGCCAGTCAGTCCTTTGGCACGTCGTGCGCTCACTTCCAGCAGTAGCGCGGCTCACGGCGACAGCGTCCGGGTCAGCCGCCGTAGTGCGATGCCCAGCGCCGCGGCGCCCATCACCTCCAGGTACACCACCGGCACCAGCAATCCGGGTCCGACCGTCCCCAGGGCCAGCCCGCGCAGCAGCACGATGCTCTGATACAGCGGAAGGCACTCCACCACCACCTGTACCGGCCGCGCATACACTCCCAGCGGGTAAAACGTGGTCGCGAACAGGAACATCGGCAGCATCACCAGCTGGATCAGCTGGAAGTCCTGCCAGGACCGCAGCCACGTCACCACCGCGAGCCCCACGCAAGCGAACCCGAACCCCACCAGCAGCGCCGCGAATGGCGTCAGCAGTATCCACGGTGAGTGCGCCAGCCCCGCCGCGGCCAGCACCACCAGGAACGCGGTACTCACCACCAGCCCGCGCACGGTCGCCCACATGATCTCGCCGAACCCGATGTCCCGCGCGCTGACCGGCGTGGCCAGCATCGACTCATACGTCCGCTCCACCTTCAGCTTGGCGAACATGTTGAAGGTGACCTCGTTCATGGCGCCGTTCATCGCCGCCGTCGCCAGCAATGCCGGCGCCACGAACGCCGCATACTGTACGGGCCGACCCACCGAAGATACGTTCCCGACCATCACCCCGATGCCGACCCCGATCGAAAGCAAGTATAGCACAGGTTCGAAAATTTCCGCGAGCAGCACATACCACGTGTGCCGGTAGATCATCACCTGCCGTTCCAGCAGCACAACCGGCCGCCTCATCCGGCCAGCCGCCGTATGTACGCGTGCCGCGCCGCGACCGCCCCCACCGTAATCAAGCAGAGCAGAACGGCAGTGTGAGCCGTTTCATCCGCACCCGATGCGTTCCCGAGAGCGAGCCCTCTGCATAGCTGCACGCCGTGCCACAGCGGGCTGATCACCATGATGTCCCGCAGCCATGCAGGCAGCTGTGCGGTCGGATAGAAGGTCCCTGAGAACATGTACAGCGGCATGATGACGAACCGGAACAGCGCGTTCAGGCTGGCCGGCCGGGCCGCGCGAACCGCGAACGCGGTAACTGGCACCGCGAACGCCAGCCCGGTAAGCAACGCCGCGGGGATCAGCAGCAGCCCGCGCCCCGGCGGGATGACGCCGAACGCCACGATGACCAGGACCACCCCGGTGGAGCTCAGCAGGATCCGGCACCCTATGAACAGCAGGTGCCCGAGCAGGATGTCCGTCGCGCTCATCGGCGCCGCTATGGCTGACCGGTAGCTGCCGCCGGGCAGCGCCGACTGCAGCACCGGGCCCGCGGACTCCAGGTAGCCGATCTGCATGGCGGCCGCCGCGACCAGCCCGGGCGCCATGAAGGTGAGATATGGCAAGCCGTGCAGGTATGCGCTGTTGTGCGCGTTGACGAGCTTGCCGAGCCCTGCGCCCATGGCGAGCACGAACAGCAGCGGGTTGGCGACGCTGATGACGACGCTGCCCCGCCAGATCCTGCGGTACCGCATCACGCAGTACTCGAATACATGCAGTGCGGGCCTCACTCGATCAGCGACCGTCCGGTCAGCGTGAGGAACACGTCCTCAAGCGTCGCGCGCCGCACCAGCGTGGTGATGGGCGTGATCCCGCGCCGGTGCATCGCCTCCAGCGCGGCTTCTCCGTCATCGGCGTAGCACAGCAGCCGGTCGGGCAGCTCATCGATGCGGTCCCCGATACCTGAGACAAGCCTGAGTGCCTCGGGCTGGGCGCCGACCGGGAACCGCAGCTCGACGACTTCCCTGGTCACGTACCGTTCGATCAGCTCCCGCGGTGAGCCTTCCGCGACGATCCGCCCGGCGTCCATCACCGCGAGCCGGTCGCACAGCTGCTCGGCCTCATCCATGTAGTGCGTGGTGAGGATCAGCGTCACGCCCTCCTGCTTGAGCTGGAACAGGCGCTCCCAGAGCAGGTGCCGTGCCTGCGGATCCAGCCCAGTGGTCGGCTCGTCAAGCAGGACCAGCTCGGGGGAGTTGATCAGCGCCCGGGCGATGGTGAGCCGTCGCCGCATGCCGCCGGACAGTGAATCGACCCGCTGATCGGCCTTGTCCACCAGCCGGGCGAACTCAAGCAGCTGCTGCGACCGCGGCCGGATGTCCGCCCGCCGCATGCCGAAGTACCGCCCGTAGATGTGCAGGTTCTCCCGGACGGTCAGTTCCCGGTCGAGCGTGTCATCCTGCGGCACCGAGCCGAGGCGCGCCTTGATCGCGGTCCCGTTCCGCGCCGCGGCCATGCCCAGGATCGTCAGCTCGCCCCGTGTCGGCGGCGACACGCACCCGATCATCCGCATCGTCGAGGACTTCCCGGCCCCATTCGGCCCCAGGAACCCGAACGCCTCCCCGCGCCGCACCGCGAAGTCGATCCCGTCCACCGCAGTGGCGCTGCTGCCTGCACCACTGTCGTACACCTTTGTCAGCCCGCGCGCTGAAATGAGATCGTCTCGCAAGATTCCCCCTTCATCGTGGAAAACCCTACGAGATTAAATTCCAATCGTCTACATATTTACGCAAAACCATGACATGCCCAGCTCACCCCTCGCAAGCCGCCATCTAGCCACCCCCGCCGCTGGTTAAATCGGATGACTAGTGAGAAACTGCACTCATGAGCGGTGAGCAAGAAACCCCAGCCCAGCAGTTCGCAGCGGCATGGCAGGCGGCGACGACCGCGGTTGGACAGTGGGGCCAGCAGGTCGCGGCCGCGACGAACGAGGCGCTGACCAAGCTGGATCCCGCGCTCCGCGCCGCGGTAGAGGCCGGCCGGGCCGTCCTCATCGGTGACCGGCGCGCCTGCCGCTGCCCGTGCCCGAGCGCGCACCCGGATGACCGGGGCGTGTGCGACGGCCGCTCGGTGCTGAGCCGCCGCATGGGTGACGTGGATGTCGCCCTCTGCGCCCCCTGCGCCGTAGCCCAGGGCGTCGCCGAAATGCGCCACTAACCGTAACCGGATCCCGTCCCAGCACGCCCGCTCGTCCCCGGCCGGGTCGTCGATGGCGTTGACGCCGTCCGCTAGCAGCCCGGTGGTCCGGGTGGCGGTCTCGTACGGAGCCCACCCAGGGTCGCCGGTGGTGATGAAGTCAACCCACACCCGGTGCACGGTGTCCGCGACGGCCTGCGAGGGCTCGTCACCGATGAGGGCATGCACGTCTTCCCTGGCCGCGGTGTCGAACACGAATGGCAACTCGGTGGCGTGGCACGCCCCGAGCTGGTGGTTGTCCGCCGGCGCGGGGTAGTCGAACCGGTAGACCCACGTGCTGGCGCCCCTGGCCTCGGCGACCCGCAGGCACGGTATGCCGAAGAACCAGTCGGTGACCACCGCGGCCAGGACGTCGCCCGCGCTGGCATCCGGTCGCGCGGCACGGTAGACGGCTAGGCCGTCCGGTGACAGTCCGTAGCCGCCGGCCGCAAGCTCGAGCGTCGCGTCATCGATGAAGTCGATCACGCCGGGTGCCACGAAGAACAGGCGTGCCTCGTCGCGGTTGGTTCCGGTCAGCAGCGGGATGCCGCCGCCTTGCCCGGCGCCTAGTGCGGCGAGCGGGTCGGCGGGCAGGACGGTGCCGTCGATGACCGGCGCGAACGGCAGCACGTTCAGCGCGAGCCGTCCCCACTTCGCCGGGTCAGGGGCGGTCTGCACCTCAACCACCAGGTCCGACGCGGCCTGGACCAGCTTGTCCAGTGGTACTGCCCGGAACGAGTCGCGGTCCGCAGGCACGCCGAGCGCCTCGGCGAGGTAGCCGGCGACCAGGCGTCCCTCGTCCGCCGTGATGGTGTGGGCCGCGGCGCCGCTTTCGGCGATGGCCTGAGCGAACAGGCCGTCGGCGAGCGGCATGGACAGCAGCGTCGTGATGCTCATGGCACCGGCTGACTCGCCGGCCACGGTGACCCGGTCCGGGTCTCCTCCGAACGCGGCGATGTTGCGCCGTACCCACTGCAGCGCCGCGATCTGGTCGAGCAGGCCGAGGTTGGCGATACCGTCCCCGAGGTAGAGGAAGCCCTCGGCGGCCAGCCGGTAGTTGATGCTGACGAACACGACGCCGTCGCGGGCGAACGCGGTGCCGTCGTACGCGCCGACCGAGGAGGACCCGTTCATGAAGGAGCCGCCGTGGATCCACACCAGCACCGGAAGCGCGCCGGCACCGGGATCAGGCGTCCACACGTTGAGGTTCAGGCAGTCCTCGCCGGGGATGACCACTTCAGGGAACAGCGTTGCGTACTGGGGCGGGTAGTCGCCCTTGGGCGCGGTCGGCCCGAACGACGTTGCCTCCCGCACACCCTGCCAGGATGCGACGGGCTGCGGCGGCAGCATCCGGTTCCGCCCGAACGGAGGTGCCGCGTAGGGGATGCCGAGAAACGCTGCCACGCCAGCCACGCTCAAACCGCGGACGGCCCCTTCGCTGACTTGCACCACAGGCTGCTGCGTCATGTACGCATGCTGTCACGTCAATACTGGACTCAGCAACCACAGAGGAGGTCGGATGGCGCTGCCGTACACGAACTGGGCCGGCAACATAAGGTTCGGCGCGGCCCGCACCCATCGGCCGGCCACGATCGAGCAGCTTCAGGAACTGGTTTCGGCCAGTACCAGTGCACGCGCCCTGGGTTCCGGCCATTCGTTCAGCCCGATCGCCGGTACCCATGGTGACCTGATCCAGCTGGACGCCCTGCCGCCCACGGTCCAGATCGACCCCGCGAACCACACGGTCACCGTGGCGGCCGCGATCACGTATGCCGAGCTCGCCGCGCGTCTGCACAAGGAAGGCTTCGCGCTGCACAACATGGCCTCGCTGCCGCACATCTCGGTGGCGGGCGCCTGCGCGACCGGCACCCACGGCTCGGGTAACAGCAACGGCTCGCTGGCCACCGCGGTCACCGCCCTGGACATGGTGACCGCCGACGGGAGCCTAGTTACCCGGGACCGCCGGGCAGCTGACTTCCCAGGCATGGTCGTCGCTCTCGGCGCACTAGGCATCGTGACCAGCATGACCCTGCGCATCGGTCCCGCCTTCACCGTCCGCCAGTGGGTATACGAGAACCTGAGCCGGGAGCAGCTCGTCACTCACGTCGAGGAGATCTTCGCGGCCGGCTACAGCGTGAGCGTCTTCACCGACTGGCGGCACGCCAGCAGGATCTGGGTCAAGCAGCGCGGCGACGCTCACACCCCGCTGCCGCACTGGCTGGGCGCCCATCAAGCACAGGAGCCGCACCACCCTGTCCCCGGTATGCCCGCCGGCAGCGCGACGCAGCAGCTGGGCATGCCAGGCCCGTGGCATGAGCGCCTGCCGCATTTCCGGCCGGAGTTCACCCCGAGCAGCGGCGACGAGCTGCAGTCGGAGTACCTGGTGCCACGCGACCGGGCAGCGGACGCGATCACCGCCCTGACCGGGATCGCCGATCAGCTCGCACAGGTCCTCCTCATCGCCGAGATCCGCACGGTGGCCGCCGATGACCAGTGGCTCAGCATGGCGTACGGCAGGGACTCGGTGGCCTTCCACTTCACCTGGCACCCCGGCACCGCCGCGGTCCTGCCGGTGCTCGTGCAGCTGGAGGAGCGGCTTGCCCCATTCGACCCGAGGCCGCACTGGGGCAAGCTCTTCACCATGGATCCCAGGGCCAGCTACGCCAGGCTCCCCGGCTTCACTGGCCTGCTGGAACGCTTCGACCCGGCGGGCAAGTTCCGCAACGACTTCGTTGCCCGCACCATCGGCTAGTGCTGAATCGCGTCCTCAGCCCCGGTCAAAAGTGTCCACTACCGCACTAGACGGACCCCCAGAAGTGTCCTACGGTGGCTGATATGACAGCCGCCCACGGCGATGTGGTGGCCACGCTCTTCGATCGGCGGGTTGAGCCGGTGCGTGACCTGGCAGAGCATGCGGCGGATGTAGCTGCGGCCTGCCATGCCATGGCGGTCCGGTTCCACCGGGGCGGCAAGCTGGTGGTGTTCGGTATCGGCGCGGCCAGCACCGACGCGCAGCATGTCGCGGTCGAGTTCGTGCACCCGGTGATCGTCGGCAAGCGGGCGCTGCCCGCCATCTCGCTCACCGCCGACGTCGCGACCATCACCGGCGTCGCCGCCGCCCAGGGCCTGGCGGAGATCTTCGCGCACCAGGTGCGCTACCTGGCCGAGCCCGCTGACATCGCGCTCGGCATCTCCACCGACGGGAGCTGCCCGAGCGTGCTGCGCGGCCTGGAAGAGGCCCGTGGTAAAGGCATGCTGACGATCGCCCTCGTCGGCGGGGATGGCGGCGCCATAGCGGGGGCGGCAGACCACGTCCTGATAGCCAGGTCCAGCGATCCCTGCGTGATCAAGGAAACGCACGTGACGATGTATCACGTGCTCTGGGAGCTGGTCCATGTGTTCTTCGAGCAGCCAGGCGTGCTAACCCCGGAGGTCATACGATGACGCCAGAGCAGTGCCACGACGAGGTGTGCATCACCTGCTCGGACCAGGCGGTCGCCGTCACCGTCATCCGCCTGCTCGACGATGACATGGCAGAGGTCAGCAGTGGAGAGGGAGCGGCAGAAGAGGTAAGCGTCGCCCTGGTGGCCGCGAAACCCGGCGACACGATCCTGGTCCACGCCCGCGAGGCCATCGCCGTTGTGGGGGGCTGACCGTGTCGATGGAGTCGCTGTACCCGTTCCTGTACGCGGATACCAGCGACATCAACGCGGTACTTGAGCAGGTACGCCAGTCCACGGTGGCCAAGGCTCAGGAGATCATCGAGCTGCGGCAGCAGGTCCTGGAGCGCGATGGCGAGCGGCTCGTGGACTGCGCCAGGGACATGGCTGGCCGGTTCGCCGCCGGGGGGCGCCTGTTCGTCTTCGGCAACGGCGGCAGCGCCAGCGACGCGCAGCGCCTGGTGACCCTATTCCTAAGCCCTCCCGATCCCTCCCGAAGCCCTCCCGATCCCTCCCGAAGCCCTCCCGATCCCTCCCGTAATCCTCCCGCCCCGGCCACCCCGTTGCCCGCCGTCGCGCTGACCAGCGACAGCGCGATCGTGACCGCGCTGTGCAACGACATCGGCGTCGAGGTGGTGTTCGCCAGGCAGCTCGCCGCGTTCGCCCGCAAGCAGGACATCGCGATCGCGCTGTCCACCAGCGGCAACTCGGCCAACCTGCTGCGCGCGCTTGAGGAAGCCGGCAGGCGCGGCCTGCTCACTATCGGCATCGCCGGCTATGACGGCGGCAAGATGGCCGAGCTGGATTACCTGGACTACCTGTTCTTCGCGCCGTCCGCATCGGTGCACCGCATCCAGGAATGCCAGACCACGATGTACCACGCCTTGTGGGAACTAACACAGCGGGAGCTGGTGATCGCATGTGCCTCGGCATCCCGGGAGAGCTGATCGAGTTCGTACCCGGTCAGCCCGACCTGGCGAAGGTAGACGTGAGCGGTGTCCGGCGGGTGATCAACGTCGGGCTGCTCGCCGACGACATGCCCAAGCCGGGGGAGTGGGTCCTCATCCACGTCGGCTTCGCGCTGTCCAAGATCGACGAGGCTGAAGCAGCCGCGGCACTCGCCTTCCTGGAAGGCATCGGCCAGTCCTACGAGGACGAGCTCAAGGCACTGCAAGAGTCCAGAATCGAGCAGTCATGAAGTACGTCGATGAATTCCGTGACGCCGACACCGCCCATGCCCTGGCCGCCAAGATCGCCGCATTGTGCGAGCCGGGACGTCAGTACAAGCTGATGGAGGTGTGCGGCGGGCACACGCACACCATCTACAAACACGGGCTTGAGGACTACCTGCCCGAGTCCATCACGCTGGTGCACGGCCCCGGCTGCCCGGTGTGCGTCATCCCGATGGGCCGGGTCGACGACGCGATCCACCTGGCATCCCAGCCGGACGTGATCATGACCTCGTTCGGCGACATGATGCGAGTCCCGGGCAGCAGCGGCTCGTTCTTCGACGCGAAGGCCGCGGGCACCGACATCAGGATGGTGTACTCCCCGCTGGACTCGCTGAAGATCGCCAGGCAGAACCCGGACAAGCGGGTGGTGTTCATGGCCATCGGCTTCGAGACCACTGCCCCGTCTACCGCGATGACGATTCTCCGCGCCGCCGCCGAGAACCTGAGCAACTTCTCGGTGTTCTGTAACCACGTCACGATCGTGCCCGCCATCAAGGCGATCCTTGACTCACCGGACCTGCGGCTGGACGGCTTCATCGGCCCCGGCCACGTGTCCACCGTGATCGGCTGCCGCCCCTACGAGTTCATCGCGAAGGAGTACGGCAAGCCGGTGGTGACGGCCGGCTTCGAGCCGCTCGACATCCTGCAGTCCATCTACATGCTGATGCTGCAGCTGTCCAGGAACCAGGCCATGGTCGAGAACCAGTACTCCCGGGTCGTGCCGTGGGACGGCAACCCGGTCGCGCTGAAGGCGATCGGCGAGACGATGGAGCTGCGCCCGTACTTCGAGTGGCGCGGCCTCGGCTTCATCTCGCACTCCGCCCTGCAGGTAAGGCCCGCGTACCAGCAGTTCGACGCGGAGGTGCTGTTCAAGGTGCCGGGCGTCCGGGTCGCCGACCCGAAAGCGTGCCAGTGCGGCGAGGTGCTCAAGGGCGTGCTCAAGCCGTGGGAGTGCAAGGTCTTCGGCACCGCGTGCACCCCGGAGACCCCGATCGGCACCTGCATGGTGTCCCCGGAGGGGGCCTGCGCTGCCTACTACAACTTCGGCCGGCTGGACCGGACCAGGGTCCCAGAAGCCCGCCAGCTCAAGGTGATAAGCAAGTGACCGCCACCGAGCGCGAGCAGCTCGTCCTTGACCGCATCGACAGAGCCCGCCGGGCCCGCCCGCGGATCCGCGAAGAGCGCATCACGATGTCGCACGGCGCCGGCGGCAAGGCGACCCAGTCGCTGATCGAGGCCGTGTTCCTTGACGCGTTCCGCAATGAGCAGCTGGATCAGCTGGAAGACGCCGCCCGCCTTCAGGCGAACGGCACAAGGCTCGCCTTCACTACCGACTCGTACGTAGTGAAGCCGCTGTTCTTCCCCGGCGGGAACATCGGTGACCTGGCCATCAATGGCACGGTCAACGACCTGGCCACATCCGGTGCGACGCCGCTCTACCTCTCCGCCGCCTTCATTCTCGAAGAAGGCTTCCCGGTAGCCGACCTGATCCGCATTACCGAGTCGATGCGTGATGCCGCGAAGGCAGCGAACGTCCAGCTGGTAACCGGCGACACCAAGGTGGTGGAGAAGGGCAAGGCCGACGGCTGCTACATCAACACCGCCGGCATCGGCCTGCTCAGCCAGGATGCCCCGGACCTCGGCGTCGCGCACGCTAAGCCGGGCGACGCCATCATCGTGTCCGGCCCGATCGGCGACCACGGCGTCACGATCATGCTGGCCCGCGGCGAGCTGGACATCGAGGCGGACGTCGAGTCGGACACCGCCCCGCTGAACGGCCTGGTCAGCGCCCTGCTGGCCGCTGCCCCCGGAACCCGCGCCCTCCGCGACGCGACCCGCGGTGGCGTCGCCACCATCCTGAACGAGATCGCCAAGTCCGCCGATGTCGGGGTGCTGGTGCACGAGGACAGCATCCCGGTGCGCACCCCCGTCCGCGGCGCCTGCGAGCTGCTCGGCATCGATCCCATGTACGTCGCCTGCGAGGGCCGCCTAGTCGTCGTCGTGGACGGCGCCGAGGCAGATCAGGCCCTGTCCGCCATCCGCGCCCACGACCTAGGCACCGAAGCGGCCGTCATCGGCCACATCACCGCCGACCCCCCCGGCATAGTCCGGCTGAAAACCGCCTTCGGCGGCACCCGCATCGTAGACCTCCTAGTAGGCGACCCCCTCCCGCGCATCTGCTAGCCAACCCCCCACACCCCCACCGCCCCCCCA
>Ga0209530_1000401_pt1 | contig 32140 bp, 29 predicted proteins | sample BlaSpr_A8_Ref_O1_FD_187987 | JGI IMG/M metagenome (GOLD analysis project Ga0209530, IMG submission 187987) | Forest soil microbial communities from Thunder Bay, Ontario, Canada - Black Spruce, Ontario site 2_A8_Ref_O1 (SPAdes) (version 2) | ecosystem: Environmental > Terrestrial > Soil > Boreal...
CCGCATTTACATAGTAAACGTCCATCATGAGCCCAGCGATTATGCCAAGAATCAGCCACTGCGCCCAGCTGCGCGCTGCTCGTGTGCGATCCCAATACCACAGAAAGAGCGATACGACGAAAGCTGAATGTGCATGAGCCCATGAGGGATTGAAATACATATAGACGGGAAGTGAACTTGCGAACCAGATGCCGAGAGCGGCGAGAAATGCCCATTTCTCTCCGCAATACTTTTTTGCCAGCAGAAAGGAAAACCATATCCCCAGAAAGCCGTAAAATGCAGTTCCCAACGCCATAGCGATCCTATAAGGCGAAGAGAAACCGTCGGCGGAAACACGGGATCCGAAAATGTGGCTTGCCTTCACAGCAAGATGAGCCATTAGCAGGAAAGGGGACCAAAGGATCGCGGGTCCTATTGTGAAATGATTATCCAGATGACCTGTTACCGTGAATTGATTCTGGCTGATGTTTCCGTCAGAATTGACACGCCCCATCCGAAAGCTAGTGTTTGCGGCCAGCCAATCTCTTGTGAAATCGAGATTGCCGCCGATTAGGATCGACCGGCCGAACGCGTAGTATCCCACTCCATCGCCACGCACCCAAGGATTCACCAGCGGAAGGCTGAAAACAAATAGCGCAAGCAGGATTTTGACGCGCCGAGAAAATATTGGCCCCGACTTCACGGCCCGCATCATCAACTCGTCGTCTCCCGAATCGTGCTTGTCGAAGATTTCGCTGAGGATTCCAGCAAACTCGATGCCACGTATTCGAGCTGCTCTTCTGTAAGTTCCGGATACATCGGCAGCGACAGAATTCGATTGGCTGCTGCCTCCGTCGCCGGAAATTCACCGTACCGGTACCCTAAATCTTTGCAGGCTTCCTGCATATGAATCGGTATCGGATAATGGATACCGGTCGCGATTCCGCGCGCGGACAGAAATTCCTGTGCGTGGCGCCGGTTGTCCGTCTCGATCACGTAGAGATGGAAAATATGTGTGCGCTGAGCCGCGACGCGAGGCAAAACGTACGGCCCGCCCGCCAGCAGTGCATTGTAAGCTGCGGCATGTCGTTGCCGCGCGGCATTCCATACATCCAGATGGCGAAGCTTCACCCGCAAAATGGCCGCCTGAATCGTGTCCAGCCGTGAATTGGTGCCTGCAACCACGTGTTCGTACTTCACGCGTTGACCGTAGTTTCGCAATTGGCGTATTTTCTCAGCGATAGCCGGGTCGTTCGTGGTGACGGCTCCCCCGTCTCCGTAGGCGCCGAGATTTTTTCCAGGATAGAAACTGAAGGCCGCGGCATGTCCCCATGTACCCGCCCGCCGGTTGGCATACATAGCACCATGCGCTTGCGCGGCATCTTCGATGACGATGATCTTGTTCTTTCGAGCGATTGCTAGAATCGGCTCCATATCTGCTGGCTGACCGTAAAGATGCACCGGCATGATTCCGCGCGTCCGCGGCGTGATGGCGGCCTCGATCGCGTTCGGACTGATGTTGTAAGTCGAAGGATCCATGTCCACAAGAACAGGACGTGCGCCTGCAGCAATAATCGCAAGCACGGTTGCTATGTAAGTGTTCGCCGCAGTGATCACCTCGTCGCCCGGCCCGATGCCGTACGCACGAAGCGCGAGTTCGAGCGCGTCAAGTCCGGAGCCGACTCCTATAGCCTGAGTCGTTCCGATAAATTTCGCAAAATCCTCCTCGAACAGGCCGACTTCCTCACCCAGGACGTAGTCACTCCGGTCCAGCACGCCCTGAATTGCCGCGTTTATTTCCTTCGCAATGGTTTTGTACTGCGCTTGCAAATCTACGAAAGGGATTTGGATTCTTTCAGTCATTTTCTTAAGCCCAGACCCAAATAAAAGATGGGCCGGAGAATACTCCACCATCCCGTGATCGGCTTCATCTTGGTGTAGCCCTGCTGGTGAGGCGGATAAATCTTAGTAACCGGCACTTCGCAATGTCGGTAACCCAGTCGAATCGAATTATAGAGGAGATAAGGTTCGAGTTCGTATCTATCGAGCCAATCCTGTCGCCAATCGATTCGTCCGTCACGAAGAATGTTCGTGCGGAATGCCCGGAACCCGTTGGTCGTTTCCGTCACGCGCTTGCCCACGAACATCGAGAACAAAAGCGGATGCACGAACCGTGTGGCGAGCACGCGATATGCGGGAGTGTTGCCGTATCCGCCGCCGGGAAGAAAACGTGACCCTTGCACGAAATCCGCCCGGCCGGAGCGGATCGGATCGAGTAATCGCGGAATTTCGTTTGGATCGTCCTTATCGTTTCCCGCCTGAACCACTAGTACATCATAATTATTTTCGATCACGTAGTCGAAGACGCGCTTCATCGCTGCGCCTACTCCCTGGTTCGTGGGGTTGCGCAGATGAAGCCATCCATTCTTAGGTAGAGATTCGAGTGCGCCATCAGTCGAGCCGTCATCCATCACCAGCAAATCGTAATCGCGCGGATACGGATGGCGGGCAATCGTCCTGCGGATTTTCTCGCCCTCGTTGTAGGCGAAGATGGCTGCCAGCGTTTTCATTGCCCGCGTCGAGCGGGTCGCACCACGGGGCGAGGCAGGGGAGCGACCGTATTCCATTCCGGGCGCCGCCGGACATCGATTCCGTCCACGTACGGTTTGACGATGTCGAACGGGCATTCCAATTCATCCACGTCCGCAATTACACGAGCCGGCGAGCCCACTACCACCGCGCGGGCAGGTACGTCGGCGTTAACAACACTTCCCGCGCCGACCAAGGAGTTCTCTCCGATAATTACGTGCGGAAGAATCGTAGCCCCGATTCCGATTCGCGCCCCCGATTTTATGGTCGGCCCCTGCATGCATTTAGTACACAGTGGATGAGGGTCGTTTGCCAGCATCACCCCGGGCGCAAGAAAAACGTCATCTTCTATCAGGGTATACTGCGAAACGTAAACGTTGCAGTGAATGCGCACGCGATTTCCGAGGACGCAGTCGTAATCGATGGTAGTGTGATTCCAAATGGAGCAATCATCTCCGATGCTGTTTCCCTCTCGGATAATTACGCCATGCCCCGTCTCCAGTCCGTTTCCGATTTTCACCGAAGCGTAAATCACAGTTCCGGAGCGCACTTGAGCGCGGTCGCCGATGCGCACAGGTGTCCTCTCGACTGTGCGTCCCGGAGGATATCCCAAGATTACTCCGGGATCGATCGTGCAATCACGCCCTAACTCGATCGGGACGCAACTTTGCACTTTGCCACCTCCACAGCTTTTCCGTGCTCGCGCATGGAAGCATCGATTGCTTTCAATGTCCGAACGACGTGCGTTCCAGTCAGGGTATCCGACACCGGCTTCCGGTTCTCGGAAATGGCCTGGATGAAATCGGTGGCTTGATTCTTCAGCGGCTCGCTGAATTCAATTTTGGGACTAATGATGTCTCCATCGCGCACCAACAACTTGAATTCTCCAAATGTCCCGGCGTCCGTTTCGCTCAACGAAACGCCCTTCTCGAATATGCGAACTCGCTCTAAGTCATTCAAATCGTCAAACACTACACGCTGGCGGCTGCCCACTACGACCACTTCGCGCACCTTATTCGGGTCCGCCCAACTCACGTGAATATTTCCGATCACATCATTCGCGTAACCCAGTGTGACGAATCCGACATCTTCCCGAGAGTTGCCTAAAGCGCGAGACCCGATCGCGCTTGCCCACAGAGGCTGCTCTTCCAGCAAATAATTGAAGATCGAAATATCGTGAGGAGCCAGATCCCAAATCGCGTTTACGTCATGACGGATCGGCCCGAGATTAGTTCGGGTGGAATGCAAATAATAGACTTGGCCGAAGGCAGATGATTTCACGCATTGTCGCAGCTTCTGAATCCCCGGGTTGTAGAGAAATGTATGCGCCACCATCAGCACTCGGCCCTTCGCATCGGCGAGTGCGCCTAATTCCTCGCAATGTTCCACCTCTAGAGCCAGCGGTTTTTCGACGATCGCATGTCGGCCGGACTCCAGAGCCAACCCGGCTAGTTTGTAGTGCGTCGAGGCCGGTGTGGAAATCACTACCGCGTCCACATCCGTTCGTTCCAAAACCTCCCGGGCGTCTTCGCAGACCGGGATCTGCGGAAATCGAGAAGCCGCTCGTTCCAATCGTTCGGGCTGCGAATCGCAGATCACCGTAACGCTGCATCCAGGCAATTCACTCAGCGCACGAACGTAGTTCGGGCCCCAGTACCCATATCCAATAAGGCCGATGCGGATTTTCGATGACAATCTAAGCAACTCCTTGCCTTGGCCGCACAATGAGAACGTCGTATGAAACTGTCTGGAATCTAACCGTGCTGCCGTGCGCCTTACCGGGCATTAGCTGGCAGTTGATCCTGCCACCATCCGGCCCACCGGAACGGCCCCATCGGTCGTAACAGAATCTCGCTTTCCGGCGCTCTTCTTGTCCTGGAAGTAATGAATGACGCCATCCACGATGTCGTTCAGGGGTATCGCTGGCAGAAAGCCCGTAAGTCGCTCGAGCTTTCCCAGTGCTGGTACGCGCCGCGGCATATCCTCAAACCCGGGCTCGTAGGCCTGATCGTAGGGCACGTAAGTAATCGGAGAGCTGCTGTTCGTGCGCTGCTTCACCAGATGCGCGAGCCCTTCAATCGTAATTTCGTGAGTGTTGCCTATATTGACCACCTCACCGATTGCCTTCTCGGTGGCAACAAGCCTCATGATGGCCTGCACGGAGTCGCGAACGTCGCAGAAACAACGTGATTGCTGGCCCGTTCCAAAGACCGTGATCGGCTCACCATCGAGAGCCTGGCGCACAAAGTTAGGCAGCACCATTCCGTAACGGCCCGTCTGCCTCGGCCCCACCGTATTGAATAACCGCGCAATCACCACCGGCTGTTTTTTCTCTTTCCAGTACGAAAGAGCGAGAAATTCGTCGAGCGCTTTCGACGCCGCATAGCTCCAGCGGCCCTTGCTGGTCGGTCCGAGTACTAAGTCTGCGTCTTCGTGAAACGGCACTTTGTCGCTTTTGCCGTAGACTTCGGACGTGGAAGCGGCAAAAACCAGTTTTTTCTTTTTGGATGCCGCGTCTAATACGAATTGCGTGCCGTGAACGTTCGTTTCGATCGTGCGTACGGGGCTCTCTACAATTAACCGCACGCCTACGGCGGCAGCCAGGTGATAAACGACGTCGCATTCATCCACCATCTCTGCAAGGAGATGCTTATTCATGATCGAATCAAAAACATGGTGGAAACGATCGTATTTTTTCAGGTGCCGGATGTTCTCCACGCTGCCGGTCGAGAGGTCGTCGAGGATAAATACATCGTCACCGCGTCCGATTAATGCCTCTGCTAGATGAGAACCGATAAAACCAGCACCGCCGGTAATCAGGTTTCGCAAGATATCACCTTTTAGGCCGAAGGCCCATTCGGCTCCTCGGGTCCTGATGGAAATTTGGAAGTTTTGTCCGCATCTTCGCCATACCCGTAACCATAGGCGTATGGATAATACCGGTAAGAGTAGTAATAATCCGGTGCGCTGGAATCAACGGCGTTCAAAACCACGCCAAGCAAGCGGCATTTCACCGCCGCCAGCAGATCTCGGGTGCGTGTGAAAGCTTCTTTCGGCGTCTCGCCGCTGCGTACCACCAGCAGCACTCCATCGGTGAGCGCGGAAAGTATCACGGCATCCGTGGCAGCCATGACTGGCGGAGAGTCAATAACGATGAACTTGAATCGCCGGCGCAATTCTGCAATTGCTTCGCGCATGCGATGTGAAGAAAGCAGGTCCGCTGGACTAGGTGGCACCGGCCCGGTCGTTAGAGCCGAGAGGTTCGTTATCGTCGGATGCTGAATCGTGGCTTCGTCGAGGCTTGAAACTCCCGCCAAATAGGAACTTAGTCCCACGTCTTTTCCAATTGTCAAATTCAGCGCACGCCGTACGCCCGGTTTGCGCAGATCGGAATCCATCAGCAAAGTACGGTCTCCCAGTTGCGCCAGGGTAACGGCGAGGTTTACCGCCGCCGTGGTCTTTCCTTCTCGAGGCAGGGCGCTGGTCACCAGGATTACTTGCGGCGGATGATCCGCCTGCGACAACAGCAGAGAAGTCCGCAAAGCTCTGAAGGCTTCAGAGATTTGAGATTTCGGTTGGACGTACGATAGCAACTCCACGCGCCCGCCGGAAGTGGCTTGTGAACTTCCATCTCGAACTCGACGCGAAAGCCGGCCCTGGTGCGCATTCAATCCCGGCATGGCGGGCACGACTGCAAGCGAGGGCAAGCCCGTGAGCGCTTCGATATCGTCTGGCGATTTCACCGTGTTATCGAGGTACTCGCGGAAAAGCGCGAGGCCTACTCCGCCTACCAAACCAATCAGGAAGGCCAGCATGATATTGCGCGCTTTTTGCGGCCGCGAAGGGCTCCCAGGCGCTAGCGCGGGATCCACCACGCGAATATTACTTGAACGAAGTCCGGCAGTAATTGTCGCTTCCTTCAATTTTTGCAGCAAGCCGTCGTAAAGCTGTTTATTCGACTCCGCGTCGTGCTGCAAAATGTGGTATTGAACCAGTTTTTCTGCTTGATCGTTTGCTTCGGCCTTCTGTTTATCGAGCGCTTCCTGAAGGAGTCCCACATGACTACGTGCCGTGTCGAATTCTTGCTGGACGCTCTCTATTAGGGTCTTCCGCGCGCGATTCAGATTGTCGTCCACTTCCTTTTGTTGCGCCGCGATCCGAAGAACTTTGGGGAAATTTGGACCATACTGGTTCAGCGCGTCCGCATACTGTTCGTCAACATCTGCCTTTTGCTTGAGTAACGCCGTGAGGACTTCACTACCGTGCGCTGCGGGCAGCGCGTCCACATTCCCGGAGATCGCCATACGGTACAGTGCTTCCTTCTGAGCGACATCGGTTTGCGCTTCAGTGACAGCTTTACTTAGGTCTCCTAGTTTGGAGGTAGCAATGTCCTGTTTCTCGTCGATTTGCCATATCTGGTTCGCTCGCTCGTAAGCGATACGCGCATTTTCCGATTTTTCAACTTTGATCCGAAGCTCTTCAAGCTCCGAAGACAACCAATTGGATGCCTGGATCGTCGCGTCGTACTTGCTGCGAAAATTCTGTTCCACGAAGTTCTGCAAATGCGTGTTAACAATTTGCGCCGCCAGTTGCGGATCTTCCGCCTCGAAGGTCACTTCAATCAGTCGGCTGTTAGGGACGCGCTTCACACTGAGTCGTCCGAGAAATGCGCCCAGGATTGCCGGACGCTGGGGTGCGGGTCCGCTGTGCGACCAGGCCGTCGGGTTCGGGCCTCCGCCGAACTCAGGATAGCGGGTCAGATCGAGAGACTTAATCGTTTGCAGCGCAAGCGTTTCGCTCTGGAGTATCTTCGCCTGCGTCTCCAGGTAATTTTCCATATCCATGAATTCATCGTAAGAATTCGAATCTGGGAACGGCATCATATTCTGCGATTCTTTATCCACTTCCACACGCGCCGCGGCCAGGTAAACGGGCTTCATTTTGAATGACGCGATCGTCACGACAGTTACGACGGTCAGGAGAAAGGTCAGGACCAGCCACTGATGCTTCCGCAGAATAATGATGTAGTCGAGCAGGTGTGGTTCCCGGGGAACCTGATCCCAGGGGAGCACCGAAGGCGCGGGAATCACCGTTAGCGCTTCCGCAGCTTTTCGCTCGCGAAGACTTGGAACGATTCTAGATGGCTCTTCCATTTATTCCCTTATTCCATTTTCCGAGTCGCCAAAACGCCTTAAACCTCTACCGATCATCGGTAAACCGCGACAGCTGCACCGGCGGTCAATGCAGCCTCTGATCCTTTCGCCAAAACCTTTAGACCGAAGCTATCCGGGATATACAAAATATCATTCGATTGCATAGCCACATCATCAGCCTTGCGATTTTCGATTTTTTTTATATGTACCGGTATCATGTCCTTTTGTCCGGTCACGGCATTGTTGCGCATGATTACGGCCTCGTCAGCCTTAGCAAACCCTGATAAGCCGTGTCCCAACGCTACTGCCTTTAGAACAGTAATCTGCTCCCCATGGCTCTGGAGAACGTAGCCTCCCGGCTGCACGATGCCTCCGCCCATCACGTACACAATTCCTGCGCGGGGAACACTCACCGAATCGCCGCCGTAAACTGGTATGTTGTAAACGGGATTGCCCGATTCGAGTAAATCCTGCAGACGAATCGTGATTGTCGGAGAATCCGAAGTAGCACCGTCGGTGGCTTCATTCAAGTCATTCTTGTTAGCGCTTTTGTCCCCAGCCGGGTGCGGTCGCGTGACAATGACCACACTACCTGCCTCATCAGTGATCCCGCCGGCCTCCGCAAGCAACTCCAGCAACGTCGTCGGCCGGATCACCTGATAGACCATCGGCTTCTGAACCGCGCCCACCAATGAGATCGGCTGACTGTGCTGCTCCTTTACGAAAACGGAAACCTGCGGATGCGATACCAACCCGTTTTCGACCAGGAGTTGCGCCAATTTTTGTTCCAATTGATAGGCAGTCAGCGTGGCTGTTGGAATCTTCCCTGGAATTAGCGGATAGGTGATATCGCCCATATCGCTAACCCGCAGGTCGCGAGAAAGTTCTGGAACGTCAAAGACATCAACATGCAAAAGATCGCCGGCTCCTATGGGCGTATCCACCGGCTGCGTGCGGGCGAGCCCAGCCAATTCCTGTATTTTTTCGTTTGCTTGCTGCTGTGTTTCGAGCTTTTGTTGGGCGTACGTCCCCTGCACACACAATAAAATGAAAATCGGCAACAAATAGGCAGGCTTCGCTTTAAGCCAGCCCGAAACTCTTCGGACTGTGAAAGTCATATGACAGATAACCCCGCAAACACTATCACCCACGCCGTGTGGCTGTGTCAATTATGGAAATGCCTTCCTCTCGCAAGGCACTAGCGGTATTGAAACAAAGAAATCGAAGAGGATCCTAGGTCTCGGCCGCCACACTGAGTTTGCGCATGTGAGCGTGCCGTCGGGCTGGCACAGATTCCGAAGCGAAAGGTGTTGACGTTGCAAGATAAGCTAGCAGAAGAAAGAGCAGTGCGTTGGCGGGTATGTGCAAATTGAAATCAACGAAACTATGAAGCAACATCCCGCACAAGCCTGCAATAGCGCCGGCGTGAAGCGCGCGCGAAAAATGGCCCTGTTCCGCTCCGTAGCAAGTTTTTGCCTGTCGAAACAAAATCCACAGGAACGCCAAACCGCAAAGGCCTCCAAGCACTCCGGTTTCCGCCAGCATTTCGATGTAATCGTTATGAACATGATCCACCAGCCTGCCATCGTATAGAATTTCGTACCGGGGATAGACGGCCACCAGCGCTCCCAAGCCGGCGCCCTTGATCGGATGATCCTTAAAGATGTGTACCGCCCCTTCGGACATCGTGAAGCGGCGGTGGATTGTTACCTCGCCCGAACGCACCATGGAAAATCGTTCAATCGCTTTTCCGGCGCCTAGCCATGCGATCAGCGCTACAGCTGCCAAAGCAACAATTGCGAGCGGGGTCAGACGCGGCCCTTCCGGGCCTCTGCGCGTCTTTGCCAATAACCACAGCACCGCCACTTCGAATCCAAAGCTAACAATGCCTCCGCGGGAACCTGACAGAATCAACGCTCCGATTGGGATGATCGTCAAGACACTCGCGAGCGGGTACAGGTCCCGCCGTAACCCGCGAAAAATCAGCATCGCTAGGCCAACTGGCAGCGTAAGCTCCACGAATCCTGCGAAATGATTGCGGTTCACGTATGGTCCAAAGGGATCGCCGCCTGAGCGAAGCGCCCGAAGCCAATAAATTGTCCCCTCAGAAGTGAAGTGTTGGATGATGCCCAGCAACGAGACGCCAAAGCACATCAGGATCAGGAACCAAACCAATCGGTAAAGATCCGCACGGACTCGGAACGATTGTGCCAGCAGAAAAAACAGCAGCAGATAAGTGCCAAATCTGAGCAGTTCGAGCCGCGTGAGAAACGGATAGGGCGTAGCACCAAAACAGAGTTGCAGCAAACCGATCGCGATGACTCCGAGGATGGGCCAGTTCAAAGAGCTCCAATAGACTTTTGCTTTCGGATCCTTGAAAAGGACGATGGCCCACAACAGGAACAGAATTCCAGCCCCCATTTCCAGCAGGGACTGCGACCACACCTCCACTGTGCCAAAAGCCAAAACACTGAATGCGATGAGAACATAGAGACCGGCACGCATGACTTTCATTGCTGGTGTCCGCTCGCATCAGCTCCCGTCGGTACCAGCGAGACATCCGCAATCCACGCCGTCCCGCTCAATCTATTGTCGAAAAGTCGGCTTCTAGACCGATACAGGCGCACCACAAGGAAGTGTGTCTGCGCTCCTGTCGCTACGTCTGCCTCAGCCGCAGTCCATGAATGGTCTCCGGTAAGATTCTCTGTTTCCAAAAGCGCCATCTCGGCGTGATTCGGATCAGCAATCGCGAAACGCATCCCGCTCTCGGTCGGGATTGCCGCCGTCCGTAAATATGCGCGGAAATGATAAGTACGGTTGGGCTCGACAGGAACGTATTCAAGCGGGTGATCGAGTTCGAGATTAACCCCCCCTCCGAAATCTAGCCGGACGGAGCGTCCGCCCTGCATGGGCGGCGCGGAATCAAAATCAATCGATGCACCCGGCGGGCTATCCCAGCGCCAGCCTAATCCCCCGTTTGGAAAGTCGCCTGTGAAGTTGCCATCCCAGATCAATGATCCGTTTCCCGGATCTTCATGTGGGAGGCCGGCTGCTCGTAGAGCTTCCCGCCAAACCCGGTTCGCATCTGCCGAGCGGTCTTCGCGAATTAGCTCATCGAGAAACGAAAACGATTGCGGCAGCGCGATGGGCTTCGCGAGTGACATCAAGCGTTGCCACACTGCGAGTCCGGCTTCGGCTTCATGAATCGATGCAAAAAAATCAAGCGTTCGAAGATACGCATTTGCGTCGGCGGGAAGCACCTGATTGAGCAGCGTATCTACATCGTGATTGGAGCGCCATGTGCGCGAAATTGCCAGAGGCAGGAGCGAGGGGTCCGCGCGAACGGCTAGTCGGGTCTGGGCGTAGCCTTCCGCCCACTGTTGTTCTCGAAGCAGAAAATTACCGTAGTTCCAATCGACTTGTGCAGACAACGGGTAAACGGCTTGCGCATGTTCGAATGCATCGCGCGCGTGGGAAATGTCTCCGGTCGCTTCGTACGCTCCCGCTAGATTCATCCAATAATAAGCAGAGCGCGGATTATCTCGGATCGCCCTTTGGAAATCCTCGACGGCTTCCTTCGCATCGCCGGCAACGAAATCCAGTTCCCGGAAGCGCCCCAAAAGATCCCAAGCCTCGCCATTTCCGGGCTCCAGTGCCGCGCCGCTTTCAATTTCGGTCAGGCGGTCTGAATTAATTCGGTAGTCTGCGATCCAAAGGCGGACGCTTTGATAGAGGAAAAATAGAGCGATCGTCAGCGCAGCGATCAGCAGCGCGCGCCGGGGTTCTTTACCTTCGAGTGTGATCTCCACGCCCTCGTAATCTGCACCGAGCGTTGCCTACTCTGCAAGCCTAAATTGCGATGCAGCCCTGCAAGGAGGTTTTTGCTCACACCTTGGAAATTACTTTTCACGGAATCGGTACACCAGGCCAATCGACGCGCGGTAATTGGTTTGGCTAGCGGAGCCGGAAATGAAACGCGACTGCTCGTAATCCGCCTGGATCACGCGGACCGACCAGTGCTCCTTAATTTTCCAATCCAACCCGCCGCCTGCCATCCACACTTGGCCGAAATCGGAAGTACTGAAGGGAGTAAACCCGACTTGGGTGATGTGGTACCGGTAATCTCCTCCCCCGAACAAGACGTGTGCATAGGCCGTTATTTTGTGACGATGACCGAAGGGGTACAACTGCGGGCCAACCAGGAAACTGTAGATATCCGTACTGGTGTTCGTCTTGTTTACGCTACTGCTTGAGCTGTATCGATTGTAAGTGCCCGCGATGTCACCGGCCACATTGATGAAGCGCCAGATATGGTAGTCGCCATAGGCTTCCCATCCCCCCATATTGAGCCTTGACCCGCTGAACTGATCGAACGACCTGTACGCTACGCCTCCGCCGATTTCGAACTGCGGTACGTCCTGAGCCATGGCCGGCGTACAAAAAATTAAGCCCAATATGAAAAGCCCAACCAGGTTCTTCATTTCTAATGTCCTCCAGAAATTCCGGCACCGAGTATGCCATTCCCGCGGGCCTTATGATGCAGCCAATGAGAGTTAGGTTATCGCGCCGCTAAGAGTAAACGGAAATCATCTCGGATTGAAGAGTCAGGACGAAAAAAAAGGCCGGACCTGCGTCCGGCCCTTTCAAGACGAAGGAAAGCCTACCTCTGGCCGAAGCGAATCAGCAAACCGGCTCCAATTTTATAGTTGTCTTGGAAAGGAATTCCTTCACTTCCGGCATCAAAGAATCGCGTTCGCTCATATTCAATTTGCGCCAAGCGAATAGCGAAGTGCTTCGACACTGTCAGGTCCACACCGCCGCCGCCTCCCCATGCAAATTTGTTCTCTGAATCGTTGCATCCGCCACCGCCGCAATTGGAGAATCCAAAGTGCGCTCCCCCAAAAAGCACGTTTACATACGGCGTTATCACATGATGGCCCAAAGGATAAATCTGTGGCCCGACCATGTATGAGTAGACAGTGTTATCTCCGCCGCCAAAAGTCGCGTAGGTTCCATCGAAGTCGGCCGTGACGCCCAGCCAGTGGGTGATGTTAGCGTCCGCCGATATTTGCCACCCGTTCATATTAAGCCGGGGGCCTCCCCCGGGCACATCAAAGGAGCGATACTGATACCCGGCGCCTGCCTCAAAGGTTGGAGTTCCTTGCGCCAAAGTCGGCACACTGAAAATCGCGACTAAAGCGAGCATCCCAAATAGCTTCTTCATTGCAACAGCCTCCTCAGAATTGGTACGCAAAGAGAGATTTGCTTGCGGCCTATCTTTATGGTTAGCGCGTCCCAGATTGGCATATTGTGAAAAGCATAAAAATGGGGAACAGATGAGTGTGTGCCGAAGAGTGCACCACATTTTTTAAGTCTATGTAGAAGAATAGGTTACGCGGCACCCCTTTGCTCGCTAGCTGGCCGGATAGACCTTAAAATTCGCGGCCATGCCTGAAGGACAGCGTCACGCTTAAGTCCTGATCTCGTCGTACGATTGAAGAATTGCGTCACACAGTTCACCGATCCGGCTCGGATCTTCACGGGGCCGCAAGCGCCGGATTGGAACCCTCCCAAGCATACGGCCGAAAAACTCAAACTCGCGTGCTCGCATTTCCTTTTCCAGAAGGTTAGTTGCGTACGAATTCGCTACCAGTGCCAGCAGTCCCTCTCGCGGCGTCAGCTGTTCAAGAAATGGCGCATCCGGGACCGACCCTCTCTCTCCCAACACGAAGATTGCTCCCAATGGCAAAGTTTGCGCTTCGAAGCGGAGGTCGTTACCGGCTAGCGACAGCAGCCGTTTGTCCCAATGAGGAGAAAAACTTGGCAATTTCTTGTCTGGTCCATACACCATGGCGACCGAATCAGGCCACAAGCTAAGATACGGATACGCCGGATGAACATAAAAGGAGCCGTCCCGTTCCACGAGCGCTACCACGTCGTCTGAAATTATCGCCAAGCCTTTCCGCGCCAGCAGTGCGGCAGTTGTCGATTTGCCGGCCCCTTCGGAGCCCACAAAAGCAATGGCGCGGTCAGCCAGGGCAACGGCGCTGGCATGAAGGCAAGTGACTCCTCGCAAACGCAGCAGAAGGCCCAGTACCGGACCCAGCAGATATGTAGCCGCATCTTCTGTCGTTAGATTATTCGGCCACTGCGCCCACAGTTCCGTTCCCGTGCGATTCATCCAAAACTGTGTGCCGTCGCAGTACGCAAGGCGCAGGAGATCACCCCCGGCGATTTTCCAGATTTGCAGAGCGGGTTGTCCCGCCTCATCGGCGTAAACGCTCGTGTAGGATAAAGTTTCCTGCTCACTCGGAATTTCGTCCGCGGTGTAAGGCGAGGTCTCCATGTGAATAATGACGGCCGGACTCGAAACAGACGTCTCCATTGCGACCAATTCTGGAATCGGAAGATTTGAGCGGAGCAGTAAACCGAAGACCGAATAAGTGAAATTCACTTCGTCCAGGCTAAGTATCTAACATTAACAAGCCGGCTAACGCACCAGACTTGCAGTCCCGCTTAATTTGGCATTTCCCCAAAGCATTTAACTCGGACTGGCATCGAAGGCATCCAAAATGACGTTTTAATGTAGTGATGTTTTAATATGCGGAAACTTGCCACCGTCCTTCGTTGCACGCAAACCCCTCGTGTGAGTCAACTGTTGAACGGTTCCATAAATAGTTAGGACAGGAGTGGAATAAGGCTTCTTAACCTCCTGTATGCCCTGCTTAGGCATTGCCAACCTCCGCACGCCAGTTATACCGGACTCTGCGCGATGACTGCAACCAAAAGTTGAGACAAAGCGGGCGAACATCGAGCGCAATCTGCTCAGGATTGCGTTCCTGTCGCAGCGGCTTAAGCTCCGAGTGCTTCACATAACCATTCATGTCCGCACTCCATTGTACCTGATCCGGTAAACCCATTGCCTTCGCCTGCTGCAAGCATTGGACTAACGGATCAAAAGAAGGAGCTGTTTTCGGTCGAAGCCTGCAGCTCTCGGGTAAGCGTCCCGCCATCGCATTGCGCAATAGGCTCTTTTCGAAGCAGAAAGGAAAAGGCGGAAGCGCGAGCAGATAGTTCACTACCCGTAAATCGAGAAAGGGGTAACGCGTCTCTACAAGGCAACGTGTCACTCCAGGGCTTTCTTGTTCAAACATATTCGCCCAATGGGGAATCGAAAGGGAAGCTTGGGCTATTGGACGGATGGGGTGTGGTCGATATGCCGGCAACTCGCTCCACTCTCTCCATCGCGCTTTCAGTTCGAGGCGCCGGGCGAAATCAGGATCTAGCCAGCTCGGAAATATTGCCGCGCTGGGGTCGCGCCCGAAGACTCCCTTTACACGTCTGCGAATTCCCGGCCAAACAGAAGGTCGCAACCTAAGGTAGCTCGGGATTTCTCGCAGCAATCCGATGAAATCTCGCGTTCGCACCATGTGCTTTGCATACGGCAGCATCTGAAAATGCATCAAGTTGTCGCTGCCTTCCCCACATAGTGCCACCCGGCAATCACGCGCAATTAAGTTGTATTGATCGAATAGACCCGCAAACAGAGGATCGTCCACTGGTTCAGGGCTCCTCGATTCTGGATCATTCCAGCGCTCGAAGAGCTTGCATGCATCGACTTCCAAGAACTGAATCGGAATATTGAGGAAATCCGCTACCTGCTGGGCGAGAGTTCCGTCGCGATCGGAAATCAGCGGTTCGTAAATATTCGTGTAGGCGCGCAAATCTGCAGCGCCGGATGGGTTTCCGGAAATCTCGCGCGCGGTGGCGGCAATTGCTGCTGAGTCCAAACCTCCGCTCAGCAGAATTCCTGCGCGGTCGGTTCGCAAGCGGTCGGCAACGGCGGCTTGAATGAGAAATTGAAAGTGTTCCACATACTCATCGGCATGGCGATAACGGATGGTGCCCTGAGTAGGAGCAGACCAGTACCGCGAAATCCTAATCCCCTCGGCGGACACGGAAAGGCAATGCGCCGGGGGCAACCTGCGAATGTCGCGAAAAGTTGTTGTCGTCAGGTCGCAATTGAGCCCAAACAACAAAAAATCCCCAATGGCCGAATCGTTTAGCTCGTCGGATATTTCTGGGTGCAGGCGAACGCAATTCAGAGTATTGCTGAAAAGGAAAAGCTCGCCGACCTCAGCATAGTAGAAGGGTTTCAATCCGAAGTGATCGCGCGCGCAAAAAAGCGTTTTCCGGCGCGCATCCCAGATCGCAAACGCAAAGTCCCCACGGAGACGCCGGACGCATTCCTCGCCCCACAGAGCATAAGCTTGCAGAATTAACGCGGAATCGGTTGTCACTCGGCGGTAATTCGGTTCTGCTTTCTCGAATTCGCGCTTAAGCTCTTCGCGGCAGTCGATTCGAGCATCGGCTGTGATCCAAAGTTGCTCGCCAAGGCTGGCCGGCTGCAGTTCGCGCTCTGATTCTCTGGAGGTCCGCAGCATCGTGTGACCAAGCCCGGTGCAGCCGTTCGAGTACGTATCTAGTGCATCTGGACCCACGTAGGAGAGAAAATGTGTGAGGTCCCGCAGGAGTGCGCGATCCACGGGCGCACCCTTTCGGTCAAACATGCCCACGATTCCGCTCAATGTGCTTGCGTCCCCATCGACGTCGCCTGCCCCTCGAACGGCGCGAAGTGGAGATGTTCTCCTCCCAGACCGTTCAGGATCGCTTCGTGAAACTCCACCCACGCATGCGCTTCGAAACGATTCACATCCTTCCGCGCACCGATGCGCAGTTCCGCGGTGATACCGCGTATTCGGAGGAGCCACCAGAGAACGAGCGATTGTTCTAGGCAGTTTGTGCCAAAAAAAAGATTTCTTGCCGCCGCCTCTTCCATGCGCGTAATTTGGCGCGCTGTTTCTTCAAGCGAAACATTCGACGCCGCTGCATCCGGCACGACCCTGGGTGCAAGCCATCCCAGGAAGGCTTTCCAGCGTCGAAATCCGGCGAAACGCAATCCCACCCAGGTGGCCATTAAGCCCGCAGCCGCTTCGAGTGCAATTCCTCGCTCGAATCCGTTCAGTCGCCAAAAGCCTCGCCAGGTGCTCATCGTCGATTTCAACCCGCCGTTCCGCAGAAAGTCGCGTCAACAATATCCGGATGCCGTACAAAGATAGAAGTAGCGAAGTGCGATGGCACGAAAGTCAAGGAGTCGCCACGCCTCTTACTTCAATCAGCCCCTCGCTGCGCATTTTCTCCAGCAGACCTAAAAGATCTCGCTCGCAAAGTTCAGCGTCAACCTCATATTCATTTAACAAAGTATTCCGAAGCTCTTCCACACTTCGCGGTTGCTTCAGCAGGTTCCAGACTCGCGTTCCCACCGGATTCATGCCGTAATAGACGCTGTTTCTTAAATTCAATATCGCAGATTCTTCCCCCAGCGGACACGAGACCTGCTCGCTGGCTACCACTACGATGGAATGCACGGAGAGAGATGCGTCCATTCGGGCGCCGAAATCCTTTAGGGGCTGGATAGTTAATTTCGCCGGCAGTCCCGGCAGTGCATGAGCGTTCAGAACGCGATACGAGATAGGTTCGTTCACGCCCAGCGCTATTCTACCCGGACTTTCCGCTAAACGGCAACGACGGAACTGGATTCCACGCGGTAAATTCGGTTATAACCACCAGGATGCCGGCACACGCTATCTCCGTCACGACGCTTGAAAAATACTTCCCGCCTGCTTTGACCGGCTGGCGTGCGCTCATGCAGCCGCTTGCCCGCGCGACGGAAAAAGCTCTTGCAGATGTTTCTTTCACGGTGGAACAGGGAGAAGCCGTGGCCCTGATAGGTGCTAACGGCGCGGGGAAATCCACTTTGCTGCGCATCCTGGCCACCTTGATCGTTCCCACTCACGGAAATGCCACGCTCGGAGGTTTTGACGTCGAACGGGAAGCCGCAGAAGCGCGCCGCCAGTTGGGCTACCACACCGGCGGAGATGAAGGATTTTACAGTCGCTTGAGTGCCCGCGAGAATCTCGCTTTTTTTGCCGCGATGAACAACTTAAGCGCGGCTGAGGCGCGAAAACGAATTGTGAGCACAGCGGAATGCATGGGAATCCAGGACGACCTAGATCGTCAAGTCCGCACATTTTCCACTGGGATGATGCATCGTCTCGGATTAGCACGTTCCCTGCTTCACGGCCCTGCCGTTCTGTTGCTCGACGAACCCACTCGCAGTCTCGATCCGCTGGCCGCCGCGGATTTTCGTCGTCTATTGAAAGACGATCTCGTTCGGGGGCGCGGCGTCACACTGCTCTTCGCCTCGCATACTTTGAGCGAAGTCGAGGAGATCGCTGACCGCGTCGTTTTGTTGGATGCCGGACGCGTAATCGCCTGCGACTCGCCGCGAGGACTCTGCGCCTCGGCACATGTGTCCACCTTGGAGGCGGCGGTGTCAACGCTCGCACGCCACGCGGTGCCGGCGGATGCCCTATCATGAACTTCGCGCGCACTCTTCGGAAAATAGCGGCATTCTTCTGGCGTGATTTTGCCATCGCGCGCGGCTACCGCGGTGCGCTGGTGCTCGAAACCTTGGAAGCTCTATTTGGTGTGGCAACCTTTTATTATCTGTCGCGCTTCGTCCAGAGCCCGGAACTATCCAGCGAGCTCCCAGCGGGAACGAATTACTTTGCCTTCGCCTTGGTTGGATTCGCTTTTTTCGATTATCTGAGCGTCTCACTCAGCGCCTTTGACGCGAGCCTGGAAGAAGCCCGCCAGAATCGCACTTTAGAGGCCTTGCTCGTGACCCAAACGCCGCTTGGGGTGATTCTTGCTGGTTCGGCAGTTTATCCCTTTGTTGCGCTGGCCATTCGAACTTGCGTGTACCTCGCATGGGCCGCGCTGCTCTTCGGATTCGCGCCGCGTTCAGCCAACTGGCTGGGTGCCGTGGCCATTCTCCTCGCGTCGATTCTGGCTTTCGCCGGGCTGGGAATTCTCTCGGCCAGTTATTCAATCCTCTTCAAACGTGGTAATCCCGCAAAATGGATTGTCCTCGGAGTTTCTGGATTGGTTGGCGGAATGATGTATCCCGTGTCGGTACTGCCGGCACCTTTGCAGCTGCTGGCCCGGCTGATTCCCGTAACCTATTCGCTCCAGGGAATGCGTGCTGCATTATTGGCGGGCGCTGGCTGGGGAGAACTTTTTCCTTCCATAGCGGCGTTGCTTGTCTTCGCCGCGGTATTAATCCCGCTGTCATTCGCGCTTTTCGCTTGGGCCCTGCATCGCACGAAAATCACCGGCACGCTCACCCACATCTAACTTGAGCCGAGTTTAGCCCGCATCCCAAGGAATCGGAGTCTAATCGAAAAGCCGGTACCGCAAGATTGCAAACAGTGTCACAACCCCATCGCGCCACGTGATCTTCTTGCCTTCTTCATAGGACCGGCCCGAATAGGAGATAGGCACTTCGTAAATCCGCCATTTGCCTTTCGCCACTTTTATGGTCACTTCCGGCTCGAATCCGAAACGGTTGGACTTCAAGCGCATACCCTCGATTACCTCGCGCCGGAACACCTTATAGCAAGTTTCCATGTCGGTGAGATTCAAGTTTGTGACGACGTCCGAAAGCAGGGTGAGAAATTTGTTCCCGACGTAGTGCCAGAAAAAATGTACGCGCTGCGGTCCCCCCAGGAACCGCGAGCCATACACGACGTCTGCGCGGCCGTCGAGGATCGGTTCCAAAAGCCTGGGATAATCTTTCGGGTCGTATTCCAGGTCTGCGTCCTGAACTAGGTAAATGTCACCAGTCGCTTCCGCAAAACCACGGCGCAACGCTGCGCCTTTGCCCTGATTCGTGTCCTGAAATAAAAATCGCACTTTGTCGAGTAGAAGTCCTGTACGTGTTTCTCCGATTTCTGCTGTTGGATTGCCGTTCGATTGTCGTTCCTGCAAGTCCCGCAGAAGCTGCCGGGTTCCATCTGTCGAACCATCGTCCACGACAATGATTTCTTCCGCGAGCATGGAATCCTGAACGCGCAGCAGCAGTTCTTCGATGAAGGCCCGTTCGTTAAACACGGGGATTATTACCGAGAGACGCAGTTTTTCGGTTGCGCCCGGTCTGGCGTGTCCCTGCGCAGAGGGCTCTTGCCGGTAGGGGGGGCGCACAATCGCCATAACCCGGAACGATAACACGGCCTCTGACAGTAAGACATTTATTCCCAGACGCCATGGGGCTTGTGGAGGCGGCTGCCGTGCAGTACAGTTTTTGTTCGCACCGCCGGTGCGGCACACAAATGAAAGTACCCTTACTCGATCTCAAATCTGAATATGCTGAGCTCCGAGATGAAATTCTTCCCGCGCTCGACCGCATCTGCCAGGAGTCCGCATTCGTTCAAGGCCCCGAAGTGGAGGCCTTTGAAAAGGAATTCGCCGCTTTCTGCGGTACGAAACACTGCGTCGCGCTCAGCAGCGGAACTGCCGCTCTTCATCTGGGTTTGCTCGCGCTCGGTGTTCAACCGGGCGATGAAGTCATCACAACTCCAAATACGTTTCTCGCTACCGCCGAGGCCATCACCTATTGTGGCGCTTCGCCTGTTCTAGTCGACATTGATCCCGCTACCGCGAATATCGACGCGAACCTGATCGAACGCGCTGTGACGCGTCGCACGCGGGCCATTATTCCGGTTCATTTATATGGCCGCCCCGCGGATATGGACTCCATTCGTTCGATCGCCGCTCGTCACGACCTGCGCGTTCTGGAAGATGCTGCACAGGCCCACGGCGCACGTTATCGCGGTGCGATGGTCGGCAGCCTTGGAAATGCAGCCGCATTTAGCTTCTATCCCACGAAAAATTTAGGAGCGTATGGCGAAGGTGGTGCGTTAACTACGAATGACGATCTGATTGCGCAGTTTGCCCGTGCCGCGCGCTCGCACGGACAGACGGCGCGCTACGCCCACGAGTTCGTCGGATACAACTACCGTATGCAGGGTTTTCAGGGCGCTGTCTTGCGTATCAAACTGCGCCATCTAAACGCATGGACGGAAAAACGCCGCGCGATCGCCCGCGAATATCGCCGCATCCTGCAGAATGCCCGCATCGATCTGCCGGTGGATGATCCGCGCGACGAGTGCGTGTATCACCAATTTGTTATCTACGTGAATAGCCGGTGTTCCGTTATTGCCAAGCTTGCCGAAAAGGAAATCGACACCGCTGTGCATTACCCCACACCTGTGCACCTTCAGCCGGCTTACGCATCCCTGGGAGATCCCGCCGGAACTTACCCACTCGCTGAGCGCGCTTGCGACCGCGTCTTGAGCCTGCCGCTGTTCCCCGGCATGAGCGAAGAGCAAGTCAGGCACGTTGCTGATTCCGTTCTCGAAATTGTAGGGGGAAACTAGAAAATTGCGCTGCTGCGAGAGAAAACGGAGGATGCGGAAGCGCCCAATCAGCGATCTTATTATGATTCGTTGCGGGGGCCGGATGTCTCCACATCGCGGTTGGGCGAAAGCCCGGGATTGAAACCTGCCGCTCCTGAAACTCCCGCAGCGCTTGCTGATCTTTCACGCAATATTTCGGCCAGACCATCAAACACCTTCGAGCAGGATTCTCGGAGAGCGAGATCCGCCGACCGCAGCATCGATTCGATCACATTTTGTCCGTGCTCGCTCAGCCGCCGCACCGAGGACACGATCCAGGAATCGCAAGCCGTCTGTAAACGCTCCTCATACTTTCCAATCGCGTCGCCGCTCAGCTGTTCGATACTTTGAGCCCACTCCTCATGGTGCGCATCGCGCTCCACTCGGTAACTTTCCAAGTCCAAAGCAAACTCATCAGAAAAAGCCGAGCGAGCCCGTTCCATGCTGCTCTCGAATTGCGATTCCATCCGCGCTTGAAATCGGCCAACGGAGTCTTCGGCACTCGCTTCAAATCGCTGAATAACCTGTTGCGCGGAACGATCGAGGTCCCCGGTTCTCTCTCTCACCGCATTGCCGCTGGTCTCGGAGAACTGCTCGGCCTGTTGCGCGGAAATCTCCCGCAGGACCTGGCCGAACGAGCTGGCGGCAGCCTCGGCGGCTTTGTCGAGCTCACTGCGCGTGTGGACCGCGGCTTCACCGGCTACGCTTTCCACCTGCTCGCGAATTTGCGCCAAGTGATTTGCGGATTCTCGTGCGAGATGGGTCACAAATCTGTTCGCCGCTTCGCCCGTCTTTTCATCGAATGCCGTTCCCGCGGACGTGATTGTTTGTTCCACTAGCACTTGCAACCGCGCCCTCGCTTCTTGTTGGAACCATTCGGAGCTGCGCCCGATGGATTCGCCGGCGGAATGAGCTGCTCGCACACCGCTGGCATCCAACTCTTCATTCCACTTCGCCAAAGCCTCCTTGCGAGCGGATTCAAAATCATTGCGCACATCCACGAGCGTCGCGGCCAGCTGCGCGGAAACGTCGCGCTGATTGTTTTCCGATGCTTGGCGCAATCGTTCGCGGTGCAGCCGTAGACCCTCTTCCGCTTGCACCTCCCGCGCGGCCAGTTCTCTCAGCAATTCCGGCACGCGTTCCAGGTGCGGCGCGAGTTTTGACTCCGCTTGCGCAAGTGTCCGATCCAGATATTGTTGTTGCAGGGTGTCAAGCGCCGGCGCCACCCGTTGCGACATCCCCGCGGCAAGATTATCCGCCCGGCGGTTCAGTTCGCTGGTCTGCGCTTCCAGTATTTTCTCCAACCGGCGGTGAAGCTCGTTCAACGTGTCATGGCTCGCCGCTTCCAACTGTGCCGAATACTCTCTCGTTCCGCTTGCTACGGATTCAATCTCGGACAAGGACGCGCGCGCGCGCGCAACCTCCTGATCCAGTGACGCCTTGATAACGGCAAGAGTTTCGCGCGCCTCGGAAGAAATTTGCGTCAACGGTTGCCGTGCCTCCGCGACCCGCTCGCGGATCTTCGATTCCTCGTCGCGCACCACATCCTGCGACCGTTGGGTTATTTGCTCGATCAGCCGCTGCACGTTGCTGTCTAGCGAAGACTGCAGCAGCTCATTCCACTGTGCTCGCGCGGCGCTCATTTCATGCGCAAGCGTCTGGCGCCATGCTGCTGTAAGGTCCTCGCCGGACGCTGAGTCCCTCCTGGAGCTCTCCGCCTCGGCGTGTTTCGCGTCACGGGAGGCCTCTATGGCCTCGAATTGCAGGCGAGCCTGTGCCAGGCGGCTCGTCGTCTCTCGAGCAACTTCGGTTTCCCGACGTATTGTTTCCGCGTGATGGTTAAGTTCGTCCATCAGTTTGCGCGCGTGGCCGAAATTCTTCTCAAACTCTGCTTTGAATTCCCTTAGGAATTCATCCTGGCGCCCAGCGACTTGATTGGAAAGCTCCTCACCTGCTCCAATCTGAGCCCGTTCGAACTGGAGTTTCCATTTCCCGAAGAAGTCTTCGATCGCCGCGGTGCGGTTCCGGTCGCTCTCCTCCGCAGCGCGAAGAAATTCCTCCTGCACCTGCTTCGCTGCGTGAGCGATGGCTTCCTTAGCCTGTGCTTCCAGCTCTCTCCGCAACTCGCGGAAAAGCGGGCTGTTCGCGGCACCGAGTTCGTTGGCCAAAGAAGATTCCGTCGCCTGTGCAGAGTTGCGCGATTCGTTCGTATGGTTCATTGGGTTTCCCAGGAAAATGGTAGCGTTAGTTGGCACAGAGTTCGCTTCAGGTCTTTCGGCGCGTAACACGGTGCTGTCCGCGGCAGCATCCTCGTCGAGTTGCAAAGATCGGCCCGCGGCCGTCCATCCTGCGGGCTGCGCGTCGAGCCCCCAGATGTTTGCCGGACCTTCCAGTTCGACCGCAATTTGAAAGAAGTCCCGGATGGAGTGCGGACGCTGAACCCACGCAACGCGTGCGCGCACATTCGGCCGATGCCGCACCTGCGGTAGTTCAAGAGTGATCCACGTGTTTCTAGGCAGGTGATGCTTGGAGGAATAACGGCAGCCATGGAGATTGAAAGCCAGCGTAGCTGTGCGCTCCTCGAATGGTTGCCCCAGAAGATCGATTCCGCGCACGATCAGAGGCACGGACTCGAAAAGACGATCGCTTCGTCGCCGTTCCGTGCTGGTTTGATTCGATGTCACTTCGCCCACGAGAATCCTCAAACTTGCTTGCGAGAGAATAACACTCTAAAGACTACCGGTCGAGGCCGCAGAATACGTGTTGGAATCGTATCGAGCGAAAAAAGCGTCAGCGGTCTATAAACGAAATGTCGCCCGCTCGCCCCAAGACTCGCTAGCTCTTCTTTTTCTTCTTCGAAACCGTAGTGTCCACACCCCCCGTCGCTGCCAACACGCCATCGAGGGCTTCCTTGCACGCCTTCCCTGTGGCGCTATCCGGGCTGATAGCAATGCACTTTTGATATGCATCTTGCGTTCCGGGGGCAGGCGTGCAATTCATTTTCTCGCCCTCCTGCTTGCACTCCATCATCGCTGTCAACGCGCCACCAAGTAGCCACCACGACTGCGCGTCTTGAGGATTCGCTTGTGTCGCTTTCTGCAGCGGCACCACCGCGTCTTTCTGCCGGCCCTTGTTGCTGAGCACTATACCGACGTTCTTGTAGCAGGTTCCCCCGGCTGCCGGATCCAGCGCGAGCGCCTTCTCGCAGTCTGCGTTCGCCTCCGCCAGCTTGCCTTCAGCTTCCTTCGGATCCGTCTGTGCCGCGGCCGAGTTTGCAAGATTTGTGCTGAGCCCGGCGTAAGTGCTGGCCTGAGGCTTTAGATCGATCGCTTTTTGAAACGCCGCAACGGCATCGTCGTAATGTCCTAGGCACTCTTGTGCTGCGCCAAGATCTTGCCAGACTGTCGCATGAGTGGTGAGGTCCTTGACACCGACTCCTTGCTCAGCTTGCTGGAACTCCGTAATCGCGGTTTGGCAATCGGTATTGCGTTTTTCCTGCAGCGGCGCTTTTTGGTCAGCGGGAGCCGCTCCCATCTGCTTCCTCAGGTCGTTTGCATCCGCCATCGCCGCCAATCCGGCGTCAAAGTGGCCTTTCATAGCCTTAAACTTGTCTGCTTCATCTTCTTTCTTCTTTGCCTCTTCCGGATGCGCAGCCACCGTCTTAGCCATCTGGTCTTTGACGCTCAATCTGTAAACGTTTTCCTTGGAGGGATCCATAGGAAATTTCTCCGGCCCGTAATCGAAATCGTCTTTCTTGAGCGAGATAGTGTAGGTTCCTGATCGCAGGCCAAGTTGGACGAATTTTCCATTCTTGTCGGTTTTCAGTTTGAACGTTTGCCCGGTGTCGACACTCTTGATCTCCACGTTCACGTCGGCGTAGGGTTTGCCGTCCTTGTCGAGAATTTCACCGTCTAATCTTAAGCCGCTGCCTTGCGCCAGGACGACCGTGGCCAACATAAGAACCAGCGCCAAAGCTCCGCACGTGCGAATCAGTTTTCTCATATGTAGATTCTCCTCGCTCAGTAATTGCGCCGCCTATTATTGCGCAACTCGCGCTCGATAGGCGATAGGATCGCTTATTCCCGCCTCTTCGAAAGCCTGAAGCCGCAGCCGGCAACTATCGCACGTTCCGCACGCTTCGTTTTCAAATTGATAGCAGGACCATGTCAGATCCAGCGGAGCGCCGAGCTCAGTGCCGCGGCGCACGATTTCCGATTTGCGCATGGCGATCACCGGCGTCACGATTTCAATCCGCGTATCAGGCTTCGTTCCTTGGCGTATCAATTCCTCGAAAGCGCGATAATACTCCGGGCGGCAATCCGGATAGCCTGAACTGTCTTCCTCCACAGCGCCAATGAAAATTGCGTTCGCGCCAATGACCTCCGCCCAACTTACTGCGGCAGAGAGAAAATGAGCGTTGCGAAAGGGAACATACGTCACCGGGATTTCGCTCCCGTGCCCCAAAGCCTCTCCCGACTCGGGCACCGCGATGTTCGGATCGGTAAGTGCGGAGCCCCCAATTTGCGCCAACGAATCCAGGCGGATCAAAAGCCTTTCTTCGACACGGTAAAAATCCGCGATTTTCTCAAACGCGCGGCGTTCGCGCCGCTCCGTTCGCTGGCCATAGCTCGCATGCAATAGCGCGGGCTTGTGCGTCTCGTTCGCAATCGCCGCGGTAACGCAGGAATCCATGCCTCCGCTCAGCAATACCACTGCTTTGGGTTTATCGCTCACCGTCGTTACACTCACCGCCTCAAACGCCTTTCATCGCTGGATCCCAGATAAATTTGTGCAATTGTAATCCCAAGCGGACCGGTGTGCCATCCTCCAGAATCCACTCCGCAAGTTCGCGCGTGCTCAATGCAGGCCACTTGCCGCCGGGATCCTCGAACACGGGCGAAAAAAGCACCTCATGAACGCGCTCCGCCAGCTGGTGCCTCTTCACAAAATCCCGCGCGAAATCGTAATCGCGGCGAGTGGAGATAACGAACTTGATTTCGTCGTTCGCGCCCACTGCCTCCAGATTCGCCATGTCAAATGTGTCTGGCTCTCCTGAATCCGGGCACTTCACATCCACAATTTTAATCACGCCATGCGGTAACGCGCCGACGAATCGCTCGCCGCTGGTCTCGATCATCACGGTGTAGCCGGATGCTACCAATTTTTCTGCCAGTGCGGGAGTCTCGGGCTGTAGCAGCGGCTCTCCGCCTGTGATTTCGACCAGTGCAACGCGGCGCTCTCCATCTCCAGCTAGCGCCCGAACTTTTTCGAGGACTTCCTCGATCGAATGCGTCGTTCCGCCATGGAACGCGTATGCCGTGTCGCACCAGGTGCATCGAAGATTGCAGCCCGTCAGCCGTACGAAAATGCAAGGCAAGCCCGCGCGGGTACCTTCGCCCTGAATCGATTTGAATATTTCAGTGATTACCATGGCAAAGCCGTGGATTCCTGCGCCTACTCTATCACTCCGCCGCACCTCGGGTTTGGCGGCTCGTTGTTGCGGCGGGTCACGTAAACGACGGCTCCGACAGCAATCGCAAGTTCCAAGCAGCCGCCCACCAATGCCGTCCGCCATCCCCATCCAATCGTGAGCCAGAAAATGGAGACCAGGAAAGCCGGAATCGCGATGACTAAGAGCGCTCGGTTCATGTGCCTAACCTTCGACTGCTCGGTTGTTTGGCCCCGCGTTTGCCACTTGTGCTCAGGGCCGATACGTCGCTGCCGTCACGTCCGTTTCCCACACCGTAATACTCGAAACTCCTGCGCCGTTCGGGACCTCGTGAAGCTGTTTCGCAGTCTGATCGTAAATGTACTTCGCGATATTTTCAGCCGACGGATTCACTACGTCAAACGGCGAAAGCTCGTTCAAATATTTATGATCCAGCGAACGAATCACGCCCTGAATCACTTGCTTCAAGTGCACGAAATCGTACAACAGCCCCACGGAATCAACTTCTTTGCCCGCCAGCGTCACGCGCACCTTGTAGTTGTGCCCGTGAAGGTTCTCGCATTTTCCTTTGTAGCCGCGCAAATTGTGCGCCGCGGCGAATGTTTCATCCACGCTTACTTCGTACATGCCTCGTCCTTCCAGCTGTGTCCCCGTTCGCGCGCTTCCCGAGTCGTCCTATTCTGAATCCATGAAGCGAGCCACTTCGGCCGGGTCCTGCGTGGTTTTGTATTCAGGCAGGGACTCGAGAAAAATTCTACCATACTGCATCCGCGAGATTCGGTTATCCAGAATCGCCAGAATTCCCCGGTCCGTCTTTGATCGAATAAGACGCCCGAAGCCCTGTTTCAATGCGAGTACCGCCTCCGGAACTTGATATTCAGCGAACGCGTTCCGCCCGTCCTCCTGCAACGCCCGCACTCGCGCCGCCACGATCGGATCGCTAGGAACCGCAAACGGCAGCTTATCCACGATCACGCAGGAAAGTTGCGCCCCCGGCACGTCCACGCCTTGCCAGAAACTCGCGGTCGCAAACAGCACCGCGTTCGGCGTCGTTCGAAAACGGTCCAGCAGCACCGACTTCGGCGCCGTGCCCTGCAAAAGCAGCGGAAACCCCACGAATCCCGACACGCGCTGATAAACGTCCCTCATCTGCGCGTAACTGGTAAAAAGACAAAACGCCCGCCCCTGCGAAATCTCTAGCAGCTTCACGATTTCCTGCGCGCAGCGTGCCGAAAACGTCTCATGCCGCACGTCTGGCATTCCGGCCGGTATGTACAGCAGCGCCTGCTCGCGAAAATTGAATTCTTGCGGCAACACCACTTCTTTTGCGGGCAACACTCCGAGCCGTTGCTTCAGATAATCGAACCGGCTTCCCACAGCCAGCGTTGCCGACGTCAGCACCACGCTGTCGAATTGCTCGAAAAGCTTCTCGCGCAGGATTTCGCTCACGTCAATCGGCGTCGCCGTCAGGATCACTCCCTTTCCCCGGCGCTCGTACCAATAGACGTAACTCTTCTCCTCGCTCTCCATCAGGAACTCAAGTTCCCGCCGCAATTCCGCCGCCCGCCGCGCCAGTGTGATCACTTCCTCGGGCTTGGGCGTCATCGCCGATAATTCCGTTTCGATCCGCTTCACCGCGGCAGCCAACCCGTCAAACGCCTCGTGATGCTTCTCCAGAAATGTTTTTCTTTCCGCCGCGCCAAACGCGAACCGCCCTTCGCGCTCCGGAAAATTCTCGAAAAAGCTCCGCCCTCGTTCACGCACGCGCGTCAAATGCTTGCGAACCGGCCCCGCTTCGATCCGCAGCACTCGCAACATGTTTTCGGTGTCGCGCGAAAGTTCCTCGAATTGATAGCTCGAAACGCGCCTCCCAAAGTAATCGCTCGCCACATCTTCGATCTCGTGCGCCTCGTCGAACACCACCGCCGAATATTCCGGCAGGATGGACCCGAAATCGTCTTGCCGTATCGCCAGGTCCGCAAAAAACAAATGATGATTCACGATAATCAAGTCCGCTTCCTGCGCCCGCTGGTGCATCGCCGTTATGAAACACCGGTTGAAGTCGCTGCATTTCTGTCCCGTGCATAGGTCGCTGCGCGCATCGATGCGGTGCCACAATTCCGCGTCGTCTGGCAGGAACGTCAGCTCACTGCGATCTCCAGTTTCCGTCAGCTTGCTCCAATCGCGTATCTGCGAGAACCAGTCGATCTCGTCAATGCCTTTCAGCACCGCCTGCCCCTCCATCTGATTCACTTTCGTGCGACAAAGAAAGTTGTTGCGCCCCTTCATCAGCGCCGCTTTCAGATTCGGAGCAAAATGTTTCTGCAGGAAGGGCACATCCTTATTGAAGAGCTGCTCTTGCAGCGATTTCGTCGCCGTGGAAATCACCACCCGCCGCCCGCTACGAATCGCCGGGATCAGGTACGCCAGAGTTTTTCCCGTCCCGGTTCCGGCCTCGATGATGGCGTGCTGCCGCTTCTGAAACGCTTCATCCACCATCTTGGCCATCTCGAGCTGCGAGGAACGGTATTCATACCCCGGATGGCTTTTCTCCAGCAGTCCGCCCGGGCCGAAAATATCCTCAATCGTCACTTCCTCGGGCTTTTCAGCCGCAGCTTTTTTCGAAATGGACGCTTTAGGCATTTGCAGTACCGCTGGATCGAACCTCTAAAGTAACACACCGAAATGCTTTCGTCAGAAGCCCTCGCCAGCCGAAGGCGCATTAGAAGTCCGTATTCCGCGCCTATCGATGATAATCTAGTCCCCCTCGCCATCATCCGGTGCGGAACTCAATGACCGAAAAACTGCCATCCATCGTGATCGTCGGACGCCCCAATGTGGGCAAGTCCACGCTCTTCAACCGCCTCACCGGCACGCGCCGCTCCATCGTCACCAATGAGCCGGGCATCACGCGCGACCGCATTTACGGCACCGCAAACTGGGAGGGTCGTTCCTTTCAAGTGGTCGACACTGGCGGAATCGTCCCTGAAGACAAAGCCGGCATCCCCGGAGAAATCCTGCGCCAGGCTCGTGTCGCCATCGAAAACGCAACCCGCGTCGTCCAGGTTGTGGACGGCCGCACCGGCCCCACTCCTCTCGACGAAGAACTCGCGCTCCTCCTTCGCCGCGCCGGCAAGCCTCCCGTCCTCGCGGTAAATAAAGTTGACATGCCGAAGCAAGCCGAAATGGCCGCGCAGTTTTACGAATTGGGCGACGAAATTTTCCCCATCTCCTCCGAGCACGGTTTCGGTCTCGACACCCTTCTCGATTTCCTCACCGAAAATTTTCCCCGCGGCGAAGTGGTGGTAGAAAAGCCTTACGTCAGCATCGCCATCATCGGCCGTCCCAACGTCGGAAAATCCACGCTCCTGAATCAGCTGGTCGGCTCCGAACGTTCCATCGTCTCGCCCGAGCCCGGCACCACGCGCGATGCCGTTGACACCGTCCTGGACCGCAAAGGAAAGTTGTACCGTTTCCTCGATACCGCCGGAATCCGCCGTAAGGGAAAGACCAAGCTCATCGCCGAAAAATTAAGCGTAATCATGGCGCGCCAGCACCTGGAACGCGCCGACGTCGCTCTCCTCGTCGCCGACGCTTCCGTCGGCATCACTTCGCACGACGCCACCATCGCCAGTTACGCCGAACAGTCCGGCCGCTCCGTAATCATCGTCCTGAATAAATGGGATCTCGCCCTTGAAGCCGCCCAGGAAAAATCCTCCGCCGAAAAAAAACGAGGAGGCAAAAGTGCAGGCATGAATGCGAACAAACTCGTTCTGGATTACGAGCCCCTGGTTCGCGCAAGACTAAAATTTCTCTCCTACGCCCCGGTAGTTTTCCTCTCGGCAAAAACCGGCGAGCATATCGACCGTCTTTACACCGTGATTGACCGCGTAGTCGAAGCCCGCAACCGCCGCATTTCAACCGGCGAGCTGAATCGCTGGCTCAAGGAAGTGGACCTCGACCGCGGCACCTCCCCCGCCAGCCGCGAAGTGAAAATTTTCTACATCACCCAGGCCACCACCGCCCCTCCCACCTTCGTCCTTTTCACCAACCAGCTAAAGCCGCTCCACTTCAGCTACCAGCGCTTCCTCGAAAATCAGTTGCGTGCCAAATTCGATTTCACCGGCACCCCCATCCGTTTCAACCAGCGCCTAAAACAACGCGGCTCCCGCCACCGCGAAAGAAAAGACCCCCGCGACTAGAGAACACAAGGCGGGTTAGAATTTTTCAATCTCAATGATGGGTACGCAATTGCAAACTGATCGACAGAGTAAACTTCTCTTCATTCTCTTCTGCATTGGGGCGTGCCTGCTGCCGATTTCGAAGGCTCAGACGAATCAGCCGCTCTCGCAACGCCCTCCAATATGGTCCGTCGAACCGAAAAAGGTTGGCTACAGTTTGTCGACGTACAGATACTTTCGCGCCACCGTCGGAGGTGACAGAGTAAAAATTCAGTTTCTCGATGACCGGCGGCTTGCGCTGGCGTGGCTGACCCCCGATGAAATTCCGGCCAAGCCAATCGGACCTGCAACTAACGTCCCGTCCCATTTGCATCTTGCGATTCTTGATGCCCACACGGGCCAGCAAACCGCGAGCCACGAATGGCCGTGTTCTTCAGTAGGCGTAAACCTTGCGTACACCGCATCCGGCCAATGGCTCCTGTCCAGCGACCAAACGATCACGCTTTATTCCTCATTGTTCGATGAAGTGAGGGATTTGGACAACGTTAGAACTGAGCGGTCTCACACCTTTGTTTCACCGAGTGGACGTACCTTCCTTTCACGCGTCTCCGATTCTCACGGCACATGGCGTTCGCAATTGAGGGACTCAGCCACTTTTGACGTGCTGGATTCCTGGAATGACGGTCGCGTCGCGAAGGCTCATCTAACATACTCAGATCATTTCATCCTGGCCCAGGTTAGCGGTTCGTCAAATGTTCAACGGTTCTACCTGAGAAAAGTTGGAGGGGATTGGAATCCATATTCGATTTCAGTTTTTGATTCCCAACCGCCGGGGGAGATTGGCTACGGATTCGTGAATGACAGTACGATTGCGGGTTTCGCCGGTGGCAAATTGGCGTTACAGACAGTCGAGGGCATCGAGCTATTTAACTCGACGCTTCCCGAGGCTGGCCTGTACCTTTCCTCGTGGTCGATGACTGCAACTTCGACGCAAGGAGAAAGATTCGCCGTAATCTTGGGTCGATCGAGAGGGTTAAATAACAGAAGTCTCGATCTGTATCCACTCCAGTCGCAAGATCGGGTTGTCGTCTATAGCATTTCGAAACGGAGCGCCATTTACAGCGTAAAGGTTACGGGAGTTTCGCCGTGGCCAACTCAAAAACACCCCGTTTGGAATGTAATCGCGGTCTCTCCTGACGGGCAGCTACTTGGGGTTGTCTCTGATGAAGGTGTGCGGGTTTATGTCCTGCCTCCCGCCGAGTAGCAAACGCACAAATCCCTTCGAGTGCGGATCAGTCGGCCTTTCGCAAAGTACGCGCTGTCCGATATTTCCTAGGGGTTGACACCGCCCAAAATCAGCCTACGATAAGGAAATCCATGGCCACACCCGCTCAAGCTCCGTCTTCTTCCCCCATCCCGGACAAAAGTCTT
>Ga0209530_1000402_pt1 | contig 32105 bp, 24 predicted proteins | sample BlaSpr_A8_Ref_O1_FD_187987 | JGI IMG/M metagenome (GOLD analysis project Ga0209530, IMG submission 187987) | Forest soil microbial communities from Thunder Bay, Ontario, Canada - Black Spruce, Ontario site 2_A8_Ref_O1 (SPAdes) (version 2) | ecosystem: Environmental > Terrestrial > Soil > Boreal...
CATCGAGATATACACAACCGTATCGATGCCTGCCTCTGCGCCTTTGCCTTTAATCTTTTCCAATTCTTCGATGGCTTCATCCAGCGTCTGGCGCTGGTTGTTGCGCAAAAATGTTGGTGAAACCGAATACGGAAATCCCAGTGTGCGCACGGCAGTGGTATTGATCGCGCGCTGAGCACCTTTTTCGTTTACGACTATGCCAATGATCTCGACGTCATCCGGAGGATCGAGTTCCTTCAAAACTTCTTCCGAGTCGGCCATCTGGGGCACGGCCGCGGGAGAAACGAAAGACGCAGCGTCGATGTGCTTAAACCCCGCGCTGATTAAGGCTCGCAAATACTCCAGCTTGATGTGGGTGGGAATTTGCGTTTTCAGCCCCTGCCACGCGTCGCGCGGACATTCAACGAGTTTGAGGGAATCAGACATTTCAAAGGCTGGCCACGGATTGCGCGAATTCTCAGATGAATTCACTTCCCGATTATCAGTCAAGATCCGTGGCTAGGTTTGCAAAACACCCACCTTGAACTCGGCCACTTCCGGATTCAGGGCTGCGGCCTCCAAAGCCAGCGTGATCGCATCGCGCGTCTCGATAGGATCGATAATTTTGTCGATCCACAGCCGGGCCGCGCCATATCGCGGATCGGTCTGTTCGTCGTACGTGCGCTTCACAGACTCGTACAGCTCTTTTTTTTCCTCTTCGCTCAGCTTTTTCCCGCTGCGCTCCAGTTGCTTGATCTTGATTTCCACCAATGTACCTGCGGCCGAGTCGCCGCTCATCACCGCATAGCGCGCTGTTGGCCACGCGAACAGGAAGCGCGGATCATATGCTTTGCCGCACATTGCGTAATGTCCGGCGCCAAACGATCCGCCGACAATCACCGTAATCTTCGGCACAACAGAATTCGAAACCGCGTTCACCATCTTGGCGCCGGCTTTGATGATGCCACTCCACTCCGCATCGCGACCCACCATAAACCCGTTTACATCGTGGAAGAAAATCAGTGGGATCAGGTTCTGATTGCAATCCATGATGAACCGCGCGGCCTTCTCCGCGGACTCCGTATAAATGACGCCACCAAACTCAATCCGCTTATGACCCTCGTGATCGGTCGCCTGTGCGTGCAGCTTCTGATTGGCGACGATCCCCACCGCAAATCCGCCGATGCGCGCGTACCCGCAGAGCAAAGTTTTCCCGTATTCAGGTTTGTATTCGTCAAAGCGACTGCCATCCACAATGCGCGCAACAATTTCCTTCATATCGTAGGGACGTCCGGGAGAAGGGTCGTAGATACCGTAAATTTCTTCCGATGCCAGCGCCGGGTCTTCAGGTTTCTTGCGGTCCCAGGGAGATTGCCGGCGGTAACCCCACTTCTCGACGATCGCGCGAATCCGTGCCAGGCAGGCTTCGTCGTTGGGTTCGCGGAAATCCACTGTGCCGCTGATGGCCGAGTGCATTGCGGCTCCACCCAGTTCCTCGGCGGAAATTTTCTGTCCAATGGCCGCCTGCACCAGCGCCGGACCGGCGAGAAAAAGCCCACTGCCGTCGGTCATCAGCACATGGTCGCACATTACAGGAAGGTATCCACCACCGGCGACGCACATCCCCATAATCGCGGCGATCTGCGGGATTCCCATCGCCGACATCACCGCGTTATTGCGGAACACGCGTCCGAAATCATCCGTGTCAGGAAATACATCTTCCTGCAAGGGCAGGAAAACGCCAGCGGAGTCGACTAAATATATGGTCGGAACATGGTTGTCGATGGCAATGTTCTGGGCTCGGATGACTTTCTTCGATGTCATGGGGAAGAATGCACCGGCTTTAACTGTTGCGTCGTTGGCGATAATCATCACAAGCCGACTGTGAATACGACCCAGCCCAGTAATTACACCAGCAGCGGGTGCCCCACCCCATTCTTCATACATGCCGTGAGCGGCAAAAGCACCAATTTCAAAGAAAGTGCCAGGATCGAGCAATAAGTTGATGCGTTCGCGCGCGGCTAAACGTCCCTTGCTGTGCTGGTTTTCGATTGCTTTTGGCCCACCTCCCTCGCGAATTTTCTCCTCTTCGTTGCGCACTTGGGAAACCATATCGGCGAGTAAACGCATATTCGCTTCGAAGCGAGGCGAAGTCGCGTCCACGTGAGTTTCGAGGACCGTAGAACTCGATGGCGTGCTGGGCTCGTATCGATTGGCCATGAAAGGAAACAGCCGGAGAACCATTTACGGTATAACAGCGAAGGCGCGCTGTGCAAACCGGTACTCAATCTCTTCGTGGACTGCCGCGCATCCGGATTTGCCGCGCTGCTTCGGTGACCGGGTCGTCCGCCACAGCGTCGACCAATCCATATTGCAACGCATCCGCGCTAGGCAGTTTCTCAGCCGCCACAAAGATTTCGAGTGCCTTTGTCTTGCCCACTAGCCGCGACAATCGTTGAGTTCCGCCCCATCCGGTCATCAGGCCCAACGCTGCGCCACGATGTGCGAGAACGGCGTTTGGCGAAGCGATACGCCGATGGCAAGCCAGAGCCAGATCAAGGCCGCCACCCATGCAATATCCTGAGATCGCCGCATGAACTGGCAACGGGAAGTTCTCGATCGTATTCATCAGGGCCTGACCCATTCGCGAAAATACCAACGCGTCGGGGCCAGTCAACGCTGCGATCTCTCTGAGATCGGCTCCAGCTGAGAAAAATTTACTGTTCCCTGTAAGGATCACTGGCTGCACCCTTCGCGCCAAGTCAAGGAACGCCTCGGTCAGCGACAGGACACATGCCTGCGTCAGACGATTTGTACCGTCGTCGGACTGCAGGCGCAGCCCGCAGACGCCGTCAAGCTGTTGGAGGCGAAAAAAATCAGCATGTAGCATTTCGCTTAGCCCACCCCGCTCGGATTGATTACTAAGCCAAGTGCTCAACGCTAAATGCTAAGCGCTTTTTTCAAACCAATGATCCAGCCGGCAGCCATCCTCGTCTAGCAAAAAACTTCCTATTCCGAAGCACTCCCCAAAGATGCGTTGTGAATCCGGATCGCGCGCTGCGCGTGGAATCCATTGCTTTCCAACCTCATATTGGCTGGCCGTGAACCACTTCTGCGGCAGGACTTCAACCAGTCCCGCCTGCAAATAGAAAACGTACAAGGCGAACGACGGGTCATCGTTTCCTTTCGCAGGATAACTCGTGGGAACAATCAATTCATCCACCGATTGCAACTCGGGCGGAACTTTAAGCTTATGCGTTCCAGCATCGAGACCGAGCGGCACCTCAAACTCCGCGACTGGCGCTGTCGCAGCGTAGATTCGTTCTGAAGATTGTTTGAACCATCCTGCTATTTCTGCGAGATCGAAGGCTTTGAGTTGCTCCGGATCAAAACACGCGAAACGGATACCGCGCCCCTCTGGACACCAGATGCCGAGATGCGCCGGCGGAGCGAAAAACGGGCGGCAGTATGTGTTCAAGGCCAGACGCGGCTTATCAGGCTCTTGCAACAAAGCGAGCGAAATCACATAGCCGAGCGGACCTTCGCTTCCATGATGGGTCCACGCGAAGCGTTGACCAGAGGCGGCCTCTACCCGAGGGAAAGTTTTCCAATACCACGGAGTTGGGCCGATGGTGCGAGCCAGAGCATCGCGCAAACGAGAAGTGCTGATTTCGCTCATTAACCTGCCGTCGGCACGGTACGCGGTTTGACATTAGCGCGAATGAATTGAACGATAGCGTCCATTGCGGTGCCCGGTTGGAAAATCGCTGCAACCCCGATTTGTTTTAGGTGGGCCACGTCCTGATCAGGAATGATGCCGCCGACGATCACGATTACATCGTCCATTTTGTGTTGCTTGAGCAAGTCCAGCACGCGTGGGACGATCGCATTGTGTGCGCCCGAAAGAATTGATAGCCCGATGACGTTGACGTCTTCCTGCACCGCGGCGCTTACGATCATCTCTGGAGTTTGACGCAAGCCAGTATAGATCACTTCCATGCCGGCATCGCGCAGCGCGCGCGCAATTACTTTCGCTCCTCGATCGTGACCGTCCAAGCCGGGCTTTGCGACCAGCACACGAATTTTTTGTTCAGTCGCCATATTTCAACCGCAGTTGTACTCGGCTTCACGCGCGGATTGCGAACGTTCTAGAATACAACAGGAAGGCCAATCCTGTAGCACATGGACATGCCTTACACCGTCTTAATGTCCAGGCTGCGCCACAAATACCAGCAGGCGATGCTGCGATATGGCTCCCACGCCTTAGCTATCTTTTCCATGTGCGCGGGCCGGGGTAGCTTGCGTTTGTTGTAATGCTTCTTGATAGCCATTCGGATGCCGAAGTCGCCGGTCGGTAGAATGTTCTGCCGCTTCAGCGTGAACATTAGAAACATGTGCGCCGTCCAGACTCCGACGCCCTTGACCTGGGTCAGATGTTCGATGACCTCTTCATCCGTCATCTCCGGCAGGCGAGTGAAGTCGAGTTCGCCTCTCATGGCGCGCTCCGCCATGTCGCGCAGGTAAGAAGACTTCTGCTTGGATAGTCCGGCCGAGCGCATCTGCTCGGCGGTGAGCTTGGCGATCCCTTCGGCGGTGACGGGATCGCCAGCGAGATCCGTAAATCGTTTAAAAATTGTAACGGCAGCTTTTCCATTCAACTGCTGATAGACAATGGCCTCGGCCAGGCTATGGAACACAGGCTCTCCGAATTCCATCCTGCAGGCACCGACGCGCTCGATGATGGCTCGCAGGATGGGATCGGATTTCTTGAGATGATTGATCGCTTTGCGCATGCGAAGATTTGACGAAAGTCATCGCGAAAAGGATAGCAGAGCGTCGGACCCTCGACCCCGTTCTTCTTACTGAAGAAAGATGCCGGCGTAGATTAAAATCTGGAGCCATCAGCACAGCAGGGCAGTGGCTCTATCCTAGGTAATGCTGGCTTCGGTGTATGTTCCATACACCTCGCGAAGGGCATCGCAAATCTCGCCTACGGTTGCATAGGCGCGCACCGCATCCACGATGTAAGGCATGGTGTTCGCTGGCGAAATACTCCCGCTCGACCCGGCTTGCGGTTCCTCAGCGGCGGCCTTCTTCAAAGATGCCAGGCGGCGTTGAACTTCTTCATTCGACCGCCGTGCTCGAAGTGATTTCAACTTCGCGCTCTGATGACGGGCTACGCTTTCGTCGATGTAAAGAATGTTCGGTGATTCTTCGTCGATGACGAACTCATTCGCGCCAACAATGACTTTTTCTTTCGCCTCCGCTGCCCGTTGAAATTGATACGAAGCCTCGGCGACTTCTTTTTGCGGAAAACCGCGCTCGATGGCTTTGACCATGCCGCCCATGGCGTCGAGTTTACCGAAGTAATCGAACGCACCCTTTTCCATCGCCAGCGTTAGATTCTCAAGAAAATACGATCCGCCCAGAGGATCAACCGTCTGCACAACTCCAGACTCATAGCCAATAATCTGTTGCGTGCGCAATGCGATGCGCGCGGCTTCCTCCGTCGGCAGGGCGAGCGCCTCGTCATAACCATCGACATGCAGCGACTGAGTTCCACCCAGTACCGCCGCCAAGGCCTGAATGGCGGCGCGCGCAATGTTATTGAGCGGCTGCTGTGCAGTTAACGAGACCCCGGCGGTCTGGGTATGAAACCGCATCAACCAGGTGCGTTGGTTTTTCGCCTCGAAACGCTCTTTCATCACCTGATACCAGATCTTGCGCGCCGCTCGATATTTCGCAATCTCCTCGAAAAAATCGTTGTGCGCGTTGAAAAAGAAACTGAGCCGCGGACCGAATTCGTCTACGTCAAGACCACGACGTCGGGCCCACTCCACATATTCCACACCGTCGTAGAGCGTGAACGCCAGTTCCTGTAGCGCAGTCGAACCCGCCTCGCGAATGTGATATCCGCTGATTGAAATGGTGTTGAAACGAGGAGTAAATTTTGATCCGAACTCGAAGGTATCGACTACCAGGCGCATCGACGGCGCAGGCGGATAAATATATTCCTTCTGCGCAATGTATTCCTTAAGGATGTCGTTCTGAATGGTGCCGGAAATCTTCTTCCAATCCGCGCCCTGCTGCTCCGCCACCACCAAATACATGGCCCACAAAACCGAAGCTGGCGAGTTGATGGTCATCGAAACCGTCGTGTTCTCGATATTGATTCCGTCGAACAGAATCTCCATGTCTTCGAGCGAATCAATGGCTACGCCGCATTTGCCGACCTCGCCTTCACTGGCGGGATGGTCGGAGTCGTAGCCCATCAGCGTGGGTAAGTCGAAAGCGACCGAGAGCCCTCCGCCACCATGTTCGAGTAGATACTTGTAGCGCTGGTTGGTTTCCTCCGGCGAGGCAAAACCGGAAAATTGCCGCATGGTAAAAAGTTTGCCGCGATACCCAGTGGCGTGAATGCCGCGCGTATAAGGCGGTTGGCCCGGATAGCCGAGATACTGATCATAGTTCCAGTCCTTGGGCAGATCGGCCTGAGTGTATAGGCGGCGGACGGGAACATCTGAAATCGTCGAAAAACGCGCGTGTCCGTTCTCGTCAAGATTCGTCCCCGTGGGCGCGCCGATCGGCCGCTCGGGAGATTTCTCCAGGGTCGGAGCCAGGGTCTTCTCGGCCCACTGTTTCTCCGCGTCGGAGGGATTGCGCCCCTTAAAGACATCGGCAACCGGACTCTCTACGACTTGCGGCTTGGAAGGTTTCTTGTCAGCCATGGATACTCCGTCTAGCTTCGATGATAGGCGGGTAGGGCCTCGTCCGCAAGGCGTGAGACATAGCGAGCTGTGTCTCTACAAAAGAGTCAATTTGTAGAAACTTTGCTTTCAACGTTTGGGCGCGAGAGTTCCCAGGCTTTGGAATATTTCCACGAGACGTACGCCGAATGATAGAGATGCAGCAGCAATCCTTCGCGTCCGTCGAGAAAGCCGAGCCGGATGAAATAGTTGTAAATGAAAGTCAGCACGGGGCGAATCAAGATATTGCTAACGCTGAATCGGCGATGACCTCTGGCCACCGCGACCTCGGCGCCCATCGAAGAATAGCTGTTCATGTGGTCGATGTAGCCGCGCAGCGTGGGATAGGCATTATGAATTAATGCGTGGGAAAGCCTTCCGGTCGGGCCGTCAATCTTTATCGTGGGATGCGCGCCGTATTCTTCAAATCGCCCTGCGCCGCGGCGAATCAAGCGCAATTTAGGATCGGGATAGAACCCACCATGCTTGATCCAGCGGCCGAGGAAGAAGTTCTTGCGCGGAATCCAGAAACCGTTCCAGGCAGAGTCTTCCTTTTGCGCGACCTCGATTTCGGCGACAAGTTCTGGCTCCGGTACCTCGTCGGCATCCAACTGCAACACCCAATCCATCGAAGATTTTTCCATCGCCGAATTTTTCTGCGCGGCAAAGCCTTTCCACTTTTCGACAAAGACCCTCGCACCAAAAGATTGCGCGACCTCGACCGTGCGATCGGTCGAGCCTGAATCTACTACAATAATTTCCCCCTTGCCGTCGCTTACTAACGGCAGCACGCCCTCTAGCGTGCGATGAAGATTGCGTTCTTCGTTCTGCGTGATCAAAACGACGGACAGCGTCACGCGTGGAAGAATACATCGAAGTTCTAAAAGTAGAAAGCTGCCGGCCGTGCCGCGTGATGCCAAGTGACAGGGCCGAAACTCAATCAATAACCCGGCGGCTGCGGTTGCGGGGCTGCGCCGGGTTGCACATCCTGCCGCGGAGCGACGTAGGGAACATCGGGCATATGAGTCACCTCGCCGCGTTCAGCGTCAGCCATAACGATGCCGGTATGGTCGAGCAGAAGGCCGGTAGCGCGGTCCAACTCGACTCGCGCCTTTTCGTAGGCTGCCTTAGCGGAAACCAGGTTGGACTCCGCAGCGGTGAAGCCCGACTGGTCCTGCAACACGGCCGTTGGGTTGGAGACTCCGGCCTTCAACTTCTGCTGCTCGGCGTCCAGGGTCTCCCGCGCGAAGTCTACCGCAGCCTGCGCAGCTTGCACGCTAGCTCGATTCTGCTGGAGCGCGAACTGTGCGTTACGCACTTCGATGCGGACTTGATTCTGGAGTTGCTGCAGGCGGACCTGCGCCTGCCGATATTCCAACTCGGCGCGCACCTGGTCGGCTTGCGCCTGCCGATTGCGAATCGGAATGCTAAGGGTCAGGCCAATCCCCTTGTCGGACGCGGCCCCGTTCACGAGCTGACTCAAAGTGTTTGCGGTACTCACCGGCCCTCCATTGCGGAAAGGAGGAGTTGCGCTGCCAGGATTAAAACAGTCGATGGTTCCGCCTGTCGTACAAATGGGTACAAGTGGATTCACGTTTCCACCGACGCCCGATCCGCCGTAATACGCGAACAGCTGAAGCGTCGGCAACATGGCGTTGCGAACTGCTTTATTGTTGATCTCGCGACTATTCAGATCGATCCGCGACTCGGCCAATTCCGCACGATGACCGAGACCATCGCCGATCAGATCTTGCACCGGTACAACCGGCTCCTGTTCGGGCAATTGCATGGTGGATGTCGGAATCACATCGGCTTCCGCAAGCGTAGGATCTTCAAGGCTGCGGCTGAGCGCATTCTTCATGAGCAATTCCTGTAGCTCAAGATTGGTTTGGGCCAGAATCAAATTCTGCTGGTCGGTGGAGACGGTGCTCTGCGCACTCACCACCTGGATGGGTGGCAAGGTTCCAAATTGCACCTGCTGCTTGTTGTCCGCGAGCGTTCTCTCGGCGAAAGTCAGCGCCTCCTGTTGCACTCTCACGTTCTCATATGCGTAAACCAAGTCCCAGTACAGGTTTTCGATCTGATCCACGGTGGTGATGATTTGCAGGCGGAAGGCAACATCGGAAATCTCGCGGTTATTCTTCGCAATCCGAATGAAACGCGTGTTGGGTACGAAGCCAAACCCTTGCAGCAGGTTCTGAGTCAGCTTGAACTGCAAACCAGAATTGACGCTGGGAGAATAAGCGAAGGCGGGATCATTGGTCGTGACATGCGTAGTGTTGAATCCCACCGCAAAGTTTGTGCCCCAATGAAATCCCTGCAGATAGCTGAAATCGGCCGTGCCCGTATTGGTGTTAACGATGGGCAAAAGATTGGGCACGGTGGTCTCTTGGGCAAAGTCCCGGTCCATCTGAAGGGTGCCGTTCAATACCGGATCGAAGCTGGTGATCGGAGAGCCAATACCCAGAGTAGAGCTGACCAAACCGTTTGTACCTGTGCCCACACCACCAGCGGCCACGCTCGTGCCCCCTGTCCCCGACCCGACAATTCCACTTAGGCCACCTACGCCACCGCCGGGCGTGTTTTGCACGATGCCCGTATTCACGCCAAGAATGTTCGCACCCGATTCGGCGCGCAACACGTCCGCGTCCGCGATGTTCAGGTTATACCGCGCCAGCACAAGATCAAGATTATTCTCGAGAGCCAGCGCAACCGCGTCGTTCATCGAGAGCATAATCTTTCCGCCACGCATCAACTGTTGAATGCGGTCGGTGTTGCTCAGGTCAGGCGGCGGCACGTAACCTGGTTTATAAGGGGCAATAACGTTGGGAAACTGGGAGCGCGGTTTTGAATAGTCCACCAGGGCGTGCGGTTGTGATTGTGGCGCTGAAGTCGGCAAGGGCTGGGGCGCTTGCGGCAATCCGGATTGAGCAGGTTGCGTGTTTTGTGCCCACGCACCAAGGGCCAGCGTTCCGGCAAGCGAAACCACAACCAATTGCCGCATGGCGGAATTCAAACTAGACAAACGCATTTCTTTATCTCCTTAATTATTCTTCGAGAGACTCTCTTATGAAATATTGCGACAGTTCGCAATATTGAGATTGGATGTCCTTAAATTTTGGAGGACACACTTAGAGTAGCTTTGGAAGCGGCTAAGTAGACGGGCAGAAATTGTAAAGATTTATAAAGGCGCGGCCCGCGGCGGACATGAAACGCGGGGGAGCTGTCGACGCGCAAAGCTTGCAGAAGACTCCGGGCGTCGTCTGGTCTCGCCGTTTTCACGAAAGCTACACGGCCGCGTTAGTTCTGCGGCGGCTGTTGCTGAGGAGCTTCCATCACCGACTTGACATCTTTACGCGGCGCGGCATAAGGCACATTCGGCATATGAGTCACCTGGCCGCGCTCGGCGTCATCCATGACAATCCCTGCATGGTCCAATAGCAAGCCGGTGGCGCGATCCATCTCTATGCGCGATTTTTCATAGGCGGCCATCGCCGAAACCAGGTTCGATTCATTCGTCGCCAGAACAGATTGGTTCTGCAATACCAGCGTGCTGGTGGAGGCACCGAGGTTTAACTTCTTCGTTTCCGCGTCCAGAGACTGACGTCCTAGCGCCACGGCAGCCTGAGCAGCCACGACCGCAGCGCGGTTCTGCAGCAGGTTGAATTGCGCGCTTCGCACCTCGATACGAATCTGGTTTTCGATCTGTTGCTCGCGCATCTGCGCTTGACGATATTCCAATTCTGCGCGCACTTGCAGAGCGTCGGCGTTGCGATTACGAATAGGAATGTTTAGTGTGAGGCCTACGCCTTTGTCGGGCGCAGTTGAGTTGACCAATTGATTCAACGCGGAGGTGTAGCCAACGGGTGCGGCTGTGGGTATGGTAGTGCCCAGGACCGGATTATAGCCAGAGCAGAAGCCTTCCGCCTGCTCTGCGGGTGGCTGATTCGCGCACAGGTTGGCAGGGTTTTGCGAGCCCGCCAAACCTGAGCCGCCGTAGTAGGCGAAGAGGTCGAGAGTGGGCAACATCGAATTACGAATGGCTTTGTTATTGATCTCACGGTTGCTCAGATCAATCCTCGACTCAGCCAATTCCGGCCGATGACCGAGCGCGTCGTTCACCAAATCCTGGATTGGCGTAACTGGTTCCTGTTGCGGCAAGGCGATGGTCGAGGTCGGAATGACTTCGGCATCTGCGAGCACAGGATCGACTAATGTGCGGCTAAGCGCATTCTTCATCAACAATTGCTGTAGCTGCAGATTGTTCTGGGCCTGAATCAAGCTCTGCTGATCGGATGCAACCGTGCTTTCGGCGCGAACTACCTCAATTGGAGCCAGACTGCCGATCTGCACTTGCTTCTGCGTATCCGAGAGTGTCTTCTGCGCGAAAGCCAGCGACTCCTGCTGCACTCTCACGTTCTCGTAGGCGAACACCAGGTCCCAGTACATGTTTTCGATCTGATCCACGGTGGTAATCGTCTGAAGCCGGAACGCGACATCGGAAATTTCGCGATTGTTCTTGGTCAACCGGATCAAGCGGGTGTTGGGAAGAAAACCAAAACCCTGCAACAAATGCTGCGTCAGTCTGAACTGAAACGCAGGGCTGATCTGTGGACTATAAGTGTTAAATACACTGTTGGTGGTGACGCGGGAGTTGGTGAATCCCACCGACATGTTTGTGCCCCATTGGAAGCCCTGGTTGTACGCGAAGTTGTAGGTTCCGGTGTTTTGCGCAACCGTGGGCGCTCCAGTGAACACGTTGCTCGATATGGTATTGTTGTGGTCCTCTTGGAGCGTGCCCGTAATTATCGGGTCGAAGCTCGTAATCGGCGACCCCAGACCGAGGGTGGAGCTCACCAAACCATTGGTTCCTGCCCCGATGCCGCCGGGAGCCGCGGTGGTGCCGCCCGTACCGGAACCAACCGTTCCGCCAAGCCCGCCCACACCGCTCCCTGGCGTATTTTGCACTACGCCGAAATTCGCTCCGAGGAAGTTGTTGGCTCCGGACTTCGAGCGCAAAATATCTGTATCGGCAATATTCAAGTTATAACGCGAGATACCGATGTCAAGATTGTTCTCCAGCGCCAAGGCAACTGCGTCGTCGATCGAAAGCATAATTTTCCCGTCACGCATGAGCTGCTGGATCCGCGGCGTATTGACGAGATCAGGCGGAGGCACATGCTGCGGCATATAAGGCTTAGCTACGTTCGGAAACGCCGAAGTCGGCTTGGAATAATCTTTCATAACGAACTGCTGCGGCTGCGGGGCCTGCACCGTCCGGGACTCAGGTATCTGAGACGAGCCTGTTGAAGATTGGGCGGAGTCTTGCGCCCAGCAGCTGGTGACCAGTGCGCCGGCCAATACTATGGCAGTAAGGACCCGACTGGCGGAATTCAAAGCAGACAAAGGCATTCGCTTCTCTCCATGCTTAATAAATCGCTCGTGATGACGACAAAGGCTTCTCTAGGTCAAGAGTTATTACGCAAAACGGCCCGCCCAGGTTTCAATTTATATGTTCTTCGGACAAGACCGCTGCGTTTCGTCGTAAACCGCTACGTGGAATGCAATAGTATAGCTGACGCAACACTCGGGAATCAGGCTTCCGCTCGCCCGACCGCATCAAATTTGCAAAGACTTGCAAAGTGTTTCTATGACGCGCAACCTCAAACTCGTTCTGGCTTACGACGGCTCCGAATTCTCCGGATGGCAGGTGCAGCCGGATGCCGCCACAATCCAGGGCACACTCGCCTCGGCTATTGGACGAGTGACCGGCGAAAAGGTTTTGCCGCAAGCATCCGGGCGCACCGACGCTGGGGTTCATGCTCTCGCCCAGGTTGTCACGTTGGTCACCGAATCGCCAATGCCCGCGCGTAATCTGGTGAAAGCACTCAACGATATTCTTCCGCCTTCTATCCGCGTGATCGAGTCGGCCGACGCGCCGCTTGAATTTCACGCGCGAAAATCCGCCCAGGCCAAAACCTACCGTTACCGCATCTATCGTGGCGCCATCTGTTCTCCCTTTCTGGCCCGCTATGTTTGGCACTATCCTTTTCCGCTGGACGAGAACGCAATGCAAAGAGCCGCCAGCCTGGTGATCGGGGAACACGATTTCGCTTCCTTTGCAGCAGTAGATTCAGAACGCAGTCGCAAGGATGAAACTATTTCCGATCGGGGCCACGGGATGGTTTCAAACATCCGGCAAATCTTCGCTTCGACCTGGGATATTGGAAGCGAAGAGCAAGAACTGGTTTATACCGTTCGAGGCAGCGGTTTCCTGCACCACATGGTTCGGAATCTGGTGGGGACATTCGTGCTGGTCGGAAAAGGCACATTAAAACCGAACGACATAACCGGGATTTTGGCAGCGCGAAACCGCTCAGCCGCGGGAGCCACAGCTCCGGCCAGCGGATTGTATCTGGTAAGTGTCGAATACTAGGCTCTCGCCGCGCGTGTGGCGCTGTGCCCGCGTAAATTTTTTAGGAACATGGTCACTGATCTTCAACTCGCGACCCGGAAAGTGGTTTCGGTGAATCCGGCGACCGGCAACACGCTGCGCGAATTCGAGGCCGCGACCGATACCGAGGTTCATGCGGCCGTAGTCCGGGCTCGCGCAGCCCAGCCGGCTTGGGACGAAATTGGCGTTCGCCGGCGAGTCAGTGTCCTGCGCGAGTTTCAGCGTCTGCTTTACCAGAAGAAATCGGAAGTTGCGACGTCGATCACGCTTGAGGCTGGAAAGCCGCTGGTAGAAGCTCTACTCACGGAAGTTCTGGTGGTCTTGGATGCCGCACGGTTCTGCGTCGAGAATGCGTTTACCTTCTTGCGCGAGCAGCCGGTTCCGCACGGCAATCTTGCCATGAAAACCAAGGCTGGACGCATCTTGCGCGAACCATATGGCGTGATCGGCATTATCTCGCCGTGGAATTATCCGTTTTCCATTCCCGCCACGGAGTCGGTGTCTGCGCTCGTGACCGGGAACGCGGTCCTGCTGAAACCGTCAGAACTAACTTCCCTGACGAGTTTGCTGTTGGCGTCACTGCTGCATGAAGCCGGTGTGCCACAGGATGTTTTTCAGGTCATTATCGGCGATGGTGCCACCGGATCTGCCCTGCTGAACGGAGAAATCGATAAGGTGATATTTACTGGAAGTGTCGCGACGGGCAAGCGCATTGCGCAGGCAGCGGCAGGTCGATTACTTCCCGTAGTGCTGGAACTTGGCGGGAAAGATCCCATGCTTGTTCTTGAAGACGCTGATGTGGACGTCGCATCCAGCGGGGCGGTCTGGGGAGCATTCGTGAACGCCGGACAAGCTTGTCTCTCCGTGGAGCGCTGCTACGTGCATCGCCGTTTGTACGACACATTCCTCGAAGCTTGCGTCCAAAAAGCCAAACCACTACGTGTGGGCAACGGCATTGATCCGCAGACAGATGTCGGGCCGCTGATCCACGAGCGGCAGTTGCGAAGTGTAGAGGCGCAGGTCGAAGATGCACGCATGAGGGGCGCACGAGTGCTCATCGGAGGATCGAGGCTTCCCGATCTCGGCCCCAATTTTTACGCTCCTACCGTGTTGGCCGAAGTCACGCATGCGATGCAAATCATGCGCGAGGAGACATTCGGACCGGTCCTTCCCGTAATGCGTTTCGAAGGTGACGAGGAGGCAGTGCGGCTGGCCAATGATTCTGATTTCGGCCTCGCGGCCAGCGTTTGGACACGCAATCGTGCCCGCGGAGAATCGTTAGCCCGGCGGATCCAGGCAGGCACGGTTATGGTGAACGACGCCGTCGCCTGCTTCGGCATCAGTGAAGCTCCGCATGGCGGAATTAAGGCGAGCGGGTTGGGCCGCACTCACGGCAAGTTCGGTCTGGAAGAAATGGTACGAATCAAGTATGTAGACTCTGATCGCATGCCCGGAACAAAAAAAGTATGGTGGTACGGATATGGCGAAGCATTCACGCCGCAGATGGAAGGCTTCATCGATTTGATGTTCGCGCGCAGTCTGCGTCAAAAACTGCGGGGCGCGCTGCGCTCGGCAGGCGCGTATTTACGAAAAGGGAGGCTATAGTGAATTTTGGCGCTGCTTTGTTTTATCTGCGTGCTCCGGCCCTTCTTCACGATCGCTACAGATTTCGTGCATATCTAGCACCTCACAAAACGCTTCGAGTAGAATACAAACTGTAGGGACTTCGCGGCATTGGCCGCTTCAACGAGGGTGAACCTTTTGGCTACAACCGTCGCTTCTGGAACACTGACTCCCCTCCAACTTCCCAAGCACAAGGTCAAGATTAAAAAGGCGGGCCAGCGAGCTTGCAATGAGAAGAATGAAAAAGGCAAGTTTTGCGGCGGCCATCTTAAGCGTTGGTTCTACATCACTGATGTTTTGGAGCAGACTTGCGGCGATGTGGAAAAGGCTTGGGGTCGTGACGCCGAAGTCTATCGCTGCGAACATTGCAAGACGCTTTACTTGCCCAATCCCGAGGAGTCGGGTGGTTTGAATGTGGCGGGATCGGGGCAGATTTCGATTTTCGGGTTAACGGTGCCGCCGAAGAAGTAGAGTTTGCTGAGCTTCGCTCGGCTGGACATCTGGGGGCGGCTGTTTCCACGCGAGCCGTTCCCACACGACGATGAAATCTTCAGAACTCATTTACGACTGGAATCAGATTCATCCCGCATCGTTGCGACCGGTAGGGCATGTTTTGCTCAACGATGAAACTTTACGCGACGGTTTGCAGTCGCCCTCGGTACGTAATCCTTCCATCCGAGAAAAAATTCAGATTCTCCATTTGATGGAAGCTCTCGGCATCAACTCGCTCGCGCTTGGGCTGCCCGGCGCGGGGCCGCGCGCGGTGGAGCATGCGGAGGCTTTGGCACAAGAAATCGTCGAGCACAAGATGAAGATTCGCGCCAACTGCGCGGCTCGAACTCATAAAAACGACATCCGCCCGATCGCGGAAATTGTGCAGAGTACCGGGCTGAAAATCGAAGCTGCGACATTCATCGGATCGAGTCCGATCCGCCGTTTCACGGAAAATTGGACCGACGACTTTCTGCTCACAACGACGGAGAGCGCGGTGAAGTATGCCGTTTCACTCGGGCTCGACGTGATGTACGTGACCGAAGACACAACCCGCTGCGATCCGCAGATGGTAAAGCGACTCTACTCGGCGGCGATCAATTGCGGGGCGCGATCTATCGTAATCTGCGATACTGCCGGGCACGCCACACCGATGGGAACATTTGCGCTGGTGCAGTTCATCATTAACGAAGTGGTGCGACCATCGGGCGAAAAGATTCGCGTGGACTGGCACGGACATTGCGATCGCGGGTTTGCCATTGCCAACTCCATGGCAGCGTTGTTCGCGGGTGCCGAATGCGTGCACGCGACAGCGCTCGGAATCGGAGAGCGAGTCGGCAACACGCAGATGGATCAGATGCTGCTGAACCTGAAACTCATGGGCATTTCTCCCTGGGCGAAACAGGATCTTACCAAGCTCAAAGAATATTGCGCGGCTGTGTCGCAGGCGACCGGCGTGCCTATCCCGGCAAATTATCCCGTAGTCGGTGAAGATGCGTTTCGTACGGCTACTGGTGTGCATGCCGCAGCGGTCATCAAGGCCTACAAGAAGAACGACATTGAATTGGCTAACACAGTTTATTCGGGCGTGCCGTCCCATCTGTTTGGTTTGGAGCAAGTCATCGATGTCGGCCCCATGAGCGGGAAGTCGAACGTGTTGTTCTGGCTTGACCGGCGCGGGATTCCGGCCTCGGATGATCTGGTGGAAAGCATTTATCAACGCGCCAAAGCATCTGACCACACGCTGAGCGAGGCGGAAATTCTAGAGTGTGTGGAACGGACGCAATCCCGCTAATTCAACTTAGAGAATCTGAACAAACTCTGTTACGACACCCTCGAGGCTGCATGATTTACACTGACCCATTCTCCATGGAGGCAGTTCATGCGCCGTTCGTTCGGCTTGATTGTGCTTGCATCATTACTTCTTCCTGCTTTAGCTCAGAATAAACAACAACATCCCTTCACTTTTGAAGACATGATAGCGCTCAAGCGGGTGGGAGAGCCCATTGTTTCTCCCGATGGAAAATGGGTGTTGTTCAGCGTAGTCGACGTCAGCCTGGATGCGAATACGAAGACGCCCCATGTTTGGGTGGTGCCGACGGCGGGCGGCGAAGCGCGCGAGATCATTCATCTTCAGGAATCGGATCGCCCGCGCTGGGCGCCCGACGGAAAACGCTTTTTGTTCTTGTCATCGAAAGAAGGTGGTTCGCAGATCTGGATTGCCGATTTTGATGACGCCAAGGGACAAGTGACGGCGACGCATAAGCTTACTTCGATCGCAACCGAGGCCGATGGCCCGCTTTGGTCGCCGGATGGAAAGAACATTCTCTTCATTTCGAATGTCTATCCCGAATGCTCCGACGAAGCTTGCAATGCCAAAAAGGTGGAGGAAGCAGAGCAGTCGAAGGTCAAGGCTCTGATTTTTTCTCATCTGCTTTATCGCCACTGGAACACGTACAAAGCAGGGAAGCGTAATCATCTTCTGATTATTTCGGTCGACGGTGGAGCAAGTCGTGATCTCACTCCTGGAGACCACGATGTACCGCCATTCAGCTTGGGCGGGCAGGACGATTATTCATTCTCGCCCGATGGGCAGGAGATTTGCTACACCTCGAATCACGACCAGGACGAAGCCCTCAGCACCAACAATGATTTGTTCATTGTTTCCGTGAATGGCGGGACGGCTAAGAAGATTACAGATAATCCTGCTAGCGATTCGTCTCCGCTTTATTCACCCGATGGGAAATACATTGCGTATCGCGCGCAGGTTCGGGCGGGATACGAAAGTGACCGTTTTCGGTTGATGCTGTACAACCGCCGCAACGGACACATCAGGAATCTGACTGAAGGTTTTGACCGTTGGGTCGGAACCTATACTTGGGATCCAGATTCCTCCAAGATTTATTTCGTCGCGGAAGATAAGGGTGATTCGCCGGTGTACTCGATCGCCCTGGACACGGCGGTGGTCGGCGGGGACGAAGGAAATGATACGACTGCCCATCTTACCAAGAACAATGTGAAGCTGATCGTCCCTGGCCATAACGACGATCTCGCGGTCACGCAGGACGGAAAGTCGCTTTTATTTACTCGCATGTCGGTGAAGTTCCCGAATGAAATTTTTCGTGCCGCATTGACGCAACCCGCGTCTTCGGCTGGGGGCGCCACAGCGTTCGAACCTCAGCAGGTGTGTACGGATGCGGCCGGAAAGATCAAGCCGGAGGGATGCAAGGCCCCACCCGTGGAAAAGAGCGACGTGCAACTCACCAGTCTCAATCATGCCGTGCTCTCTAAAGTTGTAATGTCCCCTCTTGAGTCTTTCTGGTTCACGGGCGCGGCGAACGACAAAGTGGAAGCTTTCTTTGTTAAGCCGCCGAACTTCGACGCCAGTAAGAAATACCCAGTCAAGTTTCTGATTCACGGAGGTCCGCAGGGCGCTTGGGGCGATGATTGGAGCTATCGCTGGAACCCCGAATTGTTTGCGGCTAATGGCTACGTGGTCGTAATGGTCAATTTCCACGGATCGACGGGGTATGGGCAGAAGTTTATAGACGCCGTCAACGGCGATTGGGGTGGGGCACCCTTTGAAGATCTGATGAAAGGCTTGGACGACGCCGAGCGCACCTATCCATTCATTGACAAAGATCGTGAATGTGCTTTGGGCGCAAGCTTCGGTGGCTACATGGCCAACTGGATTCTCGGACATTCGCAGCGCTTCAAATGCATCGTCTCTCACGACGGGACGTTCAATAACGAGTCTGATTGGGGCACGACCGAGGAGCTTTGGTTCGAGGAGTGGGAGCTTAAAGGGCCGCTCTACAACAATCGCGAACTCTATCGCAAATGGTCGCCGCACTTATCGGCACTGAATTTCAAGACTCCTACGCTCGTCGTCCACGGCCAACTGGATTACCGGTTGGATGTTTCAGAAGGATTTCAGCTTTTCACGACTTTGCAACGGCTGAAGGTGCCATCGAAAATGCTGTATTTCCCGGACGAGGGACACTGGGTGCTTAAGCCCCAGAACAGCCGACTCTGGTACAAGACAGTCAACGACTGGGTGGATCAGTGGACGAAGAAGTGACCCTGGTCGCATACGGCCTCATCTGAGCGGCCGACAGGCCGCGAAGGATCTCGCGAGTTTTGGCAAACGTGGGTTTCAGTGCAAAGATCCATCCTATTCGGTCATCGGCCACAACGATTGCAACTGATATGGCAGGCTCCCAGGTCCGGTCGTGACTACGCCCAGAATCGCCAGAGCTCCCTGGAACCCGCCAGCAGAGGGCTGTATGCTCGCCAGGCCGTTGGCGTCTGAAGTCACGGTGGCCTGTGACATCCCAAGAATAATCGGCATCGCATTGGTCGTGATGTTCGTATCTCCGCCCGAGACAATGGGCGCGTTGTCGGTGGTGCGTCCCAGCAACCACTGGAACAAGACGCTGGCACCTAGCACAGGGTTCGCGGGAACAGACGTGTCCGTAACCCGAACCGTGACGGGTTGAAATGCTGACCCAACACTTATCAGTTGTAGATCACCCGCGACCGCCTGTAATAACACCCCCGATGAGGGCACCGGGAAGAGGTGGAAACCCAGACAAGGATTGTTGCTTGACCCTACGCAGGCGTTTCCATCTACCTCGGCTGCGAAGTTCGCAACCTGCAAGCTGGTGCTGGCGTAACCGTTGCTATTTGTCGTGGAGGAAGCAGGATTCAGCGTGCCGCTCCCGTGGTACAGAGAAAAGTTCACGATCTGACCGCCTTGTGGCGTTCCATTCAAGAGCACGCGTGCGGTCAGCTCAAGGTTGACTGTCGCGCTCTGGGCCACCGAGACATTTTGAGGCGACAAAGCCAGGTCGAGCAGTGAACCCTCGCAGCCCTCGCAGCCCACCAGTGTCGTTTGCACCTGCTGGGGGCTGTTGTACGAAGCCGGTGCAAGTTGTACCGTGATCGTCATTGCTCCTGGGGTCAGCACGGTAGCGTAAGCCGAGGCCTGACCGGATTGGTCGGTCAGCATGGTACAGCTGACGCCACCGGCACAGACTATCGGCGAGCCCATTCCGGGGCTAAAATCCACTGCGGGAGTCGATGTAAAGGAAACAGTAGCCCCGGCCACGGGAGTTACCCCATCGGGGGCAAGAGCCTGCACTTGAATCGGATTAGGCGCCTGTCCCCCGACCGGCGTTCTTGGGTTCGCCCCAGCGACCAGCCTGAGAGTGTCGTTCGGCCCAGCTCCGTAAGTCACAACATCAGTGAGGATTGACGTGGCACCCGTCGGCGGATCGGTGAGCGTTATGTTCTGCACTCCGTCCGCTTGGGCGGATGCCGTGACGAAAATTTGGTTCGCGGATGTCGCCAATGGCGGGGCGTTGCCACTCCCGATCGTCACGCCGGTATTTGCCTGAAAACCATATCCTGCAATCGCAAGAGCCGTAGCACCGGCGACACTGGCGCGCGCAGGCGTGATGTGGTCGCCATAGAGCAATCGAGCATGATAGCGGTAGTCCGGACGTCCGTCGCCTCGGATATCGGCAATTCCCACGCGAAAACTCGTCGTCTCCAGCAATTGCGCGTTCAGAATCGTCATCCCAAAAATTGAAGAGTTGAATGCAGAAGGCGTGTTGGCGGGAGCGGGAAAAGTTCCCGGATCCGACAATTGCCACAGGCCAATCACTGGTTGAGCCTTGTTTTCCGACGGGTTGCTGGAGTCATCCAGCGCGGTCGCGAGCACGGAAAGAGTACGGTTCGCCTGGCCCGTGAACCAAAAATAATCGAGGCCGCCGTAAGGGTCGAGCGAGGCTGCCCAGTCTCCCGGAACCGGCAGCGGTGCTGGAGAAGTATAGGTAGTCGGTCCAAACCAGGCGGGTTCTTGGACGGCGCTGCTCTGCATCACGATGTCCTGCGGAGCGTCCCCGCCTAGGGTTACGTTTACGGTAATCGGCTGCGATGAGCCGGAAGGCAGCACTTGCCAAGGCTGGTAAGGCCCCACCGATATGGACCACAAGGGATCGACGGCTTCGACCGTCAATTGGTACTGCGCGCTGCTCCCGCCGTTGGGAATTTGGAGCCCGCCCAGATCGAAGAAGCCTTCGAGGGTCGGATTGTTCGAGCCATAACTATTGAAGGGTAGCCCGTTGGCGTCGTTAAAGCCGGTGACTGTCGTTCCTACATTTCCCGCGAACAGAAAGCCGGAAACGGAAGCAGCCGCATAAGCGCCGGATGGGAGGCCAGTATTGGGATTGATCCAGCGGGCGACGATATTTACTCCCTGCATGGCCTGACCCGACTGTCCGCTGGCATTCGCGAAATAAATATCACCGTGAATGCTGGCAGTGGTCGCCGAAAAAGTTGGCCCCGGATACAGGCGCGACAGCGCCGCCTGATCGTCCATTTTTGGTTGGTAGGGATTGACCTGGCCTCCGTCTGAATAGCACACAGAAATGGGGACGCAGTTGGCAGAATCAACGGCGTGCATAATGCTGAATCCGACGTAGTCGTCAGCCGTGGGTGGAGGATTGCCGGTCTGGACGTTGAGGTTCACCTGGGACCAGCCCAGGCCCAGCACCTGCCCCAGCACGCGCACCAGCCGATACTCCACATCAGGGTCGGGCAGTTGGACGACACAGTTTCCATTGATTACTACTAATGCGTGCAAGAAATAGGCCGCGACTCCAAAGTTGTCGATCCCTCCGTAGACTGCGTTGCCGAAACACTCGGTGGCATCGCCGGCGCCCTGGCCAAGAAGCGCGTCCGTGACTGTCCCATCTGCGTCGTAAACCACCCCCACGGGCGTGCCCGTAGCCGTCGGCATGATGTCAGCTGGCATGGTGATGGTTCCGTCGCTGTTGCGATAGACGTTTGAGCCGTCGACATTTTCCGCAAGTTGTCCGGCGTGTGTGACTGACAGGGCGACGGTCGAAATACTCGTCCACTGACCGAAGGCGGCGGCAACCAGCGCGTCCCCTTGCGGTCCGGGAACGGTGGCACTCAGAGGGCCCTGGTCGGTGTAGTAGTTGACCACGCCTTGAGCCCAGGTCAACGGGGTGCCCACCGTTCCTGGGTTGAAGTAGGTAATTCCCGCGATGTAGCGCGGCCCCCCAGCTCGCGCGACCGGCATGAAAGAGATGAGCAACAGAGTAAGCGCTGCCCCAGTGTAGAGAAACCCAAACCGCGTAACTAGACGACTACGTTTCCGCATTCGGTGAGGGCTTCTAGTCCGGAGGCGTGGCTGTGTTCCATCTGCCACGCCGAGTGCACGTGAAACGAAGGAATTTATCGACATGGCTTACTCTTCTTCCGAGCGGAGGAAACGGACAAGCTCAACTGGAGTAACGCGCGTTTTTCCCCGCAAGCTACCTTCCTGGCCCTTACGAGGTGCAGGGAAACCGATTCGTCCTGGATCGAACGCCACCCGGCCATCAGGGCCGATTTTGAAACGGCCCATCGCTCCCTGAACTGGACTGGTTAGCCCTAATTTACTTGGAGGATATAGAAACAGCAGAACGCGTTCGCCGGAGCGATAGCTTTCACCCGATTCCCAAAGGCCGGACCATTCGTGGATCGCCAGCATCTGTCCAGTTTGGACGCCACGCAGACCCTGATCGATATGGAAGTTGATCTCGACAGTAGCCACGCCGTTTCCCTTGGGAGTGACCTTGGCCACCGACTTAACAGTTCCAGCGAAAATATAACCCGAGCTTTGGGTCAAAGGGCGCGGATGCTGCAGGAGTGTTGATCCCGGTGGGATCATGGTTGGGATCACCGGCCGCGTCGGTTGCTCCGCAACGACTGGCAGCGAGATCAGAGACACGATTAGAGCAACAACGAAGACCTTCCAAAACGCAAACAACATGCGCAAGCCTCGTTTCTCGAGGCCAGCCACTTGACGGGAATTGTCTAAGAGTACAGCTTGCCCAGCAGGAAGGCTGTGTCGCTTGTCACACAAATAGTGAGTTTCGCCTGAGGAAATCGCGGCAGAGTTGATGTTGCCAGAGGCGAATGCCTTGAGTCGAAGAGTATTCCACACGCCTGATCCGGCGAGTCAAACATATTTTCAGCGTCGAGACAACAATCAGAAATGCGCCCTAGGGCTCCTAACGGAAGCGTTAGAACAGTCCCGCACTGGCACGGCCAAGGTCGTCGCCGGACGATGTTCACCCAATATTGATCCAATGCTATCAGTGAGTTGTGCGGTTCTCATTTGACGATTGCAATGATCATCAGCCTACCAATTCGCATCTGAAAAAACCGCGGGTCACACTTGTTGTTTTCATTCATTTCACTTTATTGCTAATTCTTCGCTTGCCAGAAAGAAAATTCCTGAATATTATTCCTGCTCGTTGACGAAATGTCGGCAATTGACATTCGTTAGCTTGGGTTGAGGTTTTTGTGCATTGCAGTCGAAACTCGCGCCACCACGACGGGCTCCGGAGCTTTGCGCCGTTCTCTCGACAGAACGGCGTGGAACTCAGGGGCCTTTCTTGTTGAAGCAAGCTCTCGGTTGCACGCAAGGGCAAGACCGTTTCGTCCACATTGCTTTGAGGGGGGTAACAGGTAAGCGCGTGCTTCAAGAAGAATGTGGAATCCTAATCTTAGTAGAGGCGAAAGGAGTTCATTGTGAGAGAGAAGGGTACAGTAAAGTGGTTTAACGGGGCTAAAGGATACGGTTTTATCCAGCGGTCCACTGGGGAAGACGTCTTCGTTCATTTCTCCGCCATCCAGGAGAATGGGTACCGCACGCTGAATGAGGGCGAAACCGTGGAGTTTGATCTGCTGAAGGGCCCCAAGGGCTTCCAGGCGGGTAACGTCGTCCGCGCCTGACAACCTAAGAGTCAGAATTCGCCAGACCCTCTCAGAATCCCCTGGGAGGGTTTGTTGTTTTTAGTTTCGAACCTGCATATTCCTCCCTGCCGTTTTCGCTCCCGAAAAATTTCTGTTCGCCTAATGCCACTTTTGGAATGGCGCTCCCGCTATATCAGGTGAAGCAGTTCTAAATCAAATCAAACTTTTCTGGGAGAAACGAAAATGAAAAACCGTATTTTTAGCCAAACCATTCAACGCGCCAAACAAACCATGAAGAACGCAATCGGAAACAAAGTTGCTTGCGGTCTGACTTTAACCTTCTTTATGTTGAACGGATTCGCTAGCGCGCAAAGCTTATATGTAGTGCAGCCAGCCAGCGCGCAGAGCGCGGGCAAGCTGGCGGCAAAGGTTAAGACCGAAAACGGCTGGGAGGTAGTTCCGCAGACCCGTCAACTCGGCACCAAGGGTTTCACTGTGAACACTGGGAATGGAATTGAGTATCATGGCGGCCTGATCATGCCCTACACCGTCAAGATTTACCTGATCTGGTACGGCAACTGGAGCAACAAGACTTACAACGGAGACACGCCGGAAACCGTGAGCCTGATCAAGTCCTTTGTTCAGGGCATTGGGGGGACCGGGTATCAGAAAATCAGCACGACTTACGGAGACACTACCGACAACGTCACTGCCAAAGTCGAATTCATTAAATCCGTGGCCGTCGGTTATCCGTTCGGCAAAGACATCAGCGATACCAACGTGCAGCAGGTCATTCAGCAGCAAATTGACGACGGCATTCTGCCGGACAGCCGCTACTCGGTGTATTTCCTGATTACCAGCGCGGATGTCAATGAGCATAACGACCAAGGCACCGAGGCTTTCTGCGCCAATTATTGTGGTTGGCACAACAGCATGCCCGTCGGCGACTTGGACGTTAAGTATTCGTGGGTGGGCAACCCCGAGCGCTGCCCCTCGAACTGCATGGGACAGACGAACGGCCCGAACGGTGACGACGCTGCTGACGGTATCTCCAACGTTATGGCCCATGAGTTGAATGAGGCTATTACAGATCCTGACCTCAACGCGTGGTGGGTCACCAGCACCGGCTACGAAATGGGCGATCTTTGCGCCTGGAATTTCGGACAGTTGCTGGGCGGATCGATGGGCGATAAGGCTTACAACGAAACCTTCGGCGGTCACAACTGGTTGCTACAGACCTTGTGGGAAAACAAGAACGGTGGCGGCTGCGTGAACTACCTGAATGGCCCGTTCCACCCGTAAATCTTACCGTGGGAAAGCTCAGCAAATGAGCCTGCACTCGGAGCCGCAAGGGGCAGCATCCCTTGCGGTTCTTTTTTGTCTGTCGTTTGCCGGATCAGTGCAGCTACCGCCGCTTCGACACGTCATCGGATCAGCCACACCTTCCCAGTATTCCCCTGATTGTTGTTTTAGTTTCGAGACTGTCCATTCGTCCATCCCTACCATTTCAGTTTCGTCTCCGAAAAATTTCTGTCCGCCTGATGCCACTTTTGCGATGGCGCTCCCGCTATCCCAGGTGAGGCAGTTCTAGGAGAAACGAAAATGAAAAACGGTATGTTCTCTCAAAACATTCAGAGCTTTCAGAAAAACCTCGTGAAGGAGCGGTCGAACCTGGCCGCTCCTCCGTGGGCTTTTGTGGTCTCCGTTTTCAATGCCCAGCCTATTCAAGTTCCACAGAGACCAGATCGCCGTCTGCTCTGCCTCCTGCTCTAAAATTGACCGCCGCTGGACGGCCTTTCCATTCGCAGGAAAATTCCTCGCCCCCCATGAGCATCAATTCCTTGTAATTCTCCGTGCGTAACTTCAACACTTTTGCTCCCGCTGATATTGTCAGGATTGCCGACGGAGCCTGAGAGCAATCGACGGAAATTATCTTGCCCTTCACAAACTGGATCGGACGTTTATCGGGTTGAGGTGCGGCCGGAACTTGATCCGGTTGATCAGCATTGGCTTCGTCAGCTTGAGGATTTTGAGTTTGGGTCGCTGGCGGTGGCTGCTCTCGTTTCCCCGCGGTCGCGGAAGTTGACGGAGATGAGACCTTGGACGGCAATGTAGATTCGGACGCTGTCGCTCCTGACTGCGGCTTAGTGTCTGCTTGGGGCAGCACGCCATACTTCTTTAGCATGGGCAAACCTGCCAGTTGTTCGGAGGCGGATTTGGCAATCTGCGGATCCGTACTGGTCTTGAGCCGCTCAAGCAAGGCAGTAGCCGCCTCCCAGTTTTTTCCCGCCATGTAGATCTGCGACATGTCCAGCAAATAGGTTTGATTCCTCGGACTGAGTAGGATGGTCGCGCGCATCGAATCCATCGCGGCGTGGACGCCACCGCCCTCCAGTTGAGCCATGGCCAACATACCTCGGGCCTGAACGAATTCAGGATCCCAATCCAGAACCAGGTGAAGGTCCTGCATCATGTTAGGAAGGCCTTCTATCGAGCGCCCTGTGGATTGCGCTGCGCGCAACTGCACCAGCGCCAGATAATAATGTAGCCAGGGATCTTTTGGGTTGAGTTCCGCTCCCTTGTTCAATTCTTCCACTGCACTCTCAAATTCCTTCTTCTGCATATACGCCCAGGCCAGCCCGCGACGCACAACCACGTTGTCTATCTTTGGTTGGCCCGTCATCGACTCCAATTCCTGCACGGCCTGGTCTCGATGCTCGGGCAGACGAAGACTCATTTCCGCGACCAATGCCTTTCCTTCCGCCGGGGGGAGCTCCTGATTGCTGCTGCCGATCTGTTCGCCCGGAGTCAGGCCCGGCAGGGGGCTTGCCCCGGCAGTGCCGCCTTGTGCGAAAGTATGGAAGTAGCTTTTCACTGTGTCGGCGAATTGCTTCGAGCTCATCCCGTACGCTTTCTGAATCGCTTCGTCGACCGAGAGGTGCTGGTTCTCGATCAAATCGAAGTACGTTCCAGTCTCGGGAAGCTTGTTCTGGCTGAGCAGGTAATGCATCACGATCCATGACTCCGCGTAGAACAAAGTATGGCGCGAGCCTTCCTGACCGGCGGGCGTCGCAGTCGCGAATAATTCAGGGATCGCAAGCCACGCTGACGTGTTCAGCAGCTCCGTGAATGAGTCCGGGTCCGCACCGATTTGCGCCTGCGTGTTCTCGAAACGCAAGCTCGAAAAGTATGCCGCGAAGCCTTCGTCGAACCACGGCTGCGTAGTCGGATAATTACAGTTCAGGAATACCAGGGCAAAATCGCGCGATATCGCCCGCCAACTTTCTTCTTTCGACAGGTTCAGTACGAAGTAATTGCGGTCCTCGCCGGGAATGAAAAAGCCAGCCGCGACGTTTTGCCCCTGGCGGTTGGGCACAACTTTGCTGTATTCCTCGTCGTTTCTAAGGGCGATGATGTCGATCGGTTCCGACATGTTGATCCGCTTCCTCGCCAAGAGTTGGCCGAAGACCGCGCGCATCTGCTCGAATCGGGCGGCCACATCGTGTCCCTTGATATTGTCCGCATCGGTGACCAGGGAAAAGTGACTGGAATTAACGCGGATCCAGTGCGATTCGTCGGAGCGCGCCGGCGCAAGTGGAGCGCGGCCGAGCAAGAGCGCGAGAGCAAAAAAGATGAAGCGTAATCGAACAGAGCGGATGCGAAACGTCATGGCACGTCGCGGAGATTGCGAGACAAAAGAATGCTACCACGCGCGGAAAAATTAGAGAGCGCGGAGAATCAGAAACTGACGGCTCCGAACATGGCTCCTGGCGTCTTGTCGCAGTAACATCCGCGAAAGCTATAATTCCCCCATGTCATTTCTGCGCTATCTCATGCTTCTGTCCTTGATCGTTTGGATTGGTGGACTGATTTTCTTCGCTTTCGTTCTTGCTCCCACAGCTTTTTCGGTCTTACCTAGCCGGCATTTGGCGGGAACGGTAGTCGGCCGCTCTTTAGGAGCATTGCATTGGATGGGCATTGTTTCCGGAATCATTTTTTTGGCTAGTTCGATTCTCTACAGCCAATTGACCAAGGGATCGCCTCACTTTTTTGCCGCTCGCAATGTTCTCATCTGTCTGATGCTGGCGCTCACCCTGATCTCACAATTCGGCATCATCCCCCGCATGGATACGCTGCGCGCATCGATCGGCGGCGAGATTGATTCCGTCCGTGCCGACAATCCAGCCCGCATGCAATTTGACGCTTTGCACGTTTGGTCGACGCGAGTCGAAGGCGGAGTGTTTCTGCTAGGGTTAGTGGTTGTGTATTTGACGGCTGCGGTGCTAGCGACTAGCTCCTAGCTTCAAAATAAAGCCCATGATTTTTGTAACCTCTATAATCATTTATTCTTCCCAATGCGAGCTAAAAGCTAGCAGCTAGAAGCATTCCCTATGAAAACTGGCATTATCGGCCTGCCCCAGGTAGGCAAGACATCTCTCTTCGGCATGCTCACCAAGGCGCGTCTGTCCGAGCAAGCTTATGCGAATCCTCGCGAGGCGCATCTGGGAGTGGCCAAAGTCCCCGACGACCGCCTCGACCGCTTGGCCGCACTCTACAATCCAAAAAAGTTGACCCACGCTTCGGTGGAATACGTGGACGTGGGCGCCATCGGGCAGGACGCGCTCAAAGAGACCGCTTATCTCACGCATTTGCGTAGCGTGGACGCGCTCGCGCACGTTCTGCGAGCTTTTGACGATCCCGCGATTCCGCATGTCGGCGGCATCGATCCTCTGCGCGACATCAAGAACGTCGAGTTTGACCTCATGGTCAGCGACCTGGGACAGATTGAAAAGAGGCTGGAGCGCCTGGAAAAAGATCTGAAGAAAATGCGCACTCCGGATCTGGAGAAAGAATTCGATCTGCTCAAGCGCGCGAACGCTCATCTCGGATCGGAGCGCCCGCTGCGTGAAATGGAAATGACTCCCGAAGACAAGAAACGCCTTCGCGGGTTCATGTTCCTCAGCGAGAAACCAATTCTCTACGTGCTGAACGTGAACGAAAGCACGCAACTCGGGAAAGATCTTGAGGCTGCGGTTGGCAAATATAAGCTGACGGAAGTCGCCTCTCGACCGAACGCAGGCGCGGCTGCAATCTGCGGAAAAGTCGAAGCTGAACTCGCAGAAATGAGCGACGCCGATGCCGCCGAATTCTTGTCCAGCTATGGCCTCACCGAGAGCGGCCTGGTTCGCCTAATCCGCACGACCTACGCTCTGCTGGGGCTCATTTCATTCTTCACCGCCGGCGAAGACGAGTGTCGCGCCTGGACCATCCCTGTGAACACTCGCGCGCAGGATGCGGCGGGTGCGATCCATTCCGATCTGCAGAAGCATTTCATCCGCGCCGAAACCATCCGCTGGGACCAACTGCTCGAGGCGGGATCCGAAGCCGATGCCCGCGCTCGCGGCACGCTGCGTCTCGAAGGCAAAGACTACATCGTGCAGGACGGCGACGTGATGCACATTCGCCACAGCGGCTAGACGGGAACTGGGAACCGAGAACTGATATTATCCTCCGGCAATGCATCCCATAGTTCTCAGCCTTCTCTTGGGTCTTACCGCGGCCGCAGCCAACGTATTTGGCGGCGCGATCATTGTCCAGAAGAACTGGGACCGTTCCTATCTCAAATATTTTGTCGCGCTGGGCGCCGGATTCATGCTGGCCACAGCCATCGTCGAAGTTTTCCCTGTCGCGTTGGAATTAGGCGGTAAGAGCGCGGCGTTTCTCGTTCTGCTCGGCTACCTGATCATTCATTTCTTCGAGCACACCGTAACCAGCCACTTCCATTTCGGAGAGGAAACTCACAAAGATCAATTTGTTCACACCCACAAGGGATATTCGATTCTCATTGGTCTCACCATTCACACTTTTTTTGACGGCATTGCAATCACCGCCGGATTTCTCGTCTCCAATTGGCTGGGCTGGATCATTTTCCTAGCCATTTTTCTGCACAAGATTCCCGAAGGATTCACCATTACTTCAGTGATGCTGGCCAGCGGCCAGAGCCGCCGTATGGCTTGGGGAGCATCTGTGCTCCTGGGCGCCGCAACCTTCGCGGGAGTGCTGGCCATGGCCGTGTTCCACCACCAAGTGAGTTTTGGATTGCCCTTGTCGGCGGGAGTTACGATCTACGTTGCAGCCTCCGACCTTATTCCGGAAGTGAACCGGGAGCCGGGGACGAAAGTGGCTCTCGTGGTTTTTCTGGGAGTAGGTATTTTGTTCTTACTGGATCACTTCGCTCACGTTCACTAACTTTTACTCCACGGTGTGTTTTGCGGTGTAGCCCTCCCGCGCGATCACCATATACTTCAGGTCTTTCCCCTTCTGATCTTTGATCTTGAGCGGCCCTCCATCCGGCGCGACCACGTCGACTTTCAGCTTGCGGTAGCTGCCATCAAGCTTGGGGTTGGTGGGATGGTACGCAATGCTGTACTGATTGCGTATATCGCCGCCGATCTGATGAAAAATCTCCGGGTACTCAGCCTGAAATCGTGGAAAGTAGGCCCGGCCACCGGTCAAGCGGGCAAAGGCGTTCATCTCGTTGTCAGCCTGCAAGTAATCCATTTGACCGACCGGGATGCCCGCTCCGTGGGGCGCCGCCATGCCGTGTGATTCGAAATACTCTCGAACCTGCCATCCCACGCTGATCGGGAAAATCGTTACATCCTTCGTACCTTTGATTTTCTTCATGATCTGGTCCAGATTCAATTTGCTGAAAGTATCGACCCCGGTTGTAACTAAAATGATGTATTTGTGGCCCTCGATCCGGTCTACCCGATCGAGCGTGTCGTAAAGAGCGTCAAACAGATTGGTTTCGGTGAAACCCGGAATTCGCAACTGATTGAGCGCGCCGTATGCCTGCTGCTTGTCTTGGGTGAAGTCCGCGAGAATATAGTCCTTCATGTCGTATGAAATCACCGCCAGCCAATCGTCCTTCTTCAGGGTGCTCACGAAGGAATAGGACGCGTGCAGAATGTCGCCCATGAAAAAATAATCCCCGGCGGCGAACTCGACCAACAGAACTGCGGTGATCGGCGCTTCAGAGATGGTGAAGCTGCTGATCGCCTGCGGTGCGCCATCCTCGGAAATGCGGAAGTTTTCCTGTTTCAAATTCGAGATGAACTGGCCATCTTTCGTCGTAACCATCACCGGCACTTCCACCACTGGCACGTCGACGTGAATCGAATAGTCCGGCATGCCCTCGATTTTCTTGGGCTTCTCGGGCGGCGGCGGTGGCGGTTCGTCCTTTTTCTTGGGGATGGCATAAGGGCCAACGTCGTTTTGTGGTCCGCCAGCAGCGTCAGGCGGCTCGGTCTGGCCTTTGGAGGGCGCCGAAGATCCTTGATCCTGCGCCGCAGCCAGGCCTCCCAAGACCAAAATCAGCAAGGAGATACGCCAAAGTCGCCAGAACTGAACGCGACTAAAGTCCCGGCCAAAATGCCGGCGACTGTGCCCAAATGTGCCTGAAATCATTTGAAGTCCTCGGAAAACCTTATGCTACTATAGACGCAGAGCTTCGCGATTGGGATGTTTTGCTCGGCTTTAACTGAACCCTCTCCTTCCCGGCAAATCGCGTACAAAGCGCGAAGTGTGATTTCGTCGTTAGAGGACCGGTCGGCGGTTCTCGGGGAAATTTGTGGGTGAAACTGTGGGTCGACCTGTACTTGTAATCAGACGAGCGATTCTAATTCTGTTCGTTCTTAGCCTTCCACTGTCTGCCGTAATTCAAGCGCAAACTCCGAAACCAATCGAAACCATCCCAGTCGAGCAAATTCACGCCGGGATGAAGGGCGTAGCTTACACCGTTTTTCAGGGCACGAAACCAGAGCCCATGGACGTTGAGGTGCTTGGCATCCTCAAGAACGCGGACGGTCCCAAGGGCGACGTCATCCTGGTGCGTCTTGGAGGAACTAAGGCCGAATATACTGGCGTAGTCGCCGGGATGAGCGGCAGCCCGGTTTATTTGGATGGCAAGTTGGCGGGCGCGCTCGCCTTCCGTATCGGCGAATTCTCGAAAGAACCAATCGCCGGCGTCACCCCGATCGCTGAGATGCTGGAGATCAGCGCGCTAGATCGAAATCCGGCTTCTGCGCCAATCGAAGCTACATCCGTGGCCCACTCCGCAAGCAAGACCGCCAGTCCGGGCATTGCGAATCCTCCGTCACAACAGGCAGCTTTTACAAACTACCTGAAGCCGATCGAAACTCCGCTGGTCTTCAACGGGTTCTCCGAGGACACAGTTCAACGCTTTGCCACGCAATTCTCATCTGCGGGAATCGTGCCGGTAATGGGCGCTGGCTCCGTTAGCGACGACAAACAACCCGAGCCGATGGAACCGGGCTCTTCAGTAAGCGCCATCCTCGTGCAGGGCGACATGAACATCGCCGCGACCTGCACCGTAACATACATGGACGCGCAACATCTACTGGCCTGCGGCCATCCGTTAATGCAGTTCGGCATGGTCGACCTGCCCATGACCAAATCGACGGTGCTCGCGACGCTGCCTTCGCCGCTCAACGCCTTCAAGATCGTGAATGCCA
>Ga0209530_1000404_pt1 | contig 32011 bp, 40 predicted proteins | sample BlaSpr_A8_Ref_O1_FD_187987 | JGI IMG/M metagenome (GOLD analysis project Ga0209530, IMG submission 187987) | Forest soil microbial communities from Thunder Bay, Ontario, Canada - Black Spruce, Ontario site 2_A8_Ref_O1 (SPAdes) (version 2) | ecosystem: Environmental > Terrestrial > Soil > Boreal...
TTGATCACGCCGGTGGCGATGGAAAAAGGCTTGCGTTTCGCGATCCGCGAAGGCGGGCACACGGTCGGAGCGGGCACGATCGCCGAGATTGTGGCGTAGTGGCAGAAGAAAGTTTCTGTAGCGGAAGTTAATTCGCGGCTTGCATCTTGCCGCCAGATCTTTCCTCCCGGGATAGAGTTGAGCCGGGAGGGGCAAAGAGAGTGAAAAGTGACAGGAAAAGAAAGAATTCGCATCCGGCTAAAAGCCTACGACTACCGCATTCTGGATCAGTCGACAGGCGAGATCGTGGAGACGGCCAAACGTACCGGCGCGCAAATCGCGGGTCCGATTCCATTGCCCACGATGAAGAATAAATACTGCGTGCTGCGTTCGCCGCACGTGGATAAGAAGTCACGGGAAGCGTTTGAAATCCGCACCCACAAGCGCCTGCTCGACATACTCGAGCCGACGCAGCAGACAGTCGATGCGCTGATGAAGCTCGATCTGCCGGCGGGCGTGGATGTGGAGATCAAGGCGTTCGGGAAAGAGCATAAGTAGTCGTATGCTCGTTCGTCGCTGATCAGGAGGAGTTCGCGATCGCGGCTGAACCGATACGACAGCCAGCCAATAGCCGCCGTTGAGTTTCGGCGAGCCAAGCTGGGAACGGAGAAGGAAATGGCGAGAGTCACTGGAATTCTGGGCAAGAAGGTCGGCATGACGCAGCTCTTCGATTCGAAGGGCGATGTGCGGCCGGCGACGGTGTTGCAGGCGGGACCGTGCGTGATTACGCAGCACAAGACCAGCACCAAAGATGGATATGAGTCGGCGCAGATTGGCCTAGTCGAGTTTGTGAAAGAGAAAGGCCTGACCAAGCCGATGCGTGGACATTTTTCCAAGCACAATCTTCCGCCGGTGAAATTTCTGCGCGAGGTTGGTGTGGAAGTGGACGCTCCGGGCGAGACAACCGAGGGCGTGATCAAACCGGGCGACCGCGTGCTGGTGGATATTTTTGAAGGCGAGCGTTTTGTCGACGTCATCGGAACCAGTAAGGGACACGGTTTTCAGGGCGTGGTAAAGCGCCATCACTTTGGCGGCGGCCCGAAGTCGCACGGTTCGATGTTTCAGATTACGGGTTCGATCGGTTCGTCGGCGTTTCCCTCGCGCGTGTTCAAGGGCATGCGGATGTCGGGCCACATGGGCGATGCCCGGATCACGACGCGCAACCTGCGGATTCTGGGCGTCGATAAGGAAGAAAATCTTTTGGTGGTCGAAGGCAGCGTCCCGGGCGCAAATGGCGGTTACATCATTATTAATAAGGCGAAGAAGCCACCTCGAGAGCGCCGTGGATTTGCTGGTTCGGCGACGGTCGATCCGTTGAAGGCGGCCAAGCGCGCGGCGAAGAAGGGGTAACTGAGATTCAAGGTAAGGCAGCGGACATGAGTGTCCGCTCCACACGAGAGAGATATGGCAACCATTGATGTTTACAACCTGAACGGAGCCAAGGCCGGGACACTGGAACTGGCCGATGAAGTTTTCGGCGCAGTTAATGAAGACTTGCTCTGGGAGGCGATTACGCACTATCGCGCCGCCGCTCGCGCCGGTACGCATGCGACCAAGAACCGCTGGCGGGTCTCCGGATCGGGCAAGAAACTGTGGAAGCAGAAGGGCACGGGGCGGGCGCGTATCGGCTCGATCCGTTCGCCACTCTGGCGTCACGGCGGCACGGTGCATGGACCGCAGCCGCGATCCTATGACTACGCCTTTCCGAAGAAGAAGTTGCTGGGCGCGCTGCGCTCGGCGCTCGCCTCGAAGTTTGCCGACGGCAAGCTGCTGGTCGTGAAGTCATTTGAAGTGAAAGAGCCGAAAACCAAGCTCTTTCGCGAGTCGCTGGACAAGTTGAAGATCGAGGGCACGACGCTGCTGGTCGATGTTTCGACGGTCGAGAACCGGAATCTCGCGTTGAGTTCGCGCAACATTGACGGACTCGAACTGGTTCGGGCCAACGAAGTGCATCCCTACCACCTGATGCGCTACAGCCACGTCGTGTTCGCGCAGCCGGCGCTCGAGAAGCTCCAGGATTCGCTGAAGAAGTCGGCATCATCGCGGCGTTCGCACGAAGTTGAACCGGCGGAAGAGAAAAAGAAACCGGCGGCGCGGCGCTCGCGTAAAGCGAAAGCGGAGGTGGCCTGATGAAATCCGCCTATCAGATTATTCAGAAGCCGGTAATCACCGAAAAAGGTCTCGGCATTAAAGAGACCCAGAACACGCTGGTATTCCAGGTGGCGCCGAAGGCGACGAAGACCGAGATCAAAGAAGCGGTGCAGTCGATCTTCAAAGTAAAAGTGGCCTCGGTGCGCACGGCGAATTATCCGGGAAAAGAACGGCGGCGAGGAAAGTTTACCGGCTACCGTCCCGATTGGAAAAAAGCGTACGTGCGCTTGAAGAGCGGCGAGAAGATGCCGGAGTACGCACAGAATCTATAGTCGAGAGTCATTATGGCGATTAAAACTTACAGACCGACAACGCAGACGCTGCGCTATCGCACGACGCTGGTCACCGACGACATTACGGCGAAGAAGCCGCATAAGGCCCTGGTCGAGGGCAAGATCCGCACCGGTGGACGGCGCAATTCCGGCGACACGACCATGCGCTTTCGCGGTGGCGGCAACAAGCGCAAGCTGCGCACGATTGATTTCAAGCGCGACAAGCATGGCATCCCGGCGACCGTGGTCACGATTGAGTACGATCCTGGACGCTCGGCGCGCATTGCCCTGCTGAGCTATGCCGATGGCGAGAAGCGTTACATCGTGCAGCCCGATGGACTGAAAGTTGGACAGAAAATTGTGAGCGGGCCCGAGGCCGACATTCTGGTGGGGAACGCCTTGCCGCTGCGGAATATTCCGCCCGGCACGACGATTCATAACGTGGAGCTGCGTCCCGGCAAAGGCGCGCAAATGGTGCGCTCGGCGGGTGGTTCGGCGCAGTTGATCGCCAAAGAAGGCGACTACGGACTGGTGAAGCTGCCTTCGGGCGAGACGCGCAAAGTGGCGCTCGATTGTTTAGCGACCATTGGACAGGTGGGGAACACGGACCACGAAAACGTTACTTGGGGCAAGGCGGGACGCACGCGCTGGGTGGGAAAGCGCCCGCATAACCGCGGCGTTTCGATGAACCCGGTCGACCATCCGCATGGCGGTGGCGAAGGCAAAACCTCGGGCGGACGTCATCCGGTAACGCCATGGGGACAGCCGACACGCGGTTACAAGACGCGCAATAACAAGCGGACCGATGCGTTTATCGTGAACCGCCGCAAGAAGGGTTAAAGGCTTCGACAGAGGAAATTATGGCTCGATCGACAAAAAAAGGACCGTTCGTGGATGCGCACCTGGCGACGAAAGTCGAAGGCATGAATGCGCGTAACGAGAAGAAGGTGCTGCGGACGTGGTCGCGGCGCTCGACGATTATTCCGGAGATGGTGGGACACACGATTGCCGTGCACAACGGGCGGAAATTTATTCCGGTATATGTGACCGAGAACATGGTGGGACACAAGCTGGGCGAATTCAGCTTTACCCGTCAGTTCAAGGGGCATTCGATGAAAGCGGCAACGGAAACCGCGGCCAAGCCCGCGGGCGTGCCCGGCGGACCGGGAGCCATAACGCCCTCGGCGCCGAAGGCGTAAGGAGACCGGACGATGGAATTTCGAGCGGAAGCCCGATACATGCGTGTCTCGCCGCAGAAGGCGCGGCTGGTGCTGAACCTGATCAAGGGACGGCGCGTGGAAGAGGCGAGAAACACTCTGGCATTTACCAAGAAGCGCGTGGCCGCGACGGTGGGCAAGCTGTTGCAGTCGGCGATCGACAATGCGAATTTTTTGAGCAATGAAAAAGGATTGGATGTCGATCTCGACAGCTTGTATGTGAAACACGCGGTGGCGAACGACGGACCGCGCATGAAGCGCATCCGGCCGGCACCGATGGGGCGCGCTTACCACTACGTCCGGCGCATTGCGCATCTGGAAATTGTGCTGGCGGAGAAAAATCGGAACGGCGCAGCGGTAGAAACCGGAACGGCAACGGGCGAGAAGATGACCAAAGCCACGCCGCACGCCAAGCCGAAGGCGCATGCGAAAGCCAAAGCGAAGGCGCCAGCAAAGAAGAAGGCGGTCGGCAAGAAGGCGACTGCGAAGAAATAAAGTAAATCGAGAGTAGTTAGAAAGTTTAGGAGCAACGATGGGACAGAAGGTTCATCCTTACGGATTCCGCCTCGGCTACACCAAGCCGTGGAAGTCGCGCTGGTTTGTCGAGAAGGATTACGACAAGCTGCTGCTCGAAGACTATAAGCTCAAGACCGAGCTCAAAGAAAAGCTCAAGTCGGCGGGCGTGAGCTCGGTCGAGGTCGAGCGTCCGGGCAATAAGCTGCGCATCATTATTAAGACGGCGCGTCCGGGAATCATTATCGGGCGCAAGGGCGCGGAAATCGACAAGCTAAAACAGGATCTGCAGAAGCGCACGTCGCGCGAGGTGCATGTCGATATCCAGGAAGTACACAAGCCGGAGCTCGATGCGCAACTGGTTTCGGAATCGATTGCGCTGCAATTGGAAAAGCGCGTCGGCTTCCGGCGAGCGATGCGCAAGTCGGTGGATTCGGCGCTGCGCTTTGGCTGCAAGGGAATCAAGGTTCGCGTAAGCGGACGGCTGAATGGCAACGAAATCGCGCGTTCGGAATGGTATCTGCAGGGGCGGTTGCCGCTGCACACACTGCGCGCCGATATCGACTACGGTTTCACAGAAGCGCGTACCACTTACGGCGTGATCGGCGTGAAGTGCTGGGTTTATAAAGGCGAGATTCTCCCGGCGAAGAAGCGCGAAGCGACGCCGGCACGCGAAGTGAGCAGCACCGGAGCGTTTTAAGGTTAGAGGTCCGAGGTTCGATTGCAGAGCTAAGAAGCGGCTGACGGGACGATTTTTCTGAGAACTGGCAGCTGAGAACTGGGAACTGATTTTTATGTTGATGCCAAAGAAAGTTAAGTACCGCAAGCAACAGCGCGGGCGCATGACCGGGAAGGCCTGGCGCGGCAGCACGCTGGCTTTCGGCCAGTTTGGGCTGAAGGTGCTCGAGCCGGGATGGATCACCGACCGGCAGATCGAAGCGAGCCGAGTGGCGATGACGCGTTTTGTGAAGCGCGGCGGCAAGATCTGGATCCGACTCTTTCCCGATAAACCGGTCACGAAGAAGCCAGCCGAAACCCGTATGGGTAAGGGCAAAGGCGCTCCGGATCACTGGGTTGCGGTGGTGCGCCCGGGTAAGATTCTGTTTGAGATGGAAGGCGTGACGATCATGGACGCGAAAGAAGCCATGCGGTTGGCATCCCACAAGCTTCCGTTGCGGACAACGTTCGTGAAACGAGACGTGCTGTAGCAGGCGGCGAGCAAGGAGCACGTACTTCGCTTCGCTCGCAACGATGGATAGGAATTATGAAAGCTGAAAAGATTCGCAACTTAACCGACGTCGAGCTCAAGCACCAGGAGCGCGACTTGGCAGACCAGCTCTTCAAGCTGAAGTTCCAGATGAATATGGGACAGACGGAGAGTCTGAAAAAGATTCGCGGACTGCGCCGGGATATTGCGCGCGTGCAGACCGTGCTCCGCGAGCAGGAACTGTCCGCCGGCACGACAGAGAACGGCAAGACGGCGCCGGGTAAAACGGCATCGAGCCAGACAGCAGCAAGCGAGAAGAAGCTCAGTCAGACTAAGTTGAGCCAGCCGAAGCTCGGCAAGACGGAGAAACGATAATGGCGGAAACTACAGGCCAGCCTGAAGCACGCAAGCCGCACCACAAGGAACTGATCGGCACCGTCGTCTCCAACAAGATGCAGAAGACGATTGTGGTCGAGGTGACACGCAAGAAGGCGCATCCCATGTATGGACGCGTGATTGCGATCCGGAAGAAGTTCTACGCGCACGACGAGAACAACGAAGCGCATCCGGGCGACTCGGTGAAGATCGAAGAGTCGCGGCCGCTTTCGAAGCTGAAACGCTGGACGCTGAAGGAAATTGTGCGCAAGACGGCGCTGGTGCCCGAAGTTGACGTCGATGCCGGTACCGGCATTGGCCGCTAATTTGGCCGCCGCGTCGACGGCAGTGGTGGTATGGGCAAGGCGCATAGGTCCTTCGCTCCGCCGAGGACGGCAGAGGAAGAAAGTGGAACCGAAGATAGCGGGATCGGAGAAATAATATGTCGCTAATGATGAGATCGATGATCGAGGTCGCCGATAACTCCGGCGCGCGCAAGTTGCAGATGATCATGCCGCTTGGCGGCTCGACCGGTTTGCATGCGAGCTTGGGCGATGTCATTACGGCGAGCGTGAAAGAGGCTGCTCCGGACGGCCAGGTGCAAAAGGGCAAGGTGGTGAAGGCGGTGATCGTGCGGACGCGGAAAGAATATCGGCGGCGGGATGGAACTTACATCCGCTTCGATCAGAATGCGGCTGTGCTGATCAATGAGACCGGAGAGCCGGTGGGAACGCGCGTCTTCGGTCCGGTCGCGCGCGAACTGCGCGAGAAGAAGTTTTTGAAAATTGTGTCGCTGGCGCCGGAAGTACTTTAGAAACGCAGCGCCTAGAGCGGCAGCGAAAAGCGGGTCTTTACCCTTCGGCAAGCCCAGGGTCAGGATGACAAGTTAGGACAGGAAGGTTTCAGTATGGGAACAGCAACTACGACTGAACATAAGCGGGTGGATATCCGCCGGAACGACACGGTGAAGGTGATGACCGGCAAGGATACGGGAAAAGAAGGACGCGTACTGCGCGTATTTCCCGACACAGGCAAGGTGCTGGTCGAGCACGTCATGACCGTAAAGAAGCATGTGCGGGCGAATCCGCAGAAAAACGTTAAAGGCGGAATCGCCGAGCAGGAGCGGGCGATCCGGTTGTCGAACGTGGCTCTGGTTTGTGCAACCTGCGGTCCGGTACGCGTAGGGCATGAAGTGCGCGGCGACCGCAAGGTGAGAGTTTGCAAAAAGTGCGGCACAACGCTGGACAAATAGCTCCGGCGAGCGGCCGCAGGCAGCGCACACAAGATTTGAGAGTGCTCACGAACCGGAGATTTGAACCGAAACCGTGAGAGAGAAGGCAGCAACGACAATGGCAGACGAGCACAAAAAAGACGAGCAGCAGAGGAAGCCGAAAGCGCCCAAGGCCGAAAAGGCGCCGGTCGAGGCGAAGGCTGGTCCAGAGGCTCCCCGGCACGCGGCGAAAGAGCGGCCGCGGTTGCGGGCACGGTTTGAGAAAGAAGTTTCGGTAACCCTGATGAAGGAACTGGAACTCAAGAATCCGATGGCCGTGCCGCGACTCAACAAGATTGTCGTGAACATGGGCGTCGGCGAAGCGACGCAGAACGCGAAGCTGATCGATCCGGCGGTCAATGAACTGGGACAGATTGCCGGGCAAAAGCCGGTGATCACGCGCGCGAAGAAGTCGATTGCGGCATTCAAAGTGCGCGAAGGCATGCCGATTGGCGCGATGGTGACGCTGCGCGGCGACCGTATGTATGAATTTTTCGATCGCCTCGTGAGCATCGTTCTTCCCCGCGTGCGCGACTTTCGCGGAGTCTCGACCAAGTCGTTCGACGGACGCGGCAATTACACGCTGGGCTTGCACGATCAGCTGATTTTTCCGGAGATCGACTACGCCAAGGTCGACAAGCTGAAAGGCATGAACGTGACGATTGTGACGACGGCGCGATCCGATGATCAGGCGCGGACTTTGTTGAAGCATCTGGGAATGCCGTTTAGGGCGCAGGTTTGAGGTAAGAGGTTAGAGGTAAGGTCCGATTGCAGAGGTAAAACCAAGATTCGCAACAGGGGCTGCTCGAAGCTAGCAGCCAGGAGCTAAGTTTGGCAACTACAGCAAAACGAGTAAAAGACGCTAAGAAGCCGAAGTTTTCGACGCGCAAGCATAACCGCTGCAAGATCTGCGGACGTCCCCGGGCTTTTCTACGGAAGTTTGGCCTGTGCCGTCTGTGTTTCCGGCAGTTGGCGTTGCGTGGCGAGATCCCTGGAGTTTCGAAGTCGTCGTGGTAAGAGCGTGGTTAGTCGTCGGTCGTCGGTTGATGGTCGCTTGCGGTTGTCTGCTGGCGATCGAGGGCCAACGGCCAGTGACTGACGACTGACGGCCGAAAAGCAGAACGACCGAAAAGTACGAAGTAAGCTGCTGACAGGTTCTCCGTGGTATTGCGGAGCGAACGAGCGGCTTGAGGAGAAGCAAACGATGAGGTTGACCGATCCGGTCGCAGACATGTTGGCGCGCATCCGCAACGCGATACGCGCGCGGCACCAGAAAGTGGACGTACCCGCCTCCAAGCTGAAAACGGAGATTGCCCGCATTTTGAAGGAAGAGGGCTATATCGCGAACTTCAAGCCGGCGGAAGAAGAGGGCCACAAGGTCCTGCGCGTGTATTTGAAGTACGGCAACAACAACGAGGCGGTGATTACGAATCTGGCGCGCGTATCGCGTCCGGGTTGCCGCGTCTATGTGCGCCGCACCGAGATTCCGCGGGTGCTTGGCGGGATGGGAATCAATATCCTGACCACGCCGAAGGGTGTGATGACGGGACGACAGGCGCGCCGGCAGGGTCTTGGCGGCGAATTGCTTTGCGAGATTTGGTAGAGAGGCAGCCGTTAGCGTTTGGCACTTGGCGTCTCGCTAAGGCCAATCGCTAACCGTGCAGTTACGAAGTGCTAAAGGCTAAGAGCTGACTTATGTCACGAATTGGAAAAAAGCCGATCGCGATCCCGAAGGGCGTGACGGTAAAGATCGAAGGCAATACCGTGATGGTCCAGGGGCCGAAAGGCAAGCTGGATACATCTCTTCCGTCCGGCATCAAGATGGAGCAGAAGGACGGCAACCTGGTGGCGATTCGCGAAAACGATTCGCAGGCGGCGGTGCATGGACTGGCGCGCGCGCTGGTCAACAATGCCGTCGACGGCGTAACCAAGGGCTGGACGAGAGATCTCGAAATCGTCGGCATCGGCTACCGCGCGGAGATGAAGGGCAAGGGCGTGGTGGTGTTCAGTCTGGGATATTCGCACCCCATTGAATATCCTCTGCCTACGGGTGTCGATTGCGCAGTGGATGCGAAGTTGACCAAGCTGACGCTCAACGGAATCGATCGGCAAAAGGTCGGACAGGTGGCGGCGGAAATGCGCTCGCTTCGTCCACCCGATCCCTACAAGAACAAGGGTGTGCGTTACGCCGGGGAGCGGTTGAAGAAGAAGGTTGGCAAGACGGGAGCTAAGTAGCGGTCAGCCGTTAGCCCTGAGCCGTCAGAAGCTTCTGGTTTCGAAGCTGTCTGCGGTCTCGATAGGGTTTGGCTGATGGCCGAGGAATAAAAGACATGCTGAGAGTGAATTCAAAGAATCAGACGCGGCAGCGGGTGCATGATCGTATCCGAAAGAAAGTGATTGGCACGCCGGAGCGTCCACGGTTGAATGTGTACCGCTCGCTGAATCATATCTACGTGCAGTTGATTGACGACCTCAAAGGGGTCACGCTGGCGGCGGCTTCGACGGCGGACGACCGCAAGGGTGCGCGGATCACCGGCGGCAACGTGGCTTCAGCGAAGTCGGTCGGAAAAAAGATTGCCGAACTGGCGAAAGAGAAGGGTTTCACCAAGGTGGTATTTGATCGTGGTGGCTACATTTACCACGGCAGGGTCAAAGCAGTAGCGGACGCGGCGCGCGAAGCGGGATTGCAATTCTAGTCGCGGGTCGCTAGGCGATCGTCGTTCGCACAATTTCTTGGAACGACGAGTGACGGACGACCGACGACGAAAATGAGAAATGAGACTTAAGAATGGCTAGAGTTACTAAAAAACTCGATGCGGGTTCGTTCCAGTTAAAAGACCAGGTGGTCTCGATTAACCGGGTGACGAAGGTCGTCAAGGGCGGCAAGAACATGTCCTTCGCGGCGTTGGTGGTGATCGGCGACCCCTCCGCGGGGGTGGTCGGTTTCGGCTCCGGCAAGGCGAAGGAAGTTCCGCAGGCGATTCGCAAAGGAATCGAATCGGCGAAAAAGAACCTGATGCGGATTAACCTGACGCAGACTTCGGTGCCGCATACGGTGCTGGGACGGTTTGGCTCCGGCATGGTTCTGCTGAAGCCGGCTCCGGAAGGCACGGGCGTGATCGCCGGCGGGGCGGTGCGTGCAGTGATGACCTCGGCGGGCATCCAGAATGTGCTGACCAAGTCGATTGGGACCAACAATCCCCACAATGTAATCAAGGCGACGTTCGAGGCGCTCAAGAAGCTGAAGAACCGCGAACACGTAGCGGAGCTGCGCGGCAAGACGGTGGAGGAGTTGTAATGACAACCAAGACATCGAAATCAACGCCCAGCGGCAAGATCCAGTTGAAGTGGGTGCGGTCGGCGATCTGCACTCCGGTGAAGCAAAAGAAAGTTGTCAAAGGATTGGGCTTCACCCGGCTGAATCAGGTGATTGTGCGGCCGGATACGGCTGCCATTCGCGGCATGATCAAGAAGATTCCGCATCTGGTGGAAATAGTGCAGGCGTAGTTTTAAAGACGCGGCGAGTTTCGTCTCGACAGAGAAAAAGTTATGAATTTATCGACAATACGGGCACCCAAGAAGTCCACGGAAAAAAAGAAGCGAGTCGGACGCGGCATGGGGTCCGGCATGGGCAAGACTTCAACGCGCGGCCACAAGGGGCAACGTTCGCGTTCGGGTTCGCGGCTATTGCGCGGATTTGAAGGCGGACAGATGCCGCTGCACCGGCGTTTGCCGAAGCGCGGCTTCAAGAATATTTTCCGCGAAGAATATTCGGTTGTGAATCTGGATCGGCTCGCAACGCTTGGCGAAACTGAAATCACTCCTGAAGTGCTGCAGAAGGCGGGAGTGGTCAATGGCAAGCAGCCGGTCAAAATTCTGGGCACGGGAGAGTTGACCACGGCCATCGTCGTACACGCGCACAAATTTTCCAAGTCGGCGCAGGAGAAAATCACCAAGGCCGGCGGCAAGTTTGAGGTCTTGCAGTAATGCTTTCGAAGCTGGCGAACATCTTCCGGATTCCCGATCTCCGTAAGCGCGTATTGTTCACGCTCGGCCTGCTGGCGGTGTATCGCATCGGCGGCCACATTCCGACGCCCGGAATCAACGGCGACAAACTGGCGCAGTTCTTCGACCAGAACCGAGGTTCGGTTCTGGGTTTTGTCGACCTGTTCAGCGGCGGCAACCTGCGTCGGCTCACGATTTTCGCGCTCGGCATCATGCCGTACATCACGGCGTCGATCATTCTCCAGCTGTTGACGGTCGTCTATGAGCCGCTCGCCAAGCTGCAAAAAGAAGGCGAGATGGGCCGCAAGAAAATCACCCAGTGGACGCGTTATCTCACGGTGGTTTTGAGCGCGGTGCAGTCGTTCGGCATTGCCATCAGCCTGCAGAAGGCCGGGGATTTTGTCACCACTCCCGGGCCTAGCTTCATCCTCATGACCATGCTCACGCTGACCACGGGCAGCGCGTTCATCATGTGGCTGGGTGAGCAGATCACCGAACGCGGCATCGGCAACGGCATGTCGCTGCTGATTTTTGCCGGTATCGTGGTCGGCCTGCCGCGCGGTGTCATCGACCTTTACCAGAAAGCGAGCACCAACGCCTGGGGCGTATTCACCGCTCCAGCGATCCTGATGCTGCTGGTGTTGATGGTCGCGGTGGTAGCGTTCATTGTTTACGTCGAACGCAGCGAGCGCCGGATCCCGGTGCAGTATGCCAAGCGCGTGGTCGGAAGAAAGGTAATGGGCGGGCAATCCACGCACCTGCCGCTGCGCGTGAATGCTGGTGGCGTGATGCCTGTAATTTTCGCGTCCTCGATCCTCGCCTTGCCGCAGATGCTGGGTGCGGCATTTCACAATAACAAGGTGGTCGGTCCGATTCTGGACTGGCTGAAATGGGGCGAGCCGCTCTACACCTTGCTCTATTGCCTGGGCATCATTTTCTTTGCCTACTTTTATATCTCGATCGTGTTCAATCCGAACGAGGTTGCGGACAACATGCGGAAGTGGGGAGGATTTATTCCCGGCATCCGTCCCGGAAAGCGAACTTCGGATTTTATCAACGAAGTTCTCACCCGGATCACGCTGGTCGGCGCGCTCTACCTGATTCTGATTTCGCTGATTCCAGAGTGGATGATTGCCGGCATCAAGCTGAACCACCTCTGGCTGGTGGGCCGCGTGTTTGAAAACCTGCCCACCTGGGTAACGAACGGACTGGGCGTCAACTTTTATTTCGGCGGAACGTCGCTGCTGATCGTAGTCGGTGTCGCCATGGACACGGTCACGCAGATTGAGGCGCAGTTGATCATGCGACACTATGACGGATTTACGCCGAAGAGCGGGCGGCTGCGCGGACGCCGGACGTGGTAGACGTGGTCATCGAGAAGTTCTCAGTTTTCGGTTCTCAGTTCTCAGTGAGAACCGCCGGGCCCCTACTAGGAACTGAGAACTGGGAACTTAGAACTGGTTCTGTGGGCGCGGAGCAGGGCGGTATTTCCGCGATGGGAAATACGAGTAAAAGGGGCCATTTCGATGGCCAACGAGTCGGCTAACGACACCGCGCGCAATATAGGACCGGTGATTCTTCTAGGGCCTCCCGGGGCCGGGAAGGGCACCCAGTCCCGACGAGTCGTCGAGCGTTACGGTATCCCGCAGATATCGACCGGTGATCTTTTACGAGATCACATTGCGCGTGGCACAGCGCTCGGCCTGGCCGCCAAGGGAGTCATGGCGCGGGGCGAACTGGTGCCCGACGAACTGATGTACGGCATCGTGGCCACGCGGCTGCGCGAAGCCGACTGTAAGCGCGGATTTGTGCTGGACGGCTTTCCAAGAACGGCCGCTCAGGCAGGATGGCTGGACGCTTTCCTGGAAAATGAGGTCTTTGAAAATTCGGAAAAAGCGGAGCGCTGTCCGCCAGTTGTGATCCAGTTGCTCGTGGACTATACTCAATTATTGCTGCGGCTTACCGGGCGGCGTTCGTGTTCCGCCTGTGGACACCTCTATAACATCCACTCTCAGCCCCCTCTGGTCGAAGGCGTGTGTGATGTGGACGGATCCAAGCTGGTGATACGGGAAGACGATCGCGAAGAAGTCATCTCGGAACGATTGGCTGCCTACGAAACGCAAACCCGACGGGTAGCAGATTATTACCGGGCGCAGCGGCGGCTGGTGGCGATCAATGCGGACCGCACGATGGACGAGGTTACGGTGCAGATTTTCAGCGTGATTGACAGTCATCGCAAGGGCGGATGCTAGCCGGGACACCGAAACTAGAATCTGAAGTTAGAATTAATTATGAGTTTTGGAGAAGACCGGATCATCCGCAAGTCACCGGAAGAGATCGAAAAGATGAGGCGCAGCGGGAAGATGGTGCGCCAGGTTTTGAACCACCTGAAAAAAGTGGTAGCGGCGGGCGTCACCACGATGGACCTGGAGAAGTCCGCCGAGAAACTGATTGCGGACCTCGGAGCGGTGCCGGCGTTCAAGGGATATTACGGTTATCCCTGTGTGCTGTGCACTTCGATCAATGAAGAGATCGTGCACGGTATCCCGTCGGAGAAGCGGACGCTGAAAACGGGAGACATCGTTTCCATCGATTGCGGCGTGGTTTGCGATGGCTATTATGGAGACGCGGCCATCACCGTTCCAGTGGGTGAAGAGCTGACGCCGGAATTGAAGAAGCTGCTCGAAGTGACCGAGGCTTCGCTGTACAAAGGCATTGAGCAGGTAAAGATCGGCAACACGGTTGGGCACGTTGGATCGGCGATCCAGAAGCATGTGGAAGCGAACGGGTTCAGCGTGGTGCGAGAGTTTGTCGGGCACGGCATTGGGACCAAGCTGCATGAAGCGCCGCAGATTCCGAACTTTGGCAAAAAGGGAACGGGCGCGGAGTTGACCGAAGGCATGGTTCTGGCGATTGAACCGATGGTGAATTCCGGCGGACCCGAGACCAAGGTCTTGAGCGATAAGTGGACGGCCGTAACGCTCGACGGCAGTTACAGCGCGCACTTTGAGCATTGCGTGGCGGTAACGCGGCAAGGGCCGATGATTTTGACCCAGTGAAGAAGAGTTTTCAGTTCCTGGTTCTCAGTTCTCAGTGAGAAGCGCCGGGATTCAATACTGAGAACTGGGAACTGGGAGCTGAGAACTGAATTTCAAGGAGTCGATGAGCAAAGAAGACGCGATTGAAGTGATGGCAACGGTGGTCGAGCCGCTGCCCAATGCCATGTTCAAGGTGGAGCTGGAAAATAAACACCAGGTTCTGGCGCACGTTTCCGGCAAGATGCGGAAGAACTTCATCCGGATTCTGCCCGGAGACAAAGTCGCGGTCGAACTTTCTCCTTACGACTTGAATCGCGGTCGGATTGTATACCGCTATAAATAACTTCGGCAGAGACGGGCTTCGCTCGTCTTTGTGAGCGCCGCGAATGACGCGGGAAATACGCAGCTGCAGTTTCTGAAAACTGGCAGCTGAGAACTGAGCACAGGTTTATGAAGGTAAGAGCATCGGTAAAGAAAATTTGCGACAAGTGCAAGATCATCCACCGCAAGGGAGTCGTACGGGTGATTTGCGAGACTGCCAAACACAAGCAGCGTCAGGGCTAAGTAAGCAGAGCAACTGGGCTAAGCAAGAGCAAAAAGTATTGCACAGCTGAGGGCTGACGGCTTAGAGCTGGCAGCTAACAAGAGAGGGATCATGGCTCGTATCGCAGGCGTCGATCTTCCGCGCAACAAGCACGCGAACATCGCGCTCACCTACATCTACGGCATCGGCAACTCGCGCGCGGCGCGCATTCTGGACGCGGCGAACGTCGATCCGATGAAAAAAATTTCTGACCTGGGAGAAGACGAGGTCAACCGCATCCGTCAGGTGATCGAGGCGGAGGGTTCGGTGGAAGGCGATTTGCGCAAGGACGTTTCGATGAACATCAAGCGGCTCATTGAAATCGGATCTTATCGCGGATTCCGTCATCGCCGGAATCTGCCGGTTCGCGGACAGCGCACTCACACCAATGCCCGTACCCGCAAAGGTCCGCGCAAAGGCACGGTCGCGCAGAAGAAGAAGACGGCAAAAGCGTAAAACCAGTTCCCAGTTCCCAGTCCCCGATTCTCCGTTCGGAGAGAAAAGGGGTCGCTGAGAGCTCGGAACCGAGAACTGAGAACTCAAAGAGATGGCAAAACCAGTAGCAGCAGGCGGCGCCGCGGCGCCCGAGAAAAAAGGCAAGAAGAAGACGTTCAAGAAGAAAGAGCGCAAGCACGTTCCGCACGGATTGGTGCACGTGCAGGCTTCTTTCAACAACACCATCGTGACCATTACGGATATGACCGGTAACGTGTTGTCGTGGAAGAGCTCGGGCTCGCTCGGCTTTCGCGGCTCCCGTAAAGGAACTCCGTTTGCCGCGCAGCAGGCCGCATCGAATGCGGCCAGCCTGGCGCGTGATCATGGCGTGCGCAGCGTCGACGTGCGGGTGAGCGGTCCGGGATCGGGTCGCGAGTCGGCAGTCCGCGCTCTGGCCTCGTCGGGAATCGAAGTGCGCTCGATTAAGGACACTACGCCGATTCCGCACAACGGTTGCAGGCCGCCGAAACGTCGTCGAGTGTAGAAAGACGGTTCTCAGTCCTAGGTTCTCGGTTCCGAGTAAGAGCCGTCGAATCCGGGGTTTACTGGGAACCGGGAACTGATTTCGTCCGGGACGAAGGGTGAAGCCAAACCTGTAAACCGGTCATCTAACTAAGGAGAACAACTTGGCACGTTATACCGATGCAGTGTGTCGTCTATGTCGCCGGGAAGGCATCAAGCTCTTCCTGAAAGGCACGAAGTGCTTCAGCGACAAATGCCCAATTGAAAAGCGCAACTTCGCTCCCGGACAACACGGGAAAGATAAAAAGACCAAGGTCGTAGGCTATGGTCTCCAGTTGCGCGAAAAACAAAAAGCCAAGCGCATTTACTTCACCCAGGAAGGCCAGTTCCGGAACTATTTTGAAAATGCGGTCCGCTCCAAGGGCGTGACGGGTGCGAAGCTGCTCGAATCACTGGAGCGGCGTTTGGACAACGTAGTCTTCCGTATGGGCTTTGGCATTTCCCGCCGCCAGGCGCGCCAGTTGGTGCGTCACGGACACATCCAGGTGAACGGTAAGAAGGTCAACATTCCTTCTTACGAGGTCAGTGTCGGCGAAGAGATTCAGGTTCGCGAGAGCAGCCGCAAAGTTCCGATTCTTGAAACCTCGAGGGATTTTGCCAGCCATCAGCCGGTGCCGGTATGGTTGGAGATCGATCGCGAGAACTATAAGGGCCGCGTCATTGCGCTGCCGAAGCGCGAAGATATCCAGTTGCCGGTGAACGAGCAGCTGATTGTCGAGTTGTATTCGAAGTAACAGATTTTTTGGCCTACGATTCGTGCCAGATCAGCCCACAGTGGCGCTTGATCCGAAGCCGGGCCGCTTCGGAGAGCCACCGCGGAGCCACATGGCCGAGAGGAGAAACACAGAATGCTTTGGAGAGGTTTTCAAAAACCAAAGAGGCTGGCGAGCGATGTCAACTCGCTCACCGATAAATACGGGATGTTCTGGGCGCAGCCGTTTGAGCGCGGATTCGGCACCACCATCGGCAACGCGCTGCGGCGCGTGATGCTGAGTTCGATCGAAGGGGCGGCCGTTACGGCGGTCAAGATCGAAGGCGTCCTGCACGAGTTCCAGTCGATCCCGGGCGTAGTAGAAGACGCGACCGACATCATCCTCAACATGAAGCAGGTTCCGTTCAAACTTGCGGGCGACGGTCCGAAGGCGATTTATCTGCGCGCCGACCAACCGGGAGTCGTGACCAGCGCCTCGATCGAAGCCGACGGCGATGTGGAAGTGCTGGACAAGGAAATTTATATCGCAACCGTCAGCGAAGGTGGCAAGCTCGACATGGAAATGCGCCTGAAGCGCGGCCGTGGCTATGTTTCCGCCGACAAGAACTTCGAAGATGATCTTGGCATCGGATTCATTCCCATTGATTCGGTCCACACGCCGGTGCGCAAGTGTAATTACACCGTCGAAGCGGCGCGTCTCGGACAGATCACCGATTACGACAAGCTAACCGTCGAAGTCTGGACCAATGGTTCGATTACTCCAGGCGATGCGCTTGGACTCTCGGCGAAGTTGATTAAAGATCACATGAATATCTTTATCAACTTTGAAGAGGAGATCGAAACCGCTTCGGCCAGTGAAGAGCGCCGTCCGGAGATCAAGAACGAGAATCTCAACCGTTCGGTTGAGGAACTCGAGCTTTCTGTTCGCAGCTATAACTGCCTGAAGAACGCGAATATTCAGTCAATCGGCGAACTGGTGCAGAAGACCGAAGCCGAAATGCTGAAGACGAAAAACTTCGGCCGCAAGTCGCTGAACGAGATCAAGGAGATTCTTTCCTCGATGGGCTTGAGCCTGGGTATGAAGATCGACGAGCACGGAAATGCCGTGCCCGGCCCGACTTCGAATCAGGTGCTGCCGGCTTCGGCGTACGGCGATAACGATCTATAGACCAGTGGTCGGTGGTCCGTGGCCGGTGGTCCGTTCGACCCCAGAAGCCCACTGGCCACTCGCCACCGACCATTGACCACTGAGGTTTCCCATGCGTCACAAAGTTGCAGGATACAAACTCGGACGAACCACTTCGCATCGGCGCGCCATGCTGCGCAATATGGTTACGTCGATCATCATGGAAGAGCGCATTGAGACGACTGTGATCAAGGCGAAAGCCGTCCGTCCGTCGGTCGAGAAGATGATCACGCTCGGCAAGAAGGGCGATCTGGCGGCGCGCCGGCAGGCAGCTTCTTACTTGATGACTCCGGAATCGGTAACCAAGCTTTTCGATACCGTGGCCCCGCGCTTCGGCGATCGCAAGGGCGGCTACACGCGCATTGTTCGGACCGCTTGGCGGAAAGGCGATGGCGCGGAAAAGGCGTTCATCGAACTGCTGGGCAGCGAGCAGGTGCTGGATGAAAAGCGCCAGAAGCGCGCAGAAATCCGCGCCAAACGGGCCGAAGAAAACCGCAAGGCGATGGAACACGCCGATCAAGAAGCGCAAGCCGAGCGAGACATGGCCGCGAATGAAGCTGAGGGCAAGACTGAGGGCAGCGACAAGAAATAGTAGTTGTCGCAGTCTCGAAAGTTATTCGAACAAAAGGGCGTCCGAAATCGACGCCCTTTTCTGTCGTTTTCGAACGCGCAATATCTACCGTCCCAGCGGTCCGCTTACCGTGCCGAGGAAGCCAGTTCTGTTATCAAGCACAACCAGGTGAACTTCTTTGCCATCCGCCGGCGCTTCGATGTCGAGGGGCACCATCAGGCCCTTGTCCAACACTTGCTGAAGCGTGGCTGCATCGAACGTATGCTCTACCTTGATGGAGCGTGCCCCGCCTAGATTCTTGCCGTTCGCATCGTAAACTCCGGCATAGAAACTTACGTTCATTTTCTTTCCGCCGCTGGCGTCTTCAGTGCTCAAGGTGTGTGCGTCTACCAGAAATACGACCCGTGCCTTGCCTGGATCTGTTGGTTTTACCTGCGCCATGAATGACACCTGGGTCGCGGGTGCGGTCATTTGCAGAGCGCCCGCCGCTTCCTGCTCGGGCTTCCAGTTCTTATCGAGTATTGGATCGAGCGCGAAATATCCCTTGCGGTAGCGAACCTCTGTGTCGCCGCGGTCTAGTTTTACTTTGATTGTGCGGAACTTGCCGTCCCACTTTTTGTCCTCCGGATAATATCCGAGCGAATAAGAAGCATTCTCGTCGGAGACTGCCAGCGCAATGCCTTCCTTGATTTCATTCTGGTTGGTGTAGGCTTTGCCACCGGTCTCGGCCGCCAAATCCTGCAAGGCGAAGGTAGTGTTGACGTCGATGCCACTGCTCATGATGCCGCGCATATCGACGGGATAAATCGCTATGCCGGCGCTGGCCAGGTTGGCTTCGGCTTGCTTGATCTGTGGGACAAGCAGCGTACGCTGCTCGGCGAATGTAGAGCCAGCTGCGTTGCTGGATATGGACCTCTGGCGGAGACTGGGGAGTTCTGTCGCAAGTTCCGCCCGACTTACGTCTTTGTCGTCGGGAACGAGATCAAGCGGGAAATCTGCAGTAAGCCAAACCACGTCCTTACGTCCGGAGAATCCGGAAAGCATCCGCGTAAGATCCTGCAACGCCTGCAATGTAATCGCCATGCGGCGTTCAAGGTTGTAGGCGGCGACCACATTCTGGAAGCCAGCAAGCTCCGCATGCGCTGCCACGATGGCCTGGGCCATCAACGATCCGTTCGAACCGGCATAGTCACTGCCGTTGTAAGATGAGGCTGGCACCGCCGCCTCGCGCGGAAGAGGCTGGGATTGCGGACTCAGGTTCTGGATGGCAGTCGTGAGAATCTTTGGGTCGGTCGTAAAATTCTGCAGCACCCGCAGTTGATCCGTCAGGGTCATGACGGCGATCGGCTTGCCTGCCTGGTTCTGCTCCAGAGCATATTTCAGCATTTGCGATCGCCCGTAGGCCTGATCTTTGAACGAAGAGTTCGCCGCATCGAGCACGAGCACGGTCGGAACGCCGGCCGGTTTCAGATATTCCGGGTGATTGGAAAGGACGCCTGGAGGCGGGGTTTGCGGACTGCCCTGACTTGCACCCGGCGGAGTGAAGGTCGCGATCTTCTGCTTCTTTCCGTTTTCCTCTATCGTGAAGTCTTCCGGCTTGAGCCCGGTGACAGGCTGTCCTTTTTTGTCGGTGACAACCACATCAACAACGACCAGGCGCGTGCTGGTTCGGATTGTGATGCTGGGAACTTCGTCCGATGTCTGCTGGGCACTTAGAATGGCGGGGCCAGCCGTCAGGTTCAGGACCAGAACCGAAGTTAGTGCAACCTGAACGGGCAGGTTACGCAACATAGAGCCTCCGCGGGAGCATCGGAACTACAGAATTACTTGCAATATCACGGGAAATGTATCGTGTTTAAGAGCCTTTGGCAAATCGCCTTGGACGACAAACGCTGACTGCATTTGCCTGATATCTGTGGGCTCCCTACAATAGAAGTTTATCTACTGACATCTTATGATTCATTTTCCCGTCCCCGAAGCTCTCACATTCGACGACGTTTTACTCTTGCCGGCGCGTTCCGAAGTTTTGCCCGCTACTGCCAACACCCAGACCCAGATCTCGCGCAACATCCGGCTGAATATTCCCATCATCAGCGCCGCCATGGATACCGTGACCGAATCGCACATGGCGATTGCGCTGGCGCAGCAAGGCGGCCTCGGGATCATTCATCGCAATCTCACCATCGATCAGCAGGCCAATGAAGTCGACAAGGTGAAACGCTCGGAGAGCGGCATGATCGTCGACCCGGTCACCATGTCGCCGGATGCCAAGGTTTCCGATGCGCTCGAGGTCATGCAGAAATACAAAATCTCCGGCGTGCCTATCACATTGAAGGATGGAAAACTGGTCGGCATTCTGACCAATCGCGATCTACGCTTTGAGACGCGCTTCGATATTCCTATCGACAAAGTGATGACCAAACAAAATCTGATCACTGTGCCGGCAGGAACGACGCTCGAGCAAGCGGAAGAGATTCTGCACGAGCATCGCGTCGAAAAACTGCTCGTCGTCGACGACAAGTACAACCTGAAAGGTCTGATCACAGTTAAAGACATCCAGAAGAAATTAAAATATCCCGGCGCCGCCAAAGACAATCAGGGCCGGCTGCGAGTGAGCGCGGCCATCGGTGCCACGGGCGACTTCCTGGAGCGAGCGCAGGAGTTAGCGAAGGCCAAAGTCGACGTGCTCGCTATCGACAGCGCTCACGGACATTCGGCGCTGGTGCTCGAAGCGGTCAAAAAGGTAAAAGCGACGTTGCCCGAGATGGAACTGATTGCCGGCAACGTAGCGACCTTCGACGGCGCTTGCGATCTGGTGCGCGCCGGAGTCGACGGAGTGAAAGTCGGAATCGGCCCCGGCTCGATCTGCACCACGCGCATTGTCACCGGCGTCGGCGTTCCGCAGATTACAGCCATTGCAGAAGCGGCGCGCGCCACGCGCGACTCCGGTGTTCCCGTGATTGCCGATGGCGGCATCAAGTATTCCGGCGATATCAGCAAGGCGCTGGCCGCGGGCGCGAACGCAGTGATGATTGGATCGATGTTTGCCGGAACCGACGAAAGTCCGGGCGAATTAATTCTGTATCAGGGACGCACTTTCAAGTCGTATCGCGGCATGGGATCGCTCGGAGCGATGGCGCAGGGTTCGAGCGAGCGCTACTTCCAGAACTCCGATGGAGACGCGTCGACCGCGGCACCTTCCATGGGTGAAGATTCGAACCGGCTGAATAAGCTGGTGCCCGAAGGGATCGAAGGCCGCGTACCGTATCGCGGCTCAGTGTCGATGATCGTGCATCAATTGGTCGGCGGACTGAAGTCGGGCATGGGATATTGCGGATGCCAGACCATCGCCGAGATGCAGCAGAAGGCGCGATTCGTGCGCATCAGTGCCGCCGGCTTGCGTGAGAGCCACGTGCACGACGTTATGATCACGCGCGAAGCTCCGAACTACGCCGCCGAATGAGGGACGAGACAAATTTGACTGCCCCGCCCCGGCCCAATCTTCTGCGCGCCTGGGGGCCAGCCATGGTTTGGGTGGTCGTCATCGCGTTTGAGTCCACCGATATCTTCTCGTCCGAGCACACCGGCAGCATGCTGTACACGCTGTTGACGCACCTGTTCGGCTACGTGGATTTTAATAAGTTTGTTATCTTCCATCACTATCTGCGCAAGATTGGGCACGTCATCGGATACGGCATCTTGGCGCTGCTGCTGCTGCGTGGTTGGCGAGCGACCTTCGGCCAAACTCACGCGTTGTTGTGGCGCACGTCGCTACTGTCCTGGCTGGGAACCGCCTTCGTTGCGTCGATGGACGAATGGCACCAGAGCTACATTCCATCGCGCACAGGCACGTGGCGGGACGTGGTGCTCGACAGCGTAGCGGGTGTGGCGTTTCTGCTGTTCGCCTATTTTCGATTGCTTCGTTCGCCGGAAGGCACTTACTGATTACCTTCTAGCCGCTGCGCCGGCGAACGGTGAGCCAGCAGCGCCAACGCCGACGCGGCAGCAATCCCCGCCGAAATATAGAATGGAACTGCCGGGCCATAAATCTTCCATAGCGCTCCCGTCATGACGCTCGAGAGCAGCACGGTCACGCTGGTGAAAAACGAATAAATTCCCAGAGCCCGGCCGCGGACATCGCTCTCCACGCTTTCAACAATCAGTGCCTTGAGCACGGCATTGGTCAACGCGTAAAAAAGACCGTAGAAGGCCATGGTCACCCAGATCGCAAGTCGCGAAGGCGCGAGCGCGAACACAAAATAGACGATGGCGAAGACAAAATATCCCGCGGCGGCAATGACCGACCGCGAGAAGCGATCGCTGAATTTTCCCGCCGGCCAGGATACCAACGTGAATGTGACGTTGAAGACCAGTCCCAGTAGTGGCGCTTGCGACGCAGGAATGCCGATATTCCCAGCCCGCAACACAAGAAACATGTCACTCGAATTTCCCAGCGAAAATAGGGTGACCACCGCTAGCACGTAATAGAAACCAGGCGGCAGCTTTGGGAGCCAGTCGGATTTTTCGGATGCTTTGGGGCCGGGTTCGACGGTGACGGGCGAGGGCGCCTGTTTTTCCGCTGGCTTGCGATGCACCTCCCGAATTCCGACCCACGCGACAAGCACGCAAAGCGCCCCCGGAGCCGCAGCCGTGGCAAACACGCCCCGCATGCCGAAGCGTCCGATTACCGCCAACGCCAGCAGCGGACCGGCGATTGCCCCAGCGGAATCCATCGCCTGAATCAACCCATAGGCTGACCCGAGCTCTGATCTCTCCACCGACTCCGCCACCATCACGTCGCGCGCAGTTCCGCGGATTCCTTTCGCGAAGCGATCGCAAAAACGGATTCCCAAAATTTGCCACCATGAAGAGACCAGCGCCAGCAGTGGCTTGACCGCGTTCGCCGCAAAATACCCGCCGACCACGATGGGCTTGCGTTGCGCCACCTTGTCGGTCAGGTAGCCGGAGAAAAGTTTGACAAACGAAGCCACGCTTTCCGCGATGCCTTCAATGATCCCAAGTTGCGCCGGACCGGCGCCGAGCGACGCCAGAAATGCCGGGAGCACCCAGTACGCCATCTCGCTGGCCGTGTCGTTGAGAAACGAAGTCAGGCCGAATACATAGACATTGCGAGGAGTCGATTTGGAGTGCGCTGGGGACGGTGTGTCCATCTTTGATTCGCGACGTCGGCCCCTCGAAAATAGCATGGCCGCGAAGACAACATGGCCGGCCGTAGGAGAGTCGCGCACCCCGCCCCGCCCAAAGGATTCCGGTAGAATAGAGACACATGGCCGACCGCACTTTTACCCTCGACGAAGCACAGATGTTGTTGCCAATTCTGGAATCGCTGCTCAAGCAGGCAATCAACGGCAAGAAGCTGATTGAAGACGTAGACAACGAGTTGCAGGAGACGGCGCACCGCGTTTTTCTCAACGGCGGCACCATGCTGAATGTCGTCCACCTGGCGCGGCGCAAGGCGGAGCGCGAGAAGGCCATCCGCCGCGTCAAAGATGCCCTGGCCGAAATTGACTCTACCGGTGTGCAGGTAAAAGATCTCGACATCGGATTGCTGGATTTTCCCTGCAAAGTCGAGGGCGAGGTTCTTCTGTTGTGCTGGAAACTGGGTGAGCTCGCGATCACGCATTGGCACGGAACCAACGAAGGTTTTGCCGCTCGGAAGCCGATCGACCAGCGCATTGTTAATGCGGGCAAGAAGCGGCCGAAGTAGGCCGGCTCAGCTGTCAGCCTTTAGCCGTCAGGCAATCTACCTTCATCGACAGAGCGCAGGTCACGACTTCGCGTGACACAACATTACAAAACCGCCCCGCAAGTTTCCGATCGACCGCCGTTCTTAATATTCGAGAATGCTGCGGCCCGCATCCAACAGGGTGAGCAAAAGTACGACCCGGTCCATGTACTATCGGAGATCGAGCAAAGGCCGGGCATTCTGTTAAAATCACGCTATCTGAGGCGATTGTCTATGTTCACTGGGCGCAAACTGGCGTTGACGCTGGCTTTTACGGTTTTGATTGCACTGGCCACTGGGGTCAGCTGCAAGGGATTCTTCGTTCAGCCCACGTTGACATCGCTCACCATTAATCCGACCACTCCAAACGTTCAGGTGGATACGACTCTTGCCTTGCAAGCTTTCGGCGTATACAGCGATGGCACATCGGCCTACTTGACCAGCAATGTCTCCTGGTCGAGCAGTGACCCTACGGTCGCGGCCATCACCGGCAATTGCGCAACCGCAGCGTGCGGGGCCGCTACCTTGAGTGGGGTTGCCGTCGGCACGGCAACCATCACTGCGGGATCGCAAAGCGTCACTTCTACAGCCACGGCCACCACATACATTACCGTTTCTTCATTAACGATAGCGCCAACAACGCAATCCCTTGCTACGCTAGACGGCACCACGGCCGACCCCTTTGTGGTAACGGCGGTGACTGCGAGTGGCTCAATTGACATAAGCAACGTGGCGGTGCTCACGGCGTACCAAAACGGAGCTGCCTCTGCTGGCATTCTTTGCTCTTATAACACCTCGAATCCTACAGGCGCCACGGGTGGCCCTGGCATTTACTGCACGGGCGACGATAGCGAAGCGACTGGGACATATCAGCTGATTGCCACCTATACAGGTACGACACTTACGGCTACTGCCACACTGAACGTGCAGTAGTCGTATTGGGTGCCACTAGCATAGTTCAGTCGATCGCCAGAGCCAACGAACCGGGAGTCGCGCTATATTGGGTAGCGAACCCGTGAAACGTTTCCTTTATAGGTTTTTTCCGTCAGTTCCAATTGTTTGTCTCGCGTTGTTGTCGGCGTGCAATCGGAACGGAAGCCGCGGCCTTGAGGTGGCTTACATCTCCGGCGTGCAGGCCAACCTGCGCGACCATGTGGCGGCGGTATACGAAAAAACCGGAGTGGTCAAAAACGGCGACCGTGTGGAAGTTCTCGACCATGACCGCCATTTCGTCAAAGTTCGCACCGCAACCGGCGCGACGGGATGGATCGAGCAGCGTTACCTCGTCGGTCAGGATGTCTTCGATCGGCTCCAGAAGCTGACCGCGGATAACCAGAACGATCCCGTACAGGCGCAAGCGGTGACGCGCAACGATACCAATTTGCACGTCGAACCGGGACGCGATACCGAACATCTCTATCAGATTTCTTCCGGCGACAAGCTTTTGTTGCTGAAACGAGGCACGGCCGATAAGCCGGGAGTGTTTGCCCCGCCGCCGCGATCGACCTCGCGCTCCGATAAGCCGGGCGGTAAGCCGCAAGATCAAGATAAGGATAAAGATAGGGGCAGCAAAGAAGAAAAAGAGCCCGTGCCCGTGGTCGAGGATTGGTGGCTGGTGCGCGACTCCAATAACCGCGTCGGCTGGGTGCTGGCGCGCATGATCGATCTCGATGTCCCGCTCGACATTGCGCAATATGCGGAAGGCCAGCGCATCGTAGCCTTCTTCGTGCTCAATCAGGTACAGGATGGAGACAAGAAAGTACCGGAGTATTTGACCGTCCTCACCGAACCGAAGGATGGCCTGCCCTTCGATTTCAACCAGATTCGCGTCTTCACCTGGAACCTGAGACACCATCGCTATGAGACGGCCTATCGCGAGCGCATGGAGGGTGTGCTGCCAGTAACGATTTCGAAAGAAAACTTCGATAAGGAAGGCATGTTGCCCGTGTTCACTGTTCGCGTGCAGGATGATGACGGAAAAATCAGCGAACGCAAATACAAGCTCAACACTCCGATTGTGCGGCGAGTGCTGGCGCCGGGAGAAGAGCCGGTGCGAACTGTCAGCAGGAAAGCTAGGCGGAAAAAGTAACAGCAAAAACTTGGCGAAGGAAGATGCTGGGCTCGCAGAGATTTTAGAATTTCTTCTGTCCGTGATCTCCCTGCACTCTGCGGTTCGATCAACTATAGAAATCCGAGATGCTCTCGACCACCCAGTGGATTTCGGCGTCGGTCAACTCTGGGAACATTGGCAAGGCCAGCACTTCGCTCGCGGCTAGTTCGGAGACGGGCATGTCTCCATCGTTCAGTCCGAGATAAGAAAAGACCGGCTGCAAATGGAGAGGTAACGGATAGTAGATTTCCGATCCAATTTTTCGGTCCGCGAGGAACTTGCGAAGATCGTCCCGACGCCGAGCGCGAATTACATATTGATGAAACACATGTTTGGCTTGCGGGCTCCGCGAGAGCGAGCGCACAGGCGTGCTGCCCTGGCTCGAAGCAGAATGCTTCGATACTAGACCAGAGTCGGCGAACAACCGGTCATAGGTCGCGGCGTGTTGCCGCCGGCTTTCATTCCAGTCGGCGATGTGCGCGAGTTTCACGCGCAGCACTGCCGCTTGAATGGCGTCGATGCGTCCGTTCCAGCCAAACTCGTCGTGGTAGTAGCGTCGCGGACTGCCATGATTCCGCAGCCGCCGCATATGCTCGGCCATCTCGGGATGCGTTGTAGTAACGATGCCCGCATCTCCATAAGCACTGAGATTCTTGGTCGGATAAAAACTGAACGCTGCCGTTACGCCGAGCGAACCCGCGCCGCGTCCGTTCCACTCGGCGCCAATCGCCTGAGCTGCGTCCTCGACAACTGCGATACCGAACTCGCGAGCGATGCGGTCGAACGCATCCATGTCAGCGCACTGCCCATAAAGATGTACGGGAAGTATCGCGCGAATATTTCCGGGATGCTTGCCCCGCAGTTTTTGGGAAACGAGCGCCGCGTCCAGATTGAGAGTGCCAGGATCTACGTCGACAAAGATCGGCTCGGCGCCTGCTCGCACAATCGCACTGGCCGAGGCAAAGAAGCTGAAGGCAGTGGTGATGACCGAGTCTCCGGGCTTCACGCCCGCGGCGACTAGCGCCAGCCAGAGCGCTTCCGTTCCCGATGCACAACCGACGGCATCGGCCGCTTCCGTAAGCGTGGCAATCTCGCGCTCAAGTGCCTCGACCTCGGGACCAAGAATGAAGTGTTGCGAATCGCAGACGCGCGCAATGGCGCTGAGCACGTCTTCCCGAAGGCTCTCGTATTGACGACGCAAGTCAAGGAGAGGGACGGACTCAGGCGCAACGTTCCGCGTCGTTTTGTGCGATCGCTTGGTTGGCGTGGGGAGACTGGACTTCACAAGAACAAGATTTTAGCAGGCGCGGCAGAGTGCAGCTTGAATGTGCACCCTAAGTCGGCTAGCAGCTAGCGGCGGAGCAAAATCTTGGGCAGGGCCGGTGCGATGTCGGATCTACGGAGACCTGATTCGTCCAACCCGCTCCTGGAAGCCGTCAGATGATGCTGCCAGTATTCCAACTCAATCCGGAGCTGAGCGAGATCGAGTTCGGGAAAGGAAGTGTCAGCGCCCTCGAGATTACGTACAGCCCGCTCCAGAACCGAGCGCGCCCCCGTACGGTTGCCAGAAGATGCATGATGAAAGGCGACAGCCAACTGAACCAGTCCTTGAACATGCTGGCGCGAAGGATGGTCGCGAGGCGTAGTACGCCAGACGTCTTCGAGTTCCTCATGAGCGTCGAAGAAACGGGCGCGGTTGAATAGATCGATGCCCCTGTTCAAATCCCGGTAGTTGGGTGGCACGGTCATAACCATCGCAAGACTCCCGCACAATCCTAGACTCCACTGACAACACATCTGGGATCACAATCTACACGTTTCCATAGATATGTGGACTTCTCCGCTCCGTAAAAATGTATAACGGAGAGCTCGAAAATATATGTCATTGAAAATAATAGACTTATTTAAATCACTTTTGGAAGGTTGATTGCACTTACGCACAAGTTAACTTTAAACATTTTCCCTGGGGGGTGTGCCGATGTCAGGCCCTTCCCTGAGTATCAACGCAACACTTCGTTAGTCGATTTAGATTTCCAGAATTAAACAGGAGAGATGGAAATGGAATCTGCCTTCCGCAGCACTTGGATTGGTTTTCTGCTCGCATTCGTAGTTCTGGCCCTCGGTGTTGGAGCTTTCGCCCAAGGCGGACAGGGCGAACTGACCGGTCAGGTCACGGACTCAACCGGCGCCGTGGTTTCGGGCGTTGAGGTTAAGTTGACCCAGACTGCAACTGGCGAAGTGCGCACCACTGTGACGACACCAGCGGGCACGTATCGCTTCCCGGCGTTGCCGATTGTAGGTGCTTACAGATTGGATGTGACCAACAAGGGATTCAAAAGTGTGAAGGTTGAGAACATCGTTGTTTCTACGGGTCTGGTGACAACGCGCGATATCAAGCTAGAAATCGGCGCGGCTACCGAGCAGATCACGGTCGAAGCGGGCGAGCAGTTGGTGCAGACCGAGGACGCTTCGCTCTCGTCGGACGTAGACCGGCGGGTTTGGCAGGATATGCCGCTGGAAGACCGGAGCCAGAACGAGTTCATCGCTTTGCTGCCCGGTGCGGAGCCCGCAGCTAACGCTATGCTGGGCACCGACCGCGGCGCGGCCGTCAATGGCACACGCAGCGGCGGCGGAAACTTCATGGTGGAAGGCTTTGACAATAATGATCAAGGTTTGGGCGGCGGGGGAACAATAGGTACAGGACCTGGCGGAGCGAATACGACCATTTCGCCCGATGCGATTCAGGAGTACCGCGTGATCGATACGCCGAGTGCGGAGTATGGCAAAGCTGGCGGCTTCGTGACGGACACCGTGCTCAAAGGCGGGACCAATCAGTGGCACGGCTCACTCTACGGATACAACCGCATACAAGCTTTGGCTGCCAACAGCTGGTTCTCGAACAACGCCGGCCAAATCGATCACCTCGTGCGTAACCAGTTCGGCGGCTCCATCGGTGGTCCGATCGTCAAGGACAAAACGTTCTTTTTCTTTACGGTAGAGGATCAACGTTTGCGGAGCAGTAGTCCCTTTGTCGTGAATGACTACACCTCGGATTTCCAGAGCTTCGTGTCGAGCGGAAATTTCGAGGCGTTCAATGAAGGAACGGGAACGTACGCAGGAGGCTTGGGGTTCTGTGACCAAGTTACGGGAACTTCTTGTCCAGGAACCTTTGCCGCCCAAGGTGCCCTGGGCACAAACTACACCAATATGATGGCGGCTGAAAATCTACCGCTGTGCGTGACGGGAGCCTCCAATTGTCAAGAAGCCCCTCTTAACTCAAATTGCGCAACGAATACCAACGGGGGCGCAAATTGTGCCCAGAACCTATACCCCAGCCTTGCGGGCGTCACGTACCCCATACCGGTCTATGGACAAATTACTATTCCGTCGGCGGAAGTTCTGAACCAGATGCGGTACTCGGCCAAAGTTGACCATAGGCTCGGCCCCAAGGACCAGCTCAGTATCTCTTATTTGTATGACAATGCGGACGGCACTTTTGGTTACTTTGGCGGCGGCAATCTGCTTGGACCGACCGAACTCAACCACGGGCGCGGGCAGAATGCTGGAGTAACGTGGTCGCATACCTTCAGTCCTACGATCTTGAACCAGGCACGTATGTCCTATGTGCGGAACACGTCCAACTTTCCGGACGCCCCCAACGTGCTAGGAATGACCTCTATCAACACGGCGTTCGATTCGATCGCGTGCTGCTCTGGAATAGGTCTCGGCATGAGCTCGGACCTGCCGCAAGATTTCACGGAGAATTTATTCGTCTATAAAGACGATCTCTCGGTAACTCATGGCAAGCACAACTTCAAGGGCGGCGGCGAATACCGGCGCACGCGAAACGGAAGCAGCTTCGATGCCATTAAGTACGGCTACACTCTTGAGGACGGCGTAGAAGATCTTCTGACCGATGGAACCTTCACTAATACCGTGATCAGTGCCTTCCCGGGTGTTGAGGCTTTCTGCGATTCACTCTCCGGGCTGGGCGCCTCACTTTGCAACAGCTCCGTCCCTATCGCGGAACAGTCGACGAACCCGTCAATCTCCACTCCTACGCTGCCACTCTACTATCGCGGGTACAGAGCTAACGAAGCGGCTGCCTACATACAGGATGACTGGCGGGTTAGTTCACGCCTGACCGTAAACCTTGGCCTGCGCTGGGAGTACTTCGGTCCGCCGCACAACTTCCAAGCCAACATCGATTCCAATTTCTACACGGGCACCCCAGAGGCGTTTACGAATCCATGCACGGTCGCTCCGCCACTGGGTTCGGGGACCTGCCTCGGCCCGGGTGGACTGACACCTAACCCGTTCATGCCAACGAGCAGTCCGTACTGGGGTTCGTTCGCAACGGGGGTGTCGTTGGTGAGGAACCACGACATCTGGAACAAGGACTTGAATAACTTTGGTCCGCGCTTTGGTTTTTCCTATGACGCACTGGGGAACCAGAAAATGGTGGTTCGTGGCGGATTCGGAATTAACTATGACCGCATGTACAACAACATTTTCGAAAACATCCGCTTCAATGCCCCGTTCTTCGCTTTCTCCCAGATCGGCGGCCTCGGCAACGGGATCGCGATCACCCCTGCTCAGACTGCGCTACTCGTCAGTTATCCTTATGCTGGCCTTCCGGCCTACGGCGGTGGCTTAGCGGTTCCCGAGGCACGTGCCATGGACGAGAACCTGGTGACGGCCTACTACGAGCAGGCGCACCTGGGAGTGCAATATCAAATTGGCAAAGACATGGTGTGGGAGACGAACTATGTGGGCACGTTCGGGCACAAGTTGCTCGGCATCCTTGGGCGCAACACTTACGACGGTCTGTACTCTCCCTTTGACCAAACGAGACCGAACCCGGACTTCGGCGCTGTCAGCTTCCGCACCAACTGCTGCGACTCGAACTATCATGGATTCCAGACCACTCTGCGCAAGCGCTTTTCGAGTGGTTTGCAATTCAATGCCAACTACACTTTTGCGAAGGCGATGGACGATATCAGTGACGCGTTTACCACTAAGAACGCGGGCGCGTCTGCATACCCAACCGATAGCATGAATCCTAAATTCGACTACGGCCCGGCGGATTTCAATGTGAAGCACCGGATCGTTGCGAGCTGGGTTTACGATCTGCCGTTTGCCAAGGGGAGCCGTTGGCTCGGAGGCTGGAACGTATCGGGCATCTTTACATGGCAAACCGGTGCTGACTTCTCGGTATCTGACAGTAGCGGTGCCGCCGACAGCAACGAGGACGGCCAATTCAACGACCGTGATAACTGGCTGGGCGGTGGTGCAGTCACGAGTGCTGTTGACCACAACGTGAGTCCGGCGCACGGCTACCTGAAGACGGGTGCCGCGAACTGGGGGATATTGAATGGAAGCGGCGCAGCTGGCGCGGGTACAGCTTTCACTCCAATACCGTGTCCGGCGACGGTCAATGGGGGCTACTGGTGCGAGGGAACGGCGCTTGGCCAGATGGAACGCAACACGCTGACGGGTCCGAGTTTCTTCAACACGGATTTCGGAGTCAAGAAGACCTTCAAGATCACAGAGACGTCGGGGCTGCGCTTTGAAGCGAACTTCTTCAACCTCTTCAACCACCCGAACTTCTTGTCTCCGGATCCTAACCTGAACGATGGGACCTTTGGATCGTCATTGTCGACCTTCAATAATCAGCAGTCGGGAGGACCGCGGATTACGCAGCTCGCGCTGCGGTTCGATTTCTAACCGAAGCTGACACGCCACTTCAGGGCCAGCCGAAAGGCTGGCCTTTTTTCGTGCGCCGAGCATGTTCGACAGCTTGAGGGTGAAAGTCCCTTTGACAACCTGATGGAGGTGAAGTCATAGCGAAGCGCAAGGGAAAGCAGCCGACAAGGCTGCGAGTCTAGCGAGGTGAAAGTCCTCGCGCCGTCAATTGCCTGGTTTGGACGGCTAGTATCTCCGATGCATGCGAAGGTAACGACGCATGTTCTGCTCGGAGTTAAACGTCACAGACTGCC
>Ga0209530_1000405_pt1 | contig 31961 bp, 30 predicted proteins | sample BlaSpr_A8_Ref_O1_FD_187987 | JGI IMG/M metagenome (GOLD analysis project Ga0209530, IMG submission 187987) | Forest soil microbial communities from Thunder Bay, Ontario, Canada - Black Spruce, Ontario site 2_A8_Ref_O1 (SPAdes) (version 2) | ecosystem: Environmental > Terrestrial > Soil > Boreal...
CGATCGCCCATCGTGCCCGCCTCGCGGCGCGCAAGGGTGTCGTTGATCGACGCCCATGCCGCGCAGGTGGGGTCCTCGACGAGCACCGCGACCGGTCCGATGTCGTAAGCGCTAGCGAACCTTGACGGCGGGCCCACATCCGAGCGCGGCGCACGGGCGCTCACCATAGCCGACTTTTCAGCGGAATCGCCACCACCGACAAGCACCGTCGCGGCAAGCGCGGCAACCACAACCACCAGCGCAGCCACCGCTACCGACATCCACCGAAGGCGGCGGTCTCGTGGTGGCAAATCGGTGCGCGACTTAACGGTATTCAAGCTGAATTCCGCAGCGCTGTTCCACTTGTTGCTCGTGTGGCCGGCCGGTCTGCGGACGCTTAGGCGTGGCCGCAATTGGCGTCGGACAAACATCACCAACACCAAGGCCTGTATGACCAGCATTGCCATGTCGAACAGCCACCACCTGGGCTGGTGGCGCCAAAAAGGGTCATTATCAGAAACAAATCGCGTAAGCGCGGGCAAATCAGTCGTGCTGGCGGCGGCGGCAAAACCCCACCGTGCCGACCACAGCCAGGAGAACTGCTCGAGACCTACCCGACCCGAAATAGCGATCAGACCGCCGGAAAAGACGATCTGGGCCATGATCGACACGACAAGAACCGGCAGTAGCTGCTCATGTGACCGCACCGCCGAGGAAATGGCCAGACCGAACAAGGTAGCGACGATGCCGCTGACAGCAAGAGAGAAAACCAATTCAACCCACGGCTCACCGAAAACTAAACCGCTTCGGGTTGGCCCGGCTTTGCCGAATGCCACGATGGCGGCCATCACCACGGTCTGAGCCGAGACCACCACACCATAAACCGCGACCTTGGCGGCCAGATACGCCGACATCGACAAACCCACCGCTTGTTCGCGCAGGAAAATTATGCGTTCCGCGATGAGATCGCGCAGGCTAACTGCAGTACCCATGAATATCGCGCCGATACTGAGCAGGCTGAGAATTTCGCTGGGCTCATTTGCGGCAAGCCCCCGCGGCTCGGGCACACCCAAACCGGAGCGCCCGGGTATCGCCAAGGTAATCATCCCGAGGATTACCGGCAACAACAGCAACGAGGCAAGGTGACCACGATCGGCGAGGATCAGCCGAAGCTGACGACACACAACGGTAGTGAACTGACGAAGCCGACACCACAGCGAGTCAGACTGCACCGGTGCCGGTGGCACACGTATGCACGGCCCAACCGGCGAGGCGTCGCCCTGACGCCGTTGAAACGCGCGGTGCACGCCGTCGGGATCGGTAATCAACCGGGCAAAAATATCGGCCCACACATCAGTATCCAGCACCTTTACGATGTCTTCCGGTGGCCCACAGAAGGCGGTCTTGCCCCCTGGCGCCAACAGCAGAACCTGGTCAAACACATCCAAATGCGTCACCGAATGGGTCACCACCACGACGACCCGGTCACCGGTAGCCAGCCGACGCAGCCGCATCATGACCCGTAGATCCAACGCCGGATCCAACCCCGAAGTGGGTTCGTCGAGGATGAGCAGCGACGGCTGAGTCAACAGCTCCATGGCGACCGACACCCGCTTGCGTTGTCCGCCCGACAAACGGTCAACGCGCACATCAACGTTCGCTGATAACTCAAGCTCGTCTAGCACCGCGTCGATCGCCGCAACTCGATCCTGCCGCGTGGCCTCCGGCAGGCGTACCGCCGCGGCGTAACGCAGGGCCTGGCCCACCGTGAGCTGGGGATGGACGACATCGTCTTGCGGAACCAACCCGATCCTGCGGCGTAGCCGCGAGAACTCGGCGTGCACGTCAAGGCCGGCAAACGTCACCGTGCCCCTGCTGGGACAGAGCATTCCGCCCACAAGCCCGGCCAGAATCGACTTGCCAGCACCCGACGGACCGATGATCGCTGTCAAAGTGCCAGGCGCTGCTGCGAAATTGATATCGCGCAACAACTCTTCACCAGAGCCGACCGTCAATCCCAATCTGCTGACCACCAGCCCGGCCAGGACAGCTTGGGTACGGGTTTTGCTTTCGGCGCTTTCCTCTAAAGTCGGTGCCCCAGAAGTCTGCTCGAGGTCGGTCACGACGTGCCGCCCCTGCCCACTAGTGTCATTAAGGCCCCTCTTCCCGAGCGAGGTTGTGAGCTCCACCACTCAACTTTTGTGAGCTCTACCACACAGCAAGAGGGCTTGGGTTCAACAGAGTAATGACTACTCTCTGAGTGCCTGGGCTGCGACGAGCGGGGCGCTGCCACATCGTGGGGCGCTTGACATGGGCCGGGGACACGACGCCATCGCATGCGCCGCCGGTGGCGGAGATCTACGTCCGGCCTGGTCGCGGCAGAAGCAGGTATCCAGAAACACGAATTGCGTTACCACAACGACTTTCAGCGCCGGCGACGCCGCCGATGTCACGTTCAGCGAGACCAGGTCTGGGTTGGCGGGTCCTGTGCGGGTGCTGCGCGAAACCCCTTGGCGTCGTGGTCGCGATCGTCCCGAGGGAGGCCCCGGTGCTGGCCGCCGCCACCAAGCTGTTTGCCGCCCTGCTGATGCGGTGCCCCGTCCTGCTCAAAACCGCTCCGCAGAACCCGTTTTCGGCGTACCTTCTAGCCCACGCGCTAAGCGATGCGGGGCTACCGCCGGGCGTCGCCTCGATCCTGCCGTGGGGACGCGACGTTGGCGCACACCTGATTTCCCACCCACAGGTCGACGCTGTCACGTTCACGGAAGCACCGCCACCGGCCGACGGATCGCCGCGGTGTGCGGGGATCAACTCAAATCGGTGAGCTGCGAGCTGGACGGCAAGTCGGCCGCGATCGTCGCGCCTGGGGCCGATCTGGACACTCACCTGCCTGCGCTGCTCGCGCACGCGCTGACCAACAACGGGCAGCCGCACGTGGCGACGACCCGGTTACCGGTGCACACGTCTCAGACCGATCTGCTGCCCGACACGCTGATCGCCGCGGTGTCGGCGATGCCGATCGGCGACCCGCACGATCCGGCCACGGCATTGGGCCCGTTGATCAGCGAGCCGCAGCGCGACCGGGTCGAGGGCGCCACACCATGGAGGTATCGCTAGGCCCGGCGGTCGGCGACGAACGCTGCGACGCGGTCGAGCGCACGCCTGCTGTGCGCCTCGTCCTCGGCGCTGACGTCGAAGGCGATCTCGGTGGCCCCCGCCCGCTGCAGCGCGTCGACCTTCGCGGGGCCGGTGGCTGCCGAGGTGAAGGGGATGACCTCCAGCGAATCGGGATCGCGGCCGGCGACGGCAACCCGGTCGCGAAGTCGCCCCACCGCGTCGGACAGGCCGTGGCCGCCGACCGGGATCCAGCCCGCCCCGAACTCGGCGACGTGCTCGAACACGATGCGGGTAGCCGCGCCCCCGACGAGCACCGGCAGCGGGCGCTGCGTCGGCTTGGGCCATGACCAGGACGGTGCGATCGACACGAATCTGCCGTCGTAACCGGCGATCTCGCGCTCCCACAGGTTGCGCATGGCCAGCACGTGTTCGCGGGTGCGCGCACGCCGGGTGGCGGGGTCGACGCGGTGATCGAGCATCTCCTCGCGGTTCCAGCCGTAGCCGACGCCGACGGCCACCCGGCCGCCGGACTGCTGGTCGATGGTGGCCAACGCCTTCGCGGTGACGATCGGATCACGCAGCGCGGCGAGCAGCACGCCGGTGCCCACGCGGATCCGCGACGTCGCGGCCGCCGCCATGGCAATCGCCGACAGCGCTTCCAGATTGCGGCGGTAACGCTCGGGCAGCTCCCCACCCAGGGGATAGGGCGAATCGCGCGACACCGGGATGTGGGTGTGGTCGGGGATCCACAACCCGTCCAACCCGAGCTCCTCGACGGCGCGGGCGATGTCGGCGACCCGGGGGCCGCGATCGGTCGCGACGAGTGTGACGCTAAACCGCACGGCGCGGTTGCCCGTCGGCGGTCATAGGTCGATCACCCCGACGTCGGGTCCGGTCTTGACCGTCACCGCCGTGCCGTATGGCAGGCAGAGCTCGCCGAGTTTGGCCAGGATCGCTTGCGCCCGTTGGGCGTCCGCACGGGCGGGAAAGCCCGTCGTGGCGCGCCGCGCGGTGCTCCACACCATCGGATGCAACTCGATCCGCGTGACCCGGTGGGACTCGGCGTCCACGGTGCACACCGGGACCACGAAGCCGGGCTCGTGGCCCGTGCCCTCACGCGGGCTGTGCACGACCTTGCGGCTGCCCGGTCCGCCCAAGGCGTCCGCGCGGGCACCGTAGGCATCCAAGGGGTTCGCGTCGAACGAGCGCACCGCGCCGTGGTTGCCCCACCGCGTGTAGAAGTCGTGTGGCTGCGCTTCGCGGCAACCGAGCCGGAACAGCGGACCGGGGTCGTAGAAGATCGGGACGCCGTCGTGTACCTCGATCCCCCGCATCGGCGCGTGCGAGCCCTGCACCAGTACCATGTGGGCGCCGGCTGATATTGCCGCGCAAGCGAATTCACGCGCAAATGCGGGTGTGGTGGACACCAGCCCCGCCTCGCCGTCCCACGCCTGCACGTGCAGGTGGGCGACGACGAGGTCGGCGGTGGCGCGGGCCAGCCGGATCGAGGACACGTTGCCCGCCAGGTCGTCCTCGTCGCACGCCGTGCTGGGCGGGCCGTGCTGCGGCCGGACCCGGAAGCGCGTGATGGAGTTGTGCAGCCCGGGCGGGTGGACGACGAACTCGTCTCCGTCTTCGACCACCCACATGCCGAGCCGCGCCGAGATCGACATCACCTCGCCGGCCGCGGACCGGTCGACCACGTGTACGTAGCGCAGCGGGTTGACCCCCGGCCTGCCCGGCGCGTCCGGGCGGGTGGCGCCTGCCCTGGCGAACGCCGGGAACGACGAGGTGGCGGACACGACGGCCACGCGCCCCGCCGCGGTGTCGGCGAGCGCCGGTGCGCGGGCGGCGGCGAGATCGACGCCGATGCCGGCATGGGGCAGCCCCACGGCGTCGAGCGCCTCGATCGTGCACCGCAGCCCGCCGTAGGAGTAGTCCAGCGAGTGGTTGGATGCCGCGGAGACCACATCCACACCGAGCCAGCGCAATTCGTCGGCGATCCGGGTGGGACCACGCATCCAGCTCAGCGCTCCCTCCGCGGCGCCGAACACGTCGGCACCGGCGAAGTCGTGCAGCGGGATCTCCAGATGGGCGTGCGTGACGTCGGCGCTGCGGAGTACTTCGACGGCGGCCATGACGTCGGCATCGCGGCACGCCGACACCGGCGTGTTCATGATGACGTCGCCGGTGAGGGCCACCGTGTAGGTGCCCGCCACCGGCTCCCGCATCATCGCGGCACTCTAGCCGGCGACTTTCGGCGGGACGTCCGGCAGGGGCAATGGAAAGCGACTGGTCAGCGAACCGTCCACGACGAGGTTCTGGCCGCTGACATACGACGCCGACGGCGACGCGAGGAAGGTCTGGAGAAGCGGCTGCGCCCCCGACATCAGCGGGCCAGCGCGGCGACGTCCGACACGGTGTGGTGCTCGAGGTTCATCACGACGTCTACAAGCCGATCGGCCCGCTCGCCCAACGACTTCGCGGTGTTCTTGAACATCGCGATGCGCTCGTCGAGGGTATGCCGCTGGGCCTCGAGGCTCGGCACCACCTTGGTGAGCACCCGGCCGTCGCGCAGCCTGACGATCACGGTCTGGTCGGCGAACCCACGCACGCTCTCGCCCTCCAACACGACGACGTCGACCCGCTTGCGGGCCTCGACGTAGCGCGGGTCGCGGGCGGCCCCGTCGTCGAATGCATGGGTGTAGGGCAGCTCGGGGATGCCGCCCACCAGCAGACCCGCGACGCCCTGGCGGATGCTGAACTTCGCCTGTTCGCCGCTGACGGGCTCCCGGTAGGGTGCGATGCGGTCGGCCCACGGCGGCACCCGCAACTCGATCGACTCGATGTCGTCGGGCCCAATACCGTTGTCGCGCATGATCTCGATGGTGCCGTGAATGGTCTGGTGGGTGAGCCCGCACGAGCCGTACTGCTTGGGTGCCACGCCCGCCAGCTCCAGGAACAGCCGCTCACCCAAGCCGGCCGTCAGCTTCGCCTCGTCATACGGCCTGGCGCCGGTCTCTCCGGCGAACTGCACACCCCACGAATAGTTGCCGTCGAGGTAGTCGGTGCACGCGGTGAAGCCGGCGGCCGCGACCTGCGCGGCGAATACGCCAGTGCGCGCTGGAATTCCGGCCTCGTGCACGTGGGCCATCGACCCGCAGCCGCGGGTGCTGCCGTTGCCCAGCGGCAGCGCGGTGCCCATCGCGTTGCGCAGCTGGTCGACGTCGAGACCGAACAGCCGACCCGCGGCGACGACGGCGCCGCCGGGTCCGACCAGGGAGATCCCCATGAACCCGCGGTCGCAGGCGCCGATGCCGGCCATGCCGAGCCGGCCCTGCATCTCGATGCCTGCGATGACGGCGGTGATGAAATCACGGCCGGAGCTGTTCTTGAACTCGCCCACCGCGAGCCCCGCGACGATCGGAGGGATCAATCCGGTGCCAGGAAGGGTGCCGTACGACTCAAGCTCGTCGGCGTGCGCGAGGGATCCGTTGACGTAGGCGGCCTCGGCGACCGACGTCTTGAACCCACCGCCGATGACGCTGGCCTGTTCGGCGGCCCCGAGCTGGCGGGCGTAGTCGACCAGCAGTTTGCCTACCGGCTGGGCGTGCGCGAGTGCCATGTGGCCAAGACACTCCAGAGTGAAGATCTTGAGCAGCTCCACCGCGTCGGCGGGCAGGTCTTCGTAACGCAGGCCGACGAGATATTCGGCAAGAGCCTGGGTATTACCGGTCTTCGCCATCGTGGGCGCGGCCATAATGGTCCCTTTCTTCCTAGCTCCCGGGCAACGCTGACGCGGCGCAGCCGCCAGTCTGGGTCGCGCCGCCCGGGCATGTCTCGGTTTCGCCGATTTCGCCGCGCGGACTCATTGCGCGGCCGTGGCCACCGGCACCGCGGACGTCTGCACCTGTTCCCAATTGTCGAACACCACAGAGTATTTCACGTACCGCGGGATGTCCTCCACCTCGAACTTGCTCATGTCCTTGTCGAGGCCGACCGGTGGGTGGTCGGGGTCGGGACGCACTCCCGCGATCATCAGCTTGCGCAGCAGCGCCAGGTGCGCACCACCCTGGCCGTCGTTGCCGACCACCACACGCAGCCCGTAGCACTGGTGGGTGCCGACGCCGAAGCCGAGGCCGTAGCGCGGCGTGCCATTGGCCGGCGTCGGCCGGTTGGGGTTGAATCCCATTGCGTCCGGGCCGAACACGTCGGTGTCGCGGTTGGCCTTCACGTACTCGATCCGCAACTCCTGGCCGGGGTGGATTCTGCTGCCGTCGGACAGCTCGCCCTCCTCCAGCGCCAGCCGCGTGGTGTACGGCGAGAACGTGGCGCGCATCCGGATGACCTCCTGCAGAGAGTTCAGCAGGAACGTCGGTTCGGTCCTGCGCGGGGTGTCCTCCGGGTGGCTGGCCAGCCAGGTCTGGATTAAATCGATGGTGTGCACGATCGACTGGGTGCTGGTGCCCACCGAGGCCGCGAACAACAGCGTCGACTCGACGACGGCGTTGGATTCGTCCTCCCACTCCGGCGCGAGGCCGGCGGCCACCATCTTGAGCAGGCTGTTGGGCACGTCGTCCTCGGCGAGCTCGCCCGCCTCGATCCGGGCGCGCTGTTCGCGGTGCCAGGCCAGCGAGGGCTCGAAGAACTCCTTGACGTACTCGGACTTGGCTTGCATCGCCCGCAGGTTCACCTGGTCGCGGTCGTCGAGGAAGGCCGAGCTGGTGCCTGCGGCGATCGGTCCGGCGAACGAGCGCATCAGCGCGAGCCGATCATCCGTGTCCAGGCCGATCAGGCCGATGAGCCGGGCGGTGAAGTGGATGAATACGCGCTCGAGGAATTCGACAAGGTCCATCCCGCGCTTGCCGTTCGCATCGGGTTCGGCCAGCCGCAGCGCCATCAGCCGGTCGACCTCGGGCAGCACGATGTCCTCGCGGATGCCGTCCAGCGCGTCGGCGCGGACCAGCGGGTTGAGCAGTTTGCGGCGGCGGCGGTGCGACTCGCCTTCGAGAAACATCATTGAAGCGCCGAGGAATTCACGGACGTTGATCTCGCCGTTGACCTCGTCGCTCTTACGGCCGGCGAAAAGATCGGGACTGTGCGTGACAGCGGTCTTGGAGCGCAGCAGCTTCGACACGTCGGCCAGCCGATTCACCGGCGCGAACGGACATTTCGAGCCGTTCACTGGTTCCGCCGGGGTCGCTTCATCGCGGGCAGCGGGCTCAGTCATGGGACATTCCTCCTTCACTCACTTTGAACAATGGCACTCGTCCGAAGCGCTGTCAACTGCTATGTTGACTGGCGTGACCCGGGACAGCCAGACACCGGTCGTCGTCGTCGGCGGCGGCCTCGCGGGCAGCCGCACGTGCACCGAGCTGCGCAAGCTCGGCTACTCCGGGTCGATCGTGTTGATCGGCGACGAGCCCAACCTGCCCTACGACCGGCCACCGCTGTCCAAGGCGGTCATCCGAGGTAAGCGTGACTCCAAACCGCTTAAGGTCCGCTACGAAGAACTGGGTATCGACGTGCGGCTCGGGGTGGTGGCCGAATCACTCGAGCTGAGGAGCCGGCGCGTGCTGACATCGGTTGGCCCCGTTGAGTTCTCACACCTGGCGATCGCCACCGGCGCCACCCCGGTGCGGCTGCCCGGCGACGGCGAACAGCTCACGCTGCGCACCGACACCGAGGCGGTGGCCCTGCGCGACAGGCTAGTTCCTGGGGCACATGTCGTCGTTATCGGCGCCAGCTGGATCGGCGCCGAGGTGGCCTACGCGGCGCTGCAGCGTGGCTGCCGGGTGACCGGGCTGGAGTACCGCCCTGCGCCTCTGGCGCAGGCCCTTGGCAGCGAACTCGGTAGCCGGTTCGCCTCCTGGTGGGATGGTGCTGAGCTGCGCACCGGCCAGAGCGTCACCGCGGTCGAACCCGACGGCGTGCACCTGGCCGGTGGCGAGCTGATCGCCGCCGACGTGGTGGTCACCGGCGTCGGGGTGCGGCCCGCCACCGGCTGGCTCGCGGGCAGCGGGCTGGAGCTACTTCCCGCGCTGGCAGTCGACGAGCACCTCCGGGCCGACGGCGACACAGGCGTGTACGCACTGGGTGACTCCGCGGCGTGGTGGTCACGCCGGTATGGGCGCCGGCTGAACGTGCAGCATTGGGAAGACGCATACACCGCCCCGACGGTGGTGGCCGACGGGATCGTCAACGGCTCGGGCGCCCAACTGATCCACGACCCCGTGCCGTACTTCTGGAGCGACCAGTTCGGCCACCGCGTCGAATACGTCGGCCATCACCATCCGGCCGATACGGTCACCGTCGACGAGGACGCCGAATCGGGCTGGACAGCCCAGTGGCACGACGCCGCAGGCGAACTGACCGCGGCGCTGGCCGTTGATCGGCCCAAGTACGTCGCCGCGATCCGCACCGAGCTGCTCGCTGCGGCCGACGCGCCGCTCACACATCGATGATGATCTTGCCGTCCTCCGTGGTGACCGGGTAGGTCGCCACCGGATCCTGGGCGGGCAGACCGCTCACCTCGCCAGTGCGCACATTGAAACGCGAACCGTGGGCTGGACATTCGACGTCCTCGCCGTCGAGTTCTCCGTCGCTGAGCTCGATCTCCTCATGGCTGCACAGATCGCTGATCGCGAAGACCTCACCGCTGGCCAGCCGGACCAGGCACACGGGCACCCCGTTGGCCTCCACCCGCATCAGCGGCGTGTCGTCGTCGAGGTCGGCCAGGGTGGCGACGATGCACTTGGACATGGGATACCTCCTGGATGATTGTCGTCGGGAACGTCAGTACGAGTGGCCGGCGGGCTGGTAGTCGGGGGGCAGCGTGACGGACTTGAGCTCGAGGAAGCTCTCCAGCCCCTCCACGTCCCGCTCGTAGCCCAGCCCGGAGTCCTTGCGGCCGCCGAACGGCGCGCCGCCACCCGACGGCGGGCCGCCGTTGACCGAGCAGGTACCGGTCACGATGCGCGAGGCGATCTCTATGCCGTGCTCGGGTTCGTGGGCGAACACGGCCCCGCCCAGGCCGTAGCGGCTGTCGTTGGCGATGGCCACGGCTTCCCGCTCGTCGCGGTAGGTCATCACCGATAACACGGGCCCAAAGATCTCCTCCTGGGCGATGGCCATCGTGGGATCGACGTCGACGAAGATGGTCGGCTCGACATACCAGCCGCGCGGTTGATCGGCGGGGCGCCCGCCGCCCAGTGCCACCCGTGCGCCCTGGGCGATGCCCGACGCGATGAAGTACTCCACGACCTGACGCTGACGCGCCGCGGCCAATGGGCCGAAGTCGGTGTCCGTGTCGTGCGGGTCGCCGACCTTCATCCGCGACACGTAGTCGACCAGCTGCGCGACCACCCGGTCGCGGTCATCCTCGTGCACGATGACGCGGTTGGTGGAGACGCAGATCTGCCCGCTGTTGCGCAGGGATCCGCCGATCAGCACCGGCAGGAAGGGCGTCATGTCGACGCCGGGCAGGATGACCGCCGCCGACTTGCCGCCGAGCTCAAGGGTGACCCTGCACAGCCGCTCCGCGCAGGCGGCGGCGATGGCCCTGCCCGCGTTGGCGCTGCCGGTGAACGTCACGTGGTCGATACCGCGGTGCCCCACCAGGTATGCGCCTTCGTTCGCGCCGCCGTTGACGATGCTGACCACGCCATCGGGGATGCCCGCATCAACGACGGCGTCGCCGATCAGGTAGGCGCTGAGCGGGGCTTCGGGCGCGGGCTTGAGCACGATGGGGCAGCCCATCAGCAGCGAAGGAAACAGCTTGGAGAGCTCCACCATCACCGGCGAGTTCCACGGTGTCACCCCGGCGGTGACACCGGTCGGCTCCCGCAGCACCAGCACCTTGCCGACCGTTCCGTCGCGCACCTCGCGCAGCGCGATCCGCTCGGCGTCCTTGATCATCCGTTCCAAAAACGGCGCGATGCCGTCGAAGTTTTCAACGACGAACCGGTAGGGCGCGCCCATTTCATCGATCTGGGTGCGCACGATCGCATCGCGGCGGGCGTCCAACCCGGCGACCAGCCGACGCAGGTACTGCGCGCGCTCGCTGACACTGAGCCGCGGCCACGGTCCGATGTCGAACGCTTCGCGCGCGGCGGCGATGGCGGCGTCGATCTCCTCGGGTAGTGCCACCGGTACCCGGCCGACCAGCTGTTCGGTCGACGGTGAGATGGCGTCGATGGTCGCGCCACCCTTGGCGTCCACCCACCTACCCGCGATGAAGTGGTCGGTGCGTTCGAACATGGTCAGCGCTCCTGTCTGGACCGGCGACGACGGACGCTGGGCCGGCACCGACTCCGCGACTGTCAACGCTTGCGTTGACAAGTCTACCGCATGGATCCTCACGTCAGTAGATGCCGCGGGCCGACGCGCCCAGGCCGAGCTCCAGCACCTGCCCGGTCATCAGACCACGATCGGTGACCAGGTACAGCAGGGCGCGCGAGACATCCTCGGGCTGCAGGAACCGCACCCCGTTGAGGCCGTAGTCGAGCTCGTCGAGTCGCCTGCGGAAGTCCTCCTCGGTGGGGTTGGCGATGTCGGGGACGAAGATGTCGTAGGTCGGCTGGTTGAAGAAGAGGTCGGTCTCCACCGCGCCGGGAGCCAGCGCGTTGACGGTGATCCCGTCGCTTGCCAGCTCCAGTGCGACCGTCTTGACCAGCCCGATGACCCCCCACTTTGCGGCGATGTAGTGCCCCAGGTTTGGCGCGGTGTTGCGCGCGCCCATCGAGGTCGTCGCGACGATCCGGCCGAACTTCTGGTGGCGCATCTGCGGGATGACCGCCCTGATGGCCTTGAAGACACCGGTCAGGTTGGTCTCGATGATGCTGTGCCACAGGGCATCCGAGGTTGTCTCGACCGTGGAGAAGTCGATCACGCCGTGGTTGGCCACCAGGATGTCGAGGCGGCCCAGCTCAACGACCGTGCGCGCCACCGCGTCGTTTAGCTGCTCGGTGTCGCGCGCGTCGACCTGCAAACCCAGCGCGCGCACGCCGTACTCCTCGACCAGCTTCACCGTCTCGGCGAGCTGATCGGCGCTGGCCAGCGAATAGCCGAGGTCCGGCAGGTCGACGGCGATGTCGGTCACCACGACGTCGGCGCCCTCGGCGGCCAGCGCAAGCGCGTGGGCGCGGCCCTGCCCGCGGGCACCCCCGGTGATGAAGGCGACCCGCCCGTCAAGCTGTCCCATGGCTACTCCCTTATCAGGTCGGTTGTTAGGCGATCTTCCACTGCACCGACGCCACACCGTTGGCGTCGACGAACGCAGCGACCACCCGTGCGCCGACCGTCACGGGCGCTGCGCCGTCCATCAGGCGCCCCACGAGGTAGGGGCCGTCGTCGAGCTCGACCATCAGCACGGTGTACGGGATGTGCGCCCGCAGCTCGGCCGCGAACGCGCGGTGGTACACCACGAAGCTCCACACCGTTCCCGTCGGGGCCACGTCGACCCAGGCGGTGTCGCGGCTACGGCACTCGGGGCAGCCGCTCAACGGCGGCCACCGCAGCGCCTTGCACGAATTGCAACGCTGAACGACGAGCCTGCCCTGCGCGGCAGCCTCGAAGAACGGGCCCGTCAGCGGGTCGTCGGTAGGCGAAAGTCCGGTCACTGGCCAACGCTCTGATTCGTCGACAGCACCGACACCGCCGCCTTCACAAAACCGTGACTTGAGCAGTACATCCCGATCTCGGGGGCGTCCAGCTGGCGTTCGCCCGCCTGACCGCGCAGTTGCCGGACCGCCTCGATGACGTGCATCCAGCCCCAGGTGTAGCTCTCCGAGAGCTGTCCGCCGTGGGTGTTGAGCGGCAGCGACCCGCCAGGCAGCGTGTGACCTTCGGCCAGGAACGGACCGCCCTCGCCGATGCCGCAGAAGCCGTAGTACTCCAGCATCTGCAGCGACCAGACGGCCGTCGGATCCTGGATGTAGAGCGCGTCGATGTCGGCCGGGCGCAGGCCGGTGCCCGCCCAGATCGTCGCGGCCGAGTCCCGCAGCCACGGGCGCAGCAGGTTCTCCGGGTTGTGTTCGCCACGCACCCCCGCGTACTCGGCCATGCCCGAGATGTACACCGGTGGATTCGGCAGTTGCCGTGCGTGCTCGGCGGTGGTGACCACGAGCGCGACGCCGCCGTCGGAGATCATCGTGACGTCCGAGCGGCGCAGCGGGTCGACCATGTACGGCTCAGCCAGGTAGTCGGCCATGCTCATCGGCGTGCGGAAGATCGCGGTGGGGTTCTTCTGCGCCCACTCACGTTGTCCCACAGCGAGCATGCCGAACTGTTCGTCGGTGGTGCCGTAGATCGCTTTGTGCCGCTGCAGGGCGAGCCCGGCCCGGCCGGCGATGTGCACCAGCCCAGCGGTCGAGGCCATGTCCGCGCCGTACATCGGCTTGCCGAAGTCGAACTTGCCGCTGCGGGCGTTGGCCCCGTAGGTCAGCAGCACCGTGCCGGCCATGCCGCTGACGATCGCCATGACGGCCAGATGCAGCGAGAAGTTGCATGTGCCGTAGTCCAGCGACTGAACGTACGGCAGGTTCACGCCGAGCAATGCCCCCACGTTGACGTCGTTGCCTTGGCCCTGAACCGACTTGCAGGCGACGAGCCCGTCCAGGTCGTCGAGGGTGAGCCCGGCGTCGGCCAGCGCCAGCAGCGCCGCGTCGACGGCGTTCTCCTCGGCCGAGCGGCCCGGAAGCTCTCCCTGCGCGGTATGGCCAAGACCGACGATGGCGGTCCGGCCCGCGACGACATTGTCTGGGGTGGCCATACAGTGCCGTTAGACGTCGATCTTGTAGAGCTTGGCGGCGTTGTCCTGCATGATCTTTCGGATCACGTCGGGCGAAAGGTCCTTGAGCTTCTCCTCTGAGCGCTCCACGGGTGACGGGTAGAGGCTGGTCGGGTGGGGGAAGTCGGTCTCCCAAAGGATGTTGTCCGCGCCGATCCGGTCGATGAGATCCAGCGGGCCGGCCTCCTCGAACCAGAACGTGCCGTACACACCCTTCTGGAACAGTTCCAAAGCCGGCGGCAGCTCCGGCGCGTCCACCCCGACGAACTCCTCGCGGTACTCGTAGTCGACGCGCTCCAGCACGTAGGGGATCCAGCCGATGCCGCTCTCGACCGACACCCAGTTGAGTTTCGGCCAGCGGATCAGCACGTCGCTGCAGCAGATGTTGGAGATGAACCGCGAGTTGGACAACTCGGTCTGGATCGAGCGGATCGGCTTGGCGGCCCGCTCCGACAGCGACGGCCACGCCACGCCGCCCTGGTCACCCTTGAAGTTGCGCGCGCCGATGTGGATGTTGATCGGCAACTCCAGGTCCGACAGCACCTCGTACAGCGGATCCCAGTGTGCGCGACCAAGATCCGGTAGCCCGCCCAGATGCGGCTCACCGGCCATGGTCACCCCGGTCAGCCCGAGGGCCTTGATGCGCTGGGCTTCCTTGACCGAGTGTTCGATGTCCCAGAACGGCAGCACCGCCTGCGGCAGCAGCCGGCCCTGGCCCTCCTCCTGCCACTCGGCGATGGCGTCGTTGTAGATCGCGATGATCGTGTAGGCCAGTTCGCGATCCAGCTGCTGCACCAGCGCCGGTGCCGCGAAGCCCATCACGTTGGGGTACACGATCTGGGTGTGGATGCCCATCTCGTCCAGCAGCTCGACACGGGGCTTGGCCTCGCTCGCGGCCGCGTGCACGTCCTCACGCGGGCCGCCCATGAGGTCGGCGCCGAAGTAGGGGATCTTGTCGCCGTTCTTGCGGACGAACGCGATGCTGCTGTCCAGCCCCAGCTTCATGTTGCCGTCGACCCACCAGTAGCTCACACCGTCGGCGGAGTCGATGCCGGTCTGCGGGACCACGTCCTTGTACTTGGCGGGCGCACGGGAAGTCCACAGGTCGACGGGTTCGGTGAGGTGGGAGTCGGCATCGATCAGCTTCAGGCCGGCGAACGGCCCGCTCTCGCGCGGCTGGTAGGTCATCGAAGTGCCCTTTCGCTTTTCGTCGGCGGCGATCCCGCGTGGTGCCCGGCTGGGGCCGCCCTCTACTGCAGTAACGTGCCACGCCGTTCCGGCCCTGTCAACAAACATGTTTACACCGCTGTCGATACGACTGTCAACGCTTGCGTTGACAGTCGTATCGAGGCGACGTAGATTTGGCCCATGACCACGGACCAGACGATCGTTGCGACCGAGCTCTTCAAGGCGGCGATGGGTTCGGTGTGCACCCCGGTGTCGGTGGTGACCGCATTCGACGACGCCCGCCCCCACGGCACCACCGTCAGCGCATTCTGTTCGCTGTCACTGACCCCGCCCATGATGCTGATCGCGCTGGACGAGGGGTCGGCACTACTGCAGGTGCTACGTGGCACGTCCCGCTTCGGCCTGAACGTGCTCAGTCACAGCCAGGACGCCATCGCCGGCAAGTTCGCAACGAAGGGCGACGACAAGTTCGACGAGGTGGTGTGGGAGTCGCGTTCGGGCGTTCCGCACATCACCGGCTCGGCCTGCTGGCTCGCCTGCGACGTCGAACAATTCGTAGCGGGCGGCGACCATACCGTCATCATGGGCCGGGTCATCGAGACCGATCACGCCGACCTGCCCCCGCTGACCTACCATCGCCGCGGTTTCGGCACGCACGCCGCGCTGGCGCAGCTGAGCGCATGACCGCAAGAATCCACCCGAACGCCACGCGATCTGGTTTCCTGGTCTGATGGCGCTCGCCCAACGACAGGTCACCCGCGAGCTGGCCGGCTTCGTCCACGACGCACCCGCCGGGGGCGTCTCGGCGCGCGGGCTCGACGTCGTCCGGCAGGGCGTCCTGGACCTGTGCGGGGTCACCATCGCCGCCGGCGGCGAGCCGGCCAGCCGGATCGCCGTGGACTACGCACGCTCGCAGGCGGCCAATGGACCCGCTGCCGTCCTGGGGGGTGGTGTCCGGCTGGCCCCCACACTGGCCGCGCTGGTGAACGGCACCGCGGGCCACGCACTGGATTTCGATGACATCGGACTTGGCGCAGGCCATGTGAGCGTGGCCATCGTGCCTGCCGTGCTGGCGGTCGCGGAGCTCACCGGTGCCGACGGCGCGGCCTTCGTCGATGCCCTCGTAGTCGGCTACGAGGTGGCCCACCGACTCACCACGATGTACCCCGACACGCGGCTGGGCCCGTACGCCGCCGGCTACCACAAACCGTCGGTGTACTCGGTATTCGGCGCCGCGGCTGGAGCGGCCCGGCTGCTGGACCTGACCGCCACCGAGACCGCACACGCACTGGGCATCGCCGCGTCGCAATCAGGCGGTCTGCGCGCCAATTTCGGCACCATGACCAAGCCGCTGCACGCGGGAGTGGCCAACCGCACCGGCGTCGAGGCGGCGCTGCTGGCCCGCTCCGGCTTCACCGCCAGCACCGAGGCGCTCGAGCAGCGGTTCGGCTGGCACGACGTGATCTGTGCAGGCGAGGGGGACCTGGACGCCGTCCTCGACGGGCTCGGCGACGGCTATGTCATCGACGAGGGGCTCGTATTCAAATTGTATCCGTGTTGCGGCGCAAACCATTACGCGATTGACGGCACCATCGCACTGACCCGCGACCAAGGCCTACGCGAGGTCGACGTCGATCACGTGGATGTATGGATCGAACAACGCAACCTCAACGAGGTGCTGGTCTACCCGTGGCCGCGCACCCCGCTGGAAGGCAAGTTCTCGCTGGCCTACAACGTCGCGGCGGCACTGGCCGACGGCGAAGTCACCGTCGACACCTTCACCGCACCCGCACTGGTGCGACTGGAGGCGGTTCGCGACAAGGTCCGGGTGCACGCCACTACAGAGCTGCCGCAGAACGGGGCGCGGATCGCAATCACCACCATCGACGGTCGTACCCTCGAGCGCGAGCAGCTGGTGCTGCGCGGCAGCTTGGCCGATCCGATGTCATTCGACGAGCTGGAGGGCAAGTTCCGAGCGAACGTCGCCGGCCGCATCCGCCCGGAAGTGATCGACGAAGTGGTGGCGGCGATCGGATGTCTGGAGAAGCAGCGCGGACTTGCCGCGGTTACCGAGCCGCTTCTGGGCTGAGCGCCGCGCCGCGGGTCTGCTCGACGTCCTCTTTCAACTGCGCGACAAGCGAATCCACGTCATCGAAGCGGACCATGCCACGCAACCGCCTGGCGATCTCCAGTCCGACCCGCCGCCCGTACAAGTCGGTGTCGAGGTCGAGGATGTGCGCTTCGATGCGGCGGTACTGACCGTCGAACGTGGGATTGGTTCCGACCGAGATGGCCGCCACACCCAGCGGCGTCGCGTCGTCGGTCTGCCCCCAGTCGTCGAGGAACACCGCGCGACCCGCATACACGCCATCGGCGGGGACGGAGGCGAACCTGTCGAAGCTGAGGTTGGCCGTGGGAAACCCGAGCTTGCGGCCCCGGTGGTCGCCGTGCTCGACGACGCCGTCGACGCGGGGCGCACGCCCCAGTGCGGACATCGCCAGGGCCACGTCACCCGCCTCGATGCAGGACCGGATGTAGGTCGCGCTGATGACGGTGTCGCGGTCGCGCACGAGGTCCACCACCTCGACACCGAAGCCGAACTGCTCGGCCAGGTCCGAGAGCTGCTCGGCCGACCCGGTGGCCCGGTAGCCGAAGTGAAAGTTCGCACCGACCAGCACCTCGGCGACGTGCATGTGCTCGACGAGCATCTGGCGCACGAACTCGACCGGGTCGAGCTGGGCGACGGTGCGGTCGAACGGGACAACGCGCACGTAGTCGACGCCGAGCGCGGCGGCGAGCTCGGCCCTGCGCCCGATCGTGGTAAGCACCGCGGGATGCGACCCCGGCCGGATGAGCTCGGCGGGGTGCAAATCGAATGTCAGTAGCACACTGGGCAATCCAAGACTGTGTGCCTTGGCGACGGCCCGTCGAATGAGCTCGGCGTGGCCACGGTGCATGCCGTCGAACGTGCCCAGCGTCACGACGCAGCGGCCGAGCTGCGAGAGGTCCCCGCGCAGTTCGGGGCGAACCTCGGAGGCGGGCAGGGCGCGGCGCGGCCTGGCAGGCACATCACGCCAGTCGACGTCGCGCAGGCCTCCGCTCGCCATGCCTCGCCTGCTGTAGTTCGAGTGGGCGTCGAGGACCCCCTCGCCGGCATCACGGGCGGCGCGCACCCGTTCGGCCAGGCCGGTGCCCGACAGCCGCCGGACCACTCGGCGGGTGGCGGTGACCGCGTCTGGGTCGCCGAGCAGCAACTCCGCGATGCAGTGGTCGACCGCGGCGTCGAGCTCCTCGCGGCCGACGACCTTGGCAAGCAGGTGCATCCGCTCGGCCTCGGCGGCCCCGAACCTGCGCCCGGTCAGCAGGACGTCGAGCGCGGCCGTCTGACCGATCCGCCCCAGGCACGCTGCGGCAGCGGGGCCGGCGACCAGACCGAAACGCACCTCGGGCAGGCCGAAAACGGCGTCGTCGCTGGCGATACTGATGTCGGCGGCGGCCATGATCGCCAGTCCGGCGCCGAACGCGGCGCCGTTGACCCGGCACACCACGGGCACCGGCGACTCGTCGATCCTGGTCAGGATCGACGTCAGGAGGTCGGTTGTCCGGCCGATGGTCGCCGGGTCGGCGAGCTCAGCGCGGTCCGCGCCAGACGTGAATGTCGTGGCGGCGCCGGTCACGAGGATCACCCGTACCGACGCGTCGCCAGCGAGCGTGCGCAGGGTGTCGTCGATGTCCTGCAGCACCCGGGTGCTCAGGGCGTTGCGAGTGGCCGGCTCGTTCACCGTGTAGGTGACGACACCGCGCTCGTCGCGCGTTGCGCCAGAACTCTGGGTCATCGCAGGCCGTCCCGCTCACACCCAGGTGCCGTCCTCGTCCTTTTGGGAGAAGCGCGGGAAGATCTTCTCCGCGAACGTGTGCAGCATCTCCTCGTTTTCCTCGGGATCCAAGTGGCCCTGGCCGAACTGTAGCCACATCTCGGTGAAGCCGAGCCGCTTCTGGGCGTCCTCGATCTGGCGAGACACCTCGTCGACGTCGCCGATGAGGCAGTTGGCGTAGCCCTGGCCGAAGGGCAGGAAGAAAGTGTGCCAGTACCAGTCGTGGTCGGCCTTGATGGCCTGCAGCCGGTCGGGATCGTTGCCGAGCATCAGCACGCCGCCCCAGGCGGCCGCGTCGCCGGGCTTCACGTCACGGCCGGCCTCACCGGCGGTCTTGATGTAGCGATTCCACAGCGCCTCGCAGAACTCCATCTGGTTCGCCATCACTATGGGCTTGCCGCCTTCGCGGGCCCACATGTCGATGGTGCGCATGCTGTGCGCGAAGGCGCCGTACAGCGGCGGGTGGGGATCCTGGTAGCACCGCGGTGCGATGCCGATCTCGTGCACCATGCCGTCCTCGCCCATGCCCGAGCCGTACTGCTCGTAGACTGGGTGGCCGGTCAGCCCGGACTTCGGCGGGAACTGCCAATACTTGCCCTGGTAGCTGAAAGTCGAATTGAGCCAAGCGGTTTTGACGATCTTCAGGGACTCCTCGAAGATCTCGCGGTTCATGGTGTCGGTTTCGTCGCGGCTCTTGGCCAGGTCGGGTGTCGTCGCGTTGACCCCGGGGACCGCGGCGTAGGAGCCTACCCAGCGGCTCTGGTAGCCGCGGGTGAAGCCGACGTTCAGCCTGCCCTTGAGCATGTGGTCCAGGGTGGCGATCTCCTCGGCGGCCCGCACCGGATTGTGCGTCGGCAGCACGTAACCCAGGGTGGAGACCCTCATCCGCTTCGAGTGCAGCCCGACGAACAGGCTGAACATCCCGGGATGGTTGGTGATCTCGAAACCCTCGATCTGCAAGTGGTGTTCGTTGTGCCCGTAGCTGGCGTAGCCGAGCTCGTCGGCCAGCGCGATGTAGCCGCGGATCTCTTCGAGATAGCGTTGGTAGAGCTCTTTGTTCTGACCCGCCATCCCCTTCTCGATGTCGGTCTTGCGGCCGATCATGCCGGGCTGGATCAAGTGGAACTTCATTGTCAACCTCCATCAAGCGGCGCTAGCCATGCCCTTTAGCGGCAGCATGCCGCAGCGGTTTAGCTTTGTCAACTCTGGTGTTGACGACGAACGCTACGCACCGGTGTTGACGGCCTCGGTCCGGTAGTCAACGACGATGTTGACAGGCTCCCGGTACCGGCAGTAGGCTCATCGCGTGTTCGACCTGCCTGCCGGTGTCGTCGACGCCTGGATCAACCCCAATCTCGGCCCGCTGTCGGAGGGCAACGACGTCTCGTACCTGTTCCCGGGAATGCGCGAGCGCATCGAACGCGGCACCTCGTTGGAACAGCTCGTCGATGAGATGGACGAGGCCGGTGTCGAGAAGGGGTTGCTGTGCTCCGGTTACTCCGGCGCTGGTGACCACGACTGGGTCATCGCTGCGCGCGACAAGTTCCCGCAGCGCTTCGGGCTCTCCCACGTCGTCGACCCCCGTGGCGGGATGGCGGCCGTCCGCCTCGTCGAGCACCTCGTGTCCGCCGAGGGCTACACGCTGATCCGGATGCTCGGCCTGCAGACCCGGCTCTACTACAACGACCCCGCGTACTACCCGGTGTACGCCAAGTGCGTGGAACTCGGTGTGCCGGTGGGCCTCAACGTCGGCTTCCCCGGCCCGCAGGTGCCGAGCAAGTACCAGGATCCGATGTCAGTCGACGACGTGGCCGCGTTCTTTCCCGAGCTGACGATCGTGCTCCAGCACGGCGGCGAGCCCTGGGTGGACACGTGCGTGAAGCTCATGGTCAAGTGGCCCCGGATTCACTACATGACCTCGGCAATCGCGCCCAAGCACATCCCGCCCGCGATCATCGCCTACGCCAACACCCGCGGCGTCGATCGGGTGATGTTCGCCAGCGACTACCCGCTGCTGACCCATCAACGCTGCATGGACGAGGTGCGCGCGTTGCCGCTGCGCGACAGCGACCGGTTCACGAAGTTCGTGGCGGGCAACGCACAGCGGCTGTTCTTTGCCGGCTGAGCCACCGCCGCAGGTCGCGTGACCAGTCCACCGCCTTGCGCCGGTGGTACCGTGAGCCAGCGTCAACTCGGGTGTCGACTGGCGCGCACTGCATCGAACCCGGCGATTGGTTCACCCCGAGGAGGTAGGCAGCCATGGCCAAGAGCGGTATCGACGCGCGCAGGCGCGCGGCTCTCGATGACGGCAAGGCCGCTTACCTCGCCCGCCGCGAGGAGATCGTCGAGGTCGCCGCCCACGTGTTCAGCGACCGCGGATTCGAGGCGGCCACGCTGCGGGACGTCGCCGCGGCCATGGGCACCGACCGGGCCTCGCTGTACTACTACTTCGGGAGCAAAGAAGAACTCCTCCAGGAGATCGTGCGCCAGGCACTCGGTCGCGACATCGCGACCGCGCAGGCCGTCAAGCGCAGCAGGGCCTCCACCAAGGACAAGATCGCGGCGTTGATCGAGGCGATGGTCAAAGGTTACGACGCGAATTACCCACACATGCACGTCTACATCGAGGACCTGGGGCGGATCTCCCGCCAGGACAGCGAGTGGTCAACCGACGTGATCGCCCGGACCCGTGAGTACGAGTCGATCGTGCACTCGATCCTGACCAAGGGCCAACGCGACGGAACACTGCGCAAGGACCTTCCGGTCGAGCTCTCCGCGCTCGCGCTCTTCGGCATGGTCAACTGGATGCACCGGTGGTATCGCCCGAACATCAAGTGGAGCCCGGAGGAAGTGGCCAAGACGTTCACCGCGATCTTCCTGGACGGCTTCGAGAACAAATAGCGCATCCCGCGCCCCCGAGGGTTGTCAACGCTGGTGTTGAGCGCTACCGTCGTGCCACAACCGGTACGGAGGTGGCCAGTGTTCAGGTTCGACGCCCGACACGCCGCGACGACGCCCGCGGTGCTGGCCGACGTGGCCGACTCGCATCCGGACAGCGTCTTCGTGACCGCCGACGACGGCGAGCTCACCTATCGGGCCGCCGCAGCGACCTGTGCGCGGCTGGCCGCCGGCCTCGTGGCCCTCGGGCTAGCTCCCGGCGAGCGCGTCGGCGTCCTGCTGCCCAACGGGATCCGCTGGGTAGCAGCGGTGCTCGGGGCCCATGCCGCCGGGCTGTGCGTGGTACCACTGAATACCTGGTATCGCCGCGACGAGCTCACCGCCGTCGCGCGGCGCGCCGGACTGCGCGCCATCATCACCCAGTCGGAGATCTTCGGGTTCGAGACCGCGACAGCGGTGTCCGAACTCGACGAGCCCGGATATCTCGGCGCGCTGCTATGGTCGGCGGCCGATCCGATGCCCCCGCTGCTGCCGCAGCTCCCGCCACCAGCCGACCCCGTTGCCGCCCTTCGTGATTCACCTGCCTCGGCGGCAGTTGATGCCCTGCTGCTGTTCACCAGCGGTAGTTCGGCAGCCCCGAAGGCGGTGCGGCTCGCCCACAGCGGGCTGTTGCAGAACGCCCATGCCATCGGTGAACGCCAGGGCGTGCTGGCCACGGACCGGTTCTGGTTCGCGTCCCCGATGTTCTTCGTCTTCGGCTGCGCCAACGCGCTGCCCAACGTGCTCACGCATGCGGCGACCCTGTGTGTACAGGAGCGCTTCGAGCCGTCCTCGGCACTGGAATTCATTGAGCGACACCGCTGTACCGTGTATTACGGCGTCGCGCCAGTGACCCGCGCGCTGGCGGCCTGCCCTGATCTAGTCCACCGCGACATCTCGTCGCTGCGCACCGGCACCGCGAACGCGACTCCCGAGGATCTGCGCATCGCCATCGAGGTCCTGGGAGTCGAGCGGGTCTGCAATGCGTACGGCATGACCGAGGGTTACGGTCACACCGCGATGACCGACCACACCGACCCGGCCGACGTGCGCATCAACTCCCAGGGCAGCGTGCTGCCCACCCAGCAGCTGCGCATCGTGTCGGGCGATGCCGTCGGCGTGATCGACACGCCCGGTGACATTCAGATCCGCGGCACCGTCACGCCGGGCTACCTCGACACCACCACCGACGCGTTCGCCGCGGACGGCTGGTTCACCACCGGCGACGTCGGCATCATCGACGCCGACGGGCGACTGCACTACGTTGGGCGCCGCGACGAGATGATGAAGGTCAAGGGTGTCAACATCTCGCCGATGGAAGTCGAAGCCCTGCTGGTGCAACATGACTCGGTCGACGAGGCGTTCGTGTTCGGGCTGCCGACCGGCGACGGCGATCAGCGCATGGGCTGCGTGCTCGTGTCATCGGTCGCCGAGGCGGGCCGCGACCAGTTGGCAGCCGACGTCCGGAGTTGGGTGCGCGAGCGCGCGGCCACCTACAAGGTGCCGAGCGCTCTGCGAGTCGTCACCGCAGCCGAGTTGCCGCTGACGCCGACGGGCAAGGTGAGCAAGCGACTGCTCAAGGACCAGACCGCCGCGATGCTCGAACTTCCCGTCGACGCGACTTAGCTGAACGCGGGCAGTACCTCGGTGCCGAACAGCCGCAACGAATCCATCGTGTGCTCGTGCGGCATGTCTTTGTACTGCACGAAGAGCAGCAGCCGGTCGACACCGATGGCCTCGTACTGCTTGGCCAGCTGGATGCAGCGCTCCGGGTCGCCGACCAGGATCATGTTCCTCGAGTCGAGGTAGTCGTAGGTGAACTTGTCGTAGTCGACTCCGACGAATCGGTTGTAGTAGTCATAGGAGCTGTTCTCCTTGAGATCGGGAAGCAGCGATGTCAGCAAGTCGATCTGATCGTGCTGGTAACGCATCACCCCGACCTCCGCCTGTTCACGCGCCAATGCCGGTGTCGCGGCGCAGTGCGCCATGGTGAAAACGGCCGTCTGGTTGTTCACGAACTGGCCGATGGGCGTCGCCGTCTTGATCCGTTCGCGATATTTGGCGATGCGCGAAGCTACCTCGTCGAACGCCAACGCCAGCGTGAACGAGAGCAGCCCTAGCCCGAGCTCGCCTGCCACTTCGTGTGATTCGGGACTCGTGCACGACATCCACAGCGGCGGATGCGGCGACTGCAGCGGTTTGGGCACCATCGGGCGGGCAACTTGGTTGAAGTACTTGCCATGGTGCTCGACGAGCGGATGCTGCCACGCTTTGAGGATCAGTTCCAGCGACTCGCGCCACATATCCCTGGTCTGGGCGGGATCGATGCCGAAACCCCCGAGTTCGGCGGCGGTCGCCGACCGGCCGGTGCCGAACTCCAGCCGACCCCGAGACAGCAGATCCAAGGTCGCCGCTTGCTCGGCAGCGCGGATCGGATGGTTGTACGGGTACGGCAGCAGGCGAACTCCGTGGCCCACCCGGATCGTCGAGGTCTGCGCCGCGATCCAGGACAACAGCACCTCGGGCGCCGACGCGTGCGAGAACGATTCGAGAAAGTGGTGTTCCACCGACCAGACCGAGGTGAACCCAAGTTCCTCGGCCAGCTTGACCTGCTCGATCATCTGCAGGAAGTGACGGCTCTCCTCGTCCCGAGAGATACCAGCCGGCATTTGCCATTCGTAAAGCAGTCCGAATTCCACTTGTTCTCCATGTGTCGATAGCGGGAAGACAACGGGTGCGTGCCGCCCTGGCGTCCTAAGACTGCCCCGTCCAAAGGCCGTTGTCAACTCTCGTGTTGATTATTTCAACGCGCGTGTTGACCACGGCAACGTAGATGTTGACGGCACCCGCATTCAGTGGCCGGCCGAGGCGGCGCGGCGCAAAGCGCACGATCTCGGTGGCGGTGGCACGGGCCTGGATGAGCCCGACTAGGCGTTGGCTCGCCGTAAAGGGTGCCTTCGCTTACTTTTCCCGACTGGCCAATCACGGCTATGTGGTGCTCGTGCCCGACCTGTTCTACCGGGCCGGCCCTTACGAGCCCTTGGAGCCAAGGCTGGTCTTCGAATCCGGTGACGTGAGTGGTGCGATCGGTCACCTGTTGGCGTCAACCGACAACCAGCGCGCCGCCGCGGACACGGCAGCTTTCCTTGCCTACCTCGACACCCGCGACGACGTCATCGGACCTCGGGTGGGCACCACTGGCTATTGCATGGGCGGGGCGATCTCGCTCACCGCAGCCGGTACATACCCCGAGCGTATCGCCGCTGCGGCCAGCTTCCATGGCGGCAACCTGGCCACCGACTCGGAACTGAGCCCGCACCGGCTCGCTCCCCAGATCTCTGCCCGTGTCTAGGTCGCCGGCGCCGACCAAGATGAGTCTTATCCACCTGCGATGGCTGAGCGACTTCAGCAGGCATTGCGCGAGGCTAACGTGGAACACCGCTGCGAGATCTATCCCCACGTCCGGCATGGCTTCGCCATGGCCGACTTCCCCGTCTATGACCAGGTCGCCGCCCTACGCCACTGGCGCGAGCCGTTCACGCTCTTCGACGAAATACTTGTCCAGTGAGGGTTTCAGGTTCGAGAGCGGCGTCGCCGGCTGGACAGCGATCCCTTTCGGACGCGGCGGGACGTGGGCTCTGCCGTCGTCGCGGAGTTGAGTGCGGTCGGATTCGCTGACGGCTAGCGTGCCAACGGGCTCGATAAGCCGCGCTCGACCGCACGGATCAGTTGCTCAACGGACATGCCGCCCCCGAAGAGTCGACCGAGGCTAAGTCGTTGCCGCGCGCGTGGTGTGTCTGCTGGTCAAGAAAATGAATCAGGTCCCCACGCAGCATCGTGAAATCGGGGAACCGCATCCCATCGATGTCTTGAGCCACCGACGACCAAAGATTGACCCACTGGATCGAATTCTCATCACAACCGACGGCTCACCAACATTTGTTTCGGCCCACACATGCATTCCCCCACATGTGCGCTCCCTCGATGTTGGCACCCTGGTTGGCAATCGTCGCCCGCTTCACAGCCAGAGGCTGGCCGGAGGTAGAGGCGCCACGCACTGTGCCAACGCTGTCTAGTACACACGAGGACTCGCTCGCCTCTAAGCGAGATCTCTTCAACAGGGCGACCTCGCCTGCTCGCTGCGCTGGACTTGCCGCCTTGGCGGTGATGCCACGCCCGCCGGCCGCCGGGTGACACAAGCCCCTAGCCGGCAGGCGGTTCGGGCGGTGCGAACCTCCAGTTGTCCGGATTCTTCGGCGAATACACCACCGGAAGCAGCTATGCACCGCACTGTCGTTGTGGACCGGCGTCAGCCTTGGGCGGCCGCCAGCGCCGCATTGAACGTTTTGCTCGGCCGCATCACTGCCGTGGTCATGTCGCTGTCCGCTGCGTAGTAGCCACCGATGTCCACCGGCTTGCCCTGCGCCTCGGCGAGTTCCTGCACGATGATGTCTTCGTTGTTGGTCAACGCATCGGCTAATTCGGCGAAGCGTTCCCGCAGAGCCTGGTCGTCGGTCTGCGCGGCGAGTTCTTGCGCCCAGTACATGGCGAGGTAGAACTGGCTTCCACGGTTGTCGAGTTCGCCGGTCTTGCGCGACGGGTTCTTGTTGTTGTCCAACAGCCTGCCGGTCGCGGCATCCAGCGTCTTGGCCAGGATCGTGGCCCGCTTGTCGCCGGTTTTGATGCCCAAGTCTTCCAGGCTGACGGCTAGCGCGAGGAACTCACCAAGCGAATCCCAACGCAGGTGATTTTCCTCCAGCAGCTGCTTGACGTGCTTGGGCGCAGAACCGCCCGCCCCCGTTTCGTACATTCCGCCGCCGGCCATCAGAGGCACGATGGACAGCATCTTGGCGCTGGTGCCCAGCTCCAGGATCGGGAACAGGTCGGTGAGGTAGTCGCGCAGGATGTTGCCGGTAGCGGCGATGGTATCCAGCCCGCGGATCAGGCGTTCCAGTGTGTAACGCATGGCGCGCACCTGCGACATGATCTGGATATCGAGGCCATGGGTGTATTGATCCTTCAGGTAGGTCCGAACCTTCTTGATCAGCTCGTTCTCGTGCGGACGGTACGGGTCCAGCCAAAACAGCACCGGCATCCCGGAGTTGCGTGCACGGGTGACAGCCAGCTTGACCCAGTCGCGGATCGGTGCGTCCTTGACGATGGGCATGCGCCAGATATCGCCGGTTTCCACATTCTCTGTCAGCAGCACTTCGCCGGTGGCGAGGTCCACGATGTTGGCGAAGCCGTCCTCGGGAATCTCGAACGTCTTGTCGTGCGAGCCGTACTCCTCCGCCTGCTGCGCCATGAGGCCGACATTGGGGACGGTACCCATGGTCGCCGGATCGAAGGCGCCGTTGGTCTTACAGAAGTTGATGACTTCCTGGTAGATACGAGAAAAGGTGGACTCCGGCATCACCGCCTTGGTGTCCCTGGTCCGCCCATCGGCGCCGTACATCTTGCCGCCTGCGCGGATCATCGCGGGCATCGAGGCGTCCACGATCACGTCACTGGGCGAATGGAAGTTCGAGATTCCCCTGGCCGAATCCACCATCGCCAGCTCAGGGCGGTGCTCGTGGCAGTCGTGCAGGTCTTGGATGATCTCGTCGCGTTGCGATGCGGGCAGCGACTCGATCTTGCTGTAGAGATCGACCATCCCGTTGTTGACGTTTACACCCAGTTCGTCGAACAGCTCCTGGTGCTTGGCGAAGGCATCCTTGTAGAAGGTCTTCACCGCGTGGCCGAAGACGATGGGGTGCGAGACTTTCATCATCGTCGCCTTGACGTGCAGTGAGAACATCACGCCGGTCTTGCGCGCATCCTCCATCTGCGCCTCGTAGAACTCGCACAAGGCTTTCTTGCTCATGAACATGCTGTCGATGATGTCGCCGTCATCTAGCGACACCTCGGGCTTGAGCACGATCGTTTCGCCGCTCTTGGTGACCAGTTCCATCTTCACGTCGCGCGCGCGGTCCAGGGTCATCGACTTCTCGCCGTGATAGAAGTCACCGTGCCGCATGGTCGCCGCATGAGTGCGCGAGGCCATCGACCACTCGCCCATGCTGTGCGGGTTCTTACGCGCATACTCCTTGACCGCCTTGGGTGCGCGGCGGTCCGAGTTACCTTCGCGCAGCACCGGGTTCACCGCGCTGCCCAAGCATTTGGCGTAGCGGTTACGGATGCCCTTTTCCTCGTCGGTCTTCGGATCCTCCGGATAGTCCGGAAGCTTAAAGCCCTTGGCTTGCAGTTCCCTGATCGCGGCCACGAGCTGTGGCACCGAGGCGCTGATGTTCGGCAGCTTGATGATGTTGGTGTCTGGCAGCTGCGTCAGCCGGCCAAGCTCGGCCAGGTTGTCCGGCACACGCTGCGCTTCGGTCAGATAATCGGGAAACTCGGCCAGGATACGTGCCGCCACAGAGATGTCACTGGCCTTGACCTTGATGCCCGCCGGCTCGGCAAAGGCACGCACTATCGGCAGAAAGGCGTAGGTCGCCAGCAGCGGCGCCTCGTCGGTCAGCGTGTAGATGATGGTCGGCTGCTGGGCGTTCATGGTTGTTCTCCCGGCGTCACTGTCGGTCAGATTTCGGAGGGGCTCCGCGTTGTAACGGTGGCTATCAACGTAGCGGCGCGGTGCCGGTTTTGTCGGATGGGTGATTATCCGCCCGCAGGTGGACGGGCCATGATAGTGGGCTTGAATCCGTATCGGGGCCCGCTGCCGTGCCCGCCGGCGCCCGCACCGGCCAGTGGCATGCCGCCGAGCAGGTTTCCAGGCCCGCCTGCAGCCTCTGGGGCGGCGCTGACGGTGCTGACCGGCACGGCTGCCGCATGCCTTAGCGGCCGGTCTCTTGGCTAATTTCGAGCTCGTCGCCCTCAGCCGCCCGGAACTTCTTCGCCGTCTGGAAGCCGGATTACGAACATGTTGAGCCACGACTCCACCGCCACCGCACCCAACCAGTTGTGGGTGACCGATCTGACGTTCGTGCCGATCTGGGCCGGTATCGCTTACGTGTGCTTCCTCACCGACGCGTTCAGCCGCATGATCGTGGGCTGGCGGGTCGCTTCGCACATGCGCACCACGATGGTGCTCGACGCCTTCGAAATGGCGCGCTGGCCACGCGGAATCTCCATCCTGAACCAGCGCAAGGACCACAACGAGGCGGACTGGGTCGTCGACACCGACGAGCTCCAGCGCCGACTGACCGCCCTGCCTGCCGAGACCTTCCCTCACACCACCCGCTCTCCCGCCGAGCTCACCGCCGGCAAGGGCCGCGACCGGTTCGACTTCGCCGTCGCCCTGATGATCGGCGGCCTCGCCCACCACTAGCCCCCCGCCCTCCCACCTCGCCGGGCAGATGAGCAGGACACCGGTCGGGATCCAGCTGGCCGCGCTCTACGCCCGCGACGACGATTTCGCGTTCCTGCAGCGCACCATCGACGCGATCGCCGTCGCCGCGGACGACCAGGACCCGTTCCAGACCCTCGACATGCGCTTTCACATCGGGATCGCCTGCGCCATCGGCAATATCACCGTGCTGCGGTTGGCCAAGCTACTGACCGGAACCCTTTGGGCGGCAAGGAAACTGCTGCCCACCTATGGGCTGGAAACCCCAGACTTCACCCTCGACATCCACACCACAACGCTGGCCGCCCTGATGAGCCGAAACCCCGCCAACGTCGCCGCGGTCATGGACGAAGACCTCGCCCAACTCAAACACGCCTGGCAATGCGAAAACCAGCGCACCGTCGGCTGCGCGCTTGCTAGGTTGGCTTGGGCTGCGCTGATCCGTAGCTTCAGCGACTGTTGCGGAGTGTTGGGTGAGCTTGAGTGTGGCCAGGTTCGTGGCATTCATTCGCGCCGGCTACCCGCACGGCGTCCCTCAGAGCGACTACAGACCGCTGCTGGCACTGCTGCGGCGTCGTATGCGACGACGAGGTAGCGGCGGTGGCTAGAGACCTGGCGGCTCGTGGCGAGTTGAAGTTGCACATCGACATCGCCGATATTGGCGCGGCCATCACGCGGATCACTGACGAAACTTCCATCCGCGGCAGATCTCGAACGTGTCCAGCGTCGCGTTGGCGGCGACTGGCTGGTCCGGTGACCCTACTCACTCTTGTGGGCGTTGCTCCGCGGCTTTCCAGCGCTTGTGAGCTTCGCAGTCGGCGCGCCAGCAACTGGGGCCGTGTCGCTGTTCATCGCGGAGGCCGATTTCGACCACTTGGTAGTACTTCAAGTGGCCGCACTCGCAATCCTCGCCTGTGTAGTCGTTGTAGCTCACCGGTCCCCCGCTCGAAAGCGTCACCCGCAGCCGCTTCTTGACTACCTCAGACTAAGCATGCGGCAACCCGTGGCTGGTTGTCCCAGCATTCATTTTCTTTACGTGGGCGCAAATTCTCGGGCCAGGGGCGGGTCGAAGATAGATTCCCCGGTCGTCGTTGTCCTAAGTATTGCGGACAGTACTAGCAAACCGAGTCGGCGATGGCCTCTCCCAGTACGTCATCAGGTTACGCACGGGCCGCCATGTTCTGGCCCGGAGCCTCATCAGGTTGCGTGGGCTGACCGGCCAAGCCCCCTCCGCGAGAGCGGCGCGCGCGCTGCTCTCGCGGAGGGGCGCCAAGTCAGGACTTGGAGAGTTGGTGGGGGCAGTAGAATTTCGCCGAGATCATGGCGTAATTGGATGCGTTTTCCATATCGAATCCGGGATTGCGGGTTTTCACGTCGTGGACTAGCTCCAGGCCCGACTCGCCGTTATTCAAGCACGTGCACACCGCTTTGCCGGACATGATGGCTTGACCCGGGTTGCTGTAGGTGATGCCGACTTGGTGCAGAGCAGCGAGGAAGCCTGCGTCGTCACCGTCCAGAGGAGCAGGAGGAGGATCGGCATATGCCGGTGCGGCGAGGCCGATCATGGCCGAAACGCCGAGTAGCGCTAGTAGCAGTCTCATAACTTATCACTCTCCCAATTAGGTTGATTCGGTGTATTTGACGGCAACAGAGCTGCGCTGCGCCCGCCCCGTCCCATCTGCAAATTGACAGCCCGACGTGCGGTCCTGTTTGCGGTCCGCTTGCTAAACCTCAGCGCTGCATCCAGCCCATCTGAGACCTGTTCGAGCTATCACCTGCGCAGCAGAAATACCATGATCGTCGGCCTATAGGCACCAATGAGCAAATGGGCCGGAGATCCCGTCCAGGAGTTCAATTTGTGGAATTAGCAGCAGACCCTAGCCCGATCAAGCGATCGTGACAACTGGCATGGGCAGAATTTCATTTGCGCCAGGCGCGAAATCTACGAACCCCTTTGGCGCCATTGCCGAAACAATCGGCGTTCCAGGTATCCGTCAATGTCACGATTGCACCTAAGCGCATTGAATTTGAACGCACGCCGTGCGTATTGGCTTGAAGTATTCAGCGTCGCTATTGCGGGATACCGCTGGAGTTGGTTGACGATGGGCTGATGCTGGGCCTGCAGCGACGCCGCCTGCGGCCAGACGGTGGCGCCGTGGGCGTCGCCGGACCGATAGCTAATCGTCATGCCGTGTCTCCTAACGTGACGATGGTACGTATGCAGCGCTTGGACCGGGCTGCTTGGTATCTAAGGGTTTGCTGTGAGGCATTGCTCCTGCTGTCGATAAGTTGCGCATATGCCCGCTGCACCGTGGGAAGTGCGGCGTGATCGCCGCACTGCTGATCGCGATCCTGGGCCTGATGTTGACCATCGCGGCGATCGGCTTCGGCGTGAAGCGCGCCCTCGACGGCAAGTGACCACCTACCCGGCCCAACTCTTGAGGAGAAAAGCGATGAGCACCAACCCAACAAGTCCGGCGATGGCGATGTGCGAGCAGTGCAACGCCTTCCGGCCCATGGCCGAGTTATAAGCGAGCTGACCCGTCCAGCCCACGCCGTCCTGCGCGTGTGCGGGCATGTGGTGCCTGCAAGAGCGGCGCCGAGGACCGGATGCCTTCGCCCCACGGGGGGCCCACTCGGCGCGCGACGCCTTCGTCCTAGCGCGCTAGTTAACAGCTAACGTGCTCCGCTGTACCACCGATTGCACCGGAGATTTGATCCGCAAGCGTCGGAGATG
>Ga0209530_1000406_pt1 | contig 31958 bp, 21 predicted proteins | sample BlaSpr_A8_Ref_O1_FD_187987 | JGI IMG/M metagenome (GOLD analysis project Ga0209530, IMG submission 187987) | Forest soil microbial communities from Thunder Bay, Ontario, Canada - Black Spruce, Ontario site 2_A8_Ref_O1 (SPAdes) (version 2) | ecosystem: Environmental > Terrestrial > Soil > Boreal...
TCCGCCGGGCAGATGCGGAATACCGCTGGATGTTCCACCGCAAAGTGCCACTCCGGGACGAACACGGAACCATCGCCAAGTGGTATGGATCGAGTCTGGATATTGAGGAGCGCAAAACTGCGGAAGAGCAGCGCCGGAGAAATGCCCAAGCGCTACAAAGAAGCGAGTTTTATCTCGCCGAAGGGCAGCGTCTTGGCCACATGGGAAGCTGGGCCTTCGACCCTGACGGATTCGACTATTGGTCTCCTGAGTTATTTCGAATGTACGGCCTCGATCCGGCCGGCAAACCGCCTAGTGTTCAGGAATACCTGGATTTTGTCCACCCACAGGATCGCGAGTCCATGGCAGATCTAATCAACGGACTCGTGGCGGAAGCTACGCCATTCGACGCCACCAAGCGCATCGTGCGACCCGATGGCCAGGTCCGCTACATTCGTTGCGTCGGTGTTCCTGCTGTCGGCAGCCGAAGCCTCAAAAAGTACGTCGGCAGCGCCATAGATGTCACCGAGCACGAGCTCCTGACCCAGGAGCTACGACGGCGCGAAGCCTACTTGGCCGAAGCTCAAAGGCTCAGTCACACAGGCAGCTTCGGCTACAGCCCTGCCACTCGGAGAACCCTCTACTGGTCCGAGGAACTGTTCCGGATTTTTGGATTGAATCCTCAGCGCGGAATCCCCGATTTTGACTTGACCCGTCAACTTGTGCATCCCGAAGATATCGACAGGGTTTCGGAAAGCTGCCTGGCGGGATTCCTTGAGAAAGCGGAGTTTTCACAGGATTACAGGTTAGTGCTGCATGACGGGACTCTCAAGCACCTTCACGTGATCTGGCATCCGGTGCTTGATGAAGCCGGGGACCTCGTCCAATACATAGGCACGGCGGCCGATGTGACCGAACGCAAACGCGCGGAAGAAAAGATTCGCCAAAGCGAGCAGGAGCTGCGCACGATCATCGAAACAATTCCCGCCTTCATCGGAACCAACCTGCCGGATGGATCCACTGATTTCGTCAGTCAAAGTTTTCTTGATTATCTCGGCATTTCCAGGGAGCAATGGCTGGACTGGGGTTGGCTGACTGCCACTCATCCCGACGACGTTGCCGGAGCCGTCGAGAAGTTCAAGGCGGCGCTGGCAGCCGGGCGGCCTCTCGAGTATGAACAGCGCCTGCGCAAGTCGGACGGGACGTATGGCTGGTTCTGGAGCCGCAACGTTCCGCTGCGTGACGCTGGCGGAAAAATCGTCAAATGGTATGGCGTCCTCAGCGACATCGAAGATCGCAAAAGCGCAGAAGACAAGATTCGCCAACAGCAGACCGAGCTTCGGCAGATTCTGGACCTGGCGCCTCAAATTATTGCGGTGTACGGGCCTAACCGCGAACAACTTTACGCCAACCGCGTCTTGCTCGATTACCTCGGTCTTACCCTTGAAGAGTGGCAGCAGAGATTTGATCGCGCCGGGATTGCTCATCCTGATGAATGGGACCGGGTCAACCGTCATTTTGATCGTGCTCTCACTAGTGGCGATGCTTTCGAGTTGGAGATGCGACTGCGCAAAAGTGATGGAAGTTATCGCTGGTTCCTAGCTCGTTTTAACCCATTGCGCGACGAACACGGACAGATTACGCGTTGGTATGTTACCGGGACGGACATAGAGGATCGCAAGCAGGCTGAAGACAGGCTTCAGCGCGAGAACGTAGCTCTTCGGGAAGAAATCGACAAGACCTCGATGTTCGAAGAGATTGTCGGAAGCTCTCCAGCTCTGCGAACTGTGCTGTCGCGCATTTCCAAAGTTGCGCCAAGTGATTCGACAGTCTTCATAACCGGCGAAACGGGAACGGGCAAAGAGCTTGTTGCACGCGCCATTCACCGGCGATCAAACCGGGCCTCGCGCGCATTCGTTAGCGTGAACTGCGCAGCAGTTCCGCGCGATCTGATTGCCTCGGAGTTGTTCGGTCATGAGAAAGGTGCATTCACGGGCGCGACTCAACAGCGCCTGGGCAGGTTTGAATTAGCAAACGGCGGTACGCTCTTCCTGGACGAAGTGGGAGAACTTCCAGCCGAGACCCAAATTGCCCTCCTGCGGGTTTTGCAGGAGCATGAGTTTGAACGTGTCGGCGGGACACGCCCGATACGCACCGACCTTCGGGCGATCGCAGCCACGAACCGTGACTTGCAGGCCGCTATCAGCGCTGGGTCTTTCCGCAGTGATCTGTTTTACCGCCTGAATGTCTTTCCGATTGAAATTCCTCCTCTTCGGGAACGAAAAGAGGACATCCGCCTGCTGGTTGAATACTTTATCGATCGCTACGCGCGCAAAGCCGGTAAGAAAATTACAACCGTCGACAAGAAGACTCTCCGATTGCTTGAGTCATACCCTTGGCCCGGAAACATACGCGAACTACAGAACGTCATCGAACGATCCGTCATCGTGTGCGAAACCGAGAATTTTTCGGTAGATGAAAGCTGGCTGTCCCAACAGCCGTCGAACGGGAAAACGGAGAGCCAGCTTTATCTCTCCGAGAAGGTGGCCGCACAAGAAAAGGAAATCATCGAAGCAGCTCTGCGAGAAAGCCAAGGACGGGTCTTCGGACCGTCGGGTGCCGCCGCGAAACTAGGGATCGCGCGGTCCACGCTGGAATCGAAAATTCGGTCACTCAAGATTAACAAGAATCGCTTCAGGGCTATCCCGGGAACTTGAGGGCTCCGGTCTCCTCACAAATTACCCTTAAATATGGCAACATATTTCAGGTCGGGAAGTTGAGTTTCTTCAAGAAAGCGGCATTGCGTGGGTCGCTGTGCAAGCTCTTCAGTAGGAACCCACCTTCCTTTCGATCAAACCGTCATCGCGCCTGTGCAATTCATTTTCGGAGCTTGGCGTACTCGGTTTTGGCTTGTTGATAGATGGGAATGTCCGGGTCGGCGTCTTTCCACAAATCCAAGAAAGTCTCGTAGGACTTCCGTCTAGCGACTTCATCGCCCATCATCTTCTGCGCGCGGCCGAGCTGGAGCCATGCCAAGGGTCCCGTGACATGTCTCACGGTAAAACCAGGATTGTCGATCAGCTTTTGGAACTGAGCCGCGGCCGATTGCCCATCGCCGAGCTCCAGATACGCCAGTCCGCGGATGTAGGCGGGGTACAAATAGTCGAATCCCGTAAACGCCAGATCGTACTTGGCAGTGCCACGGAGCAGATCGATGGCTGTCGCCGGATCGTGTTGCCGCAGCTTGATCTCGGCCCGGATGGTGGGAACAAAGTAATGCTGCACGAGCGTGTCCTCGGGCCTTTCCGCGCTGACCTGGTCTGCGATTGTACTGGCTTCCGCTGTTCGTCCTGATCGTGCGAGCGCTTGCGCCAGGGCGATCTTGTCATTGCGATCGAGCGAGCTTGCAGCTGCCTTGCTTTCATAGCGTCGAGCTTGCGCGTCCTTTCCGACTTCGGCATCCTCTAGGGCCGCGGGGATCACCCACGAGTCAGCGTTGCTGGCCTTAGGGGTTGGCCCCAAAGTTTGCAATCGCAGGCGCTCGGCGGATTGAAAGCGACCCCGCTGAATCTCGATCAACGCATGTTCATACAGGAAGTCTTCTCGATACTTGCCTTGCTCCTCCTGCTGGAGGATCTTTTCGACGTTGTCCCGGTCGCCGGTGGCAAATGCCACAATGAGTCTCTCCCGCCGGATTAGTGAACTGTCGAATTTAAGGGCATCCGCTTTGGCGAGCCATGATTTTGCCTCATTGAATCTGCTGGCGAACCTGATGGACTGTATCGCGCTTCCGAAATAATATGCGCTCGGCCGTAACCGTGCTACCTCGGCTGCTTCGTCAGCGGCCCGGTCGGGCTGACCGAGATGCACAAATGCTTCCCTGAGGTTGACATGACCGAACACATCCCGAGGAAATATCTCCAAGAAACGAAGCGCGGAGGAATATTCCTTCTCCCAGTCGCCGATCACAGTACTGTAGTAGTTGATTTCCGCGCCCAACCGGCCTTTTTCGGTCAATCGGTCGCGGAGCTGGTAGGCACGCGTGTACGCGGCCTCCGACAACTCCGTGTTTCCAAGGAAAAGGTACGTCGCGCCCAGGCGCCCATACGCTACGGCAAGGTTTGGATCCAGTTCGACAGCTCGCTGAAAGAGTTTGAGCCCTCCCTGAGCGTCGCCGGCAAGGGAGAGCTTGAGCCCTTGAGTGGCGGCTTGCAAAGCCTCGAGCGAAGGGCTGAGCGCCTTTGCCAGCGGCTGATTGAAGCGCGCCAGCGAACCTGAGGGCTCTCCCAGCTTCGCGCGAAGGCGTGCGGCTGTGATTCCCAATTCGTTTACCAACTCGTCTCGCTTGCCGATCTCCGCCTGCTCTTGGGCCAAGGTTGCTCCCGACCCGCAGTCGAGCGCCCGCATCTGCAAATGGTAGCCATTGCCGGCATCGCTGATCGATTGGGAGATCACCAGCTTGCTGTTGGTCTTGCCGCAGATCTGGCGTGCGACCTCGGGGGTCAGCTTTGTGGTTGGCGGGAGGTTGAGTTGCGCCAAAGTCCCGAGGACTTTATCCATGCCCAGAATGTTCAGATAAGGCGTCTGGTCCATTTCGTAGCGCAAAGCTGTGTCTAATGCGTCGTCGAACACCGGATCGCCGGTCTCGTTTTTGACATCGGCGAGAACAATGGTGTCCGTGGCGGAGAGCGTCACTCCGCGGCGGTAACTCCAGTACAACCAGACGGCCGCAGCGATAACGGTCAACAGCGCGGCCGCCGCGAACCGTTTGCGCGAGCGGAAACGAGCTGACGGCAATTTGGTAACTTTCTCTTTGGCCGGAAACTCCACGGGTCGCGCATCGGTTTCTGAGGTTTCGGTCGCAGCAACCTGAAGCGTGGCGTATTTTGCGATATCTGCTGCTTCGGCGACGGTGACACGCGCGGTGAACTGGTAGCCCTTTCGAGCAATGGTGACAATCAAGCGGATGTCTTCCGAGTCGTCCCCGAGCGCCTTGCGTAAATGGGAGATGTATTGCGTCAGATTCCCTTCTTCCACGACCGTGTCGCCCCACACGGCTTGCAGCAATTCTTCTTTGGTGACCAGACGGTTGGGATTTTGAACTAGAAAGAGCAGGACGTCGAAAGCTTTAGGAGTCAGAGAAACGGGTGAATCCGCGCGAGACAGCGTGCGCCTAGCTGGATCCAGCACAAACTGTCCGAAACGGTAGAAGCTGCTCATAGGAACTGGTGAGCTTATAAGGGTATTCAGAGTATTTCACTCTTTTTCAGAGTTCTCTGAAGGACTTCTCAAAGCGTCTCCTTGAGAATGTGTCCCATGGGGAGGTTGGATTCTCTCATGGCAAGCGCTTTCGGCCGCAAAATGAGTAACGAGCAAGAACAAACGTCGAATGGCTCCGCCAGGCAATTCCGTATAACTGCACGTACTTTCCGCGACAGCGACCTGGAGTCTGTGCGTGCAGTTAATGAGCCGGAGCCAACTCCCAGAAATCGAGCAAGTTCCCAAAGAAATATTGCGCGGAATTTCGCCAATTGGCGAAAAATCGACAGTCGACTACCCGTAAGCCACTGTCCCTCAGCGGCTTGAGATTGGGCAGCCACCTGCTATCCAGGTTTCGTCTGTCTCTCGGAAGGGTTTCGGATGCTGAGAATCCAAAGGAAAGCAAACGCAAAAGTCATTTTTATTCTGAGCGGTCGAATCGAGGCAGAGGATATTGACGAACTGCGAAGGCTCTTCGAATTGGAAGACGCCAGCCGCAAAATCGCCTTGGATTTGAGAGACGTCACCCTCGTCGACCGCGATGGAGTCAAGTTTCTCGCCGCTTGCGAAGTGACTGGCATCCAGCTTGAGAATTGCCCGGCATACATCCGTGAATGGATTGGGCGAGAGAGCCGGCCGACAAGGCGGCAAAGGCAAAACAGTCACAGCGATAAGCAGTACGGTAAGGAGGATGTCAATGGGCTTAAATAGCCTTACTTATCCTTTGCACTACGAGGACGCCAGGCCAAAAACCGATCTGGAGAGCAAGCTTCATATCGACCTAACCGAGGATACGTTTAGCTCGGGGACCGGTTTCGAAGGCATCATAGGAAAGAGTTCGGTTCTCCGAGGTTTGCTGCAGATGGTCGAAACCGTGGCCGGGGGAGATTCGACTGTCCTCTTGCTGGGCGAGACCGGCACGGGCAAAGAACTTATCGCGCGTGCTATTCACAGCCACAGTCCTCGCAAGGCTCGACCATTCGTCAAGCTCAACTGTGCGGCCATCCCGACCGGGCTGCTCGAAAGTGAACTCTTCGGCCATGAAAGGGGATCGTTCACCGGCGCGATCGCTCAGAAGATCGGTCGGCTTGAGGTGGCACATCAAGGCTCGCTGTTCCTGGATGAGATTGGCGATATCCCGCTCGAGCTGCAGCCAAAGCTCCTCCGTGTCTTGCAGGAGCGGGAATTTGAGCGCCTGGGAAGCACGCGGACGCAGAAGGTAGATGTGCGCATTGTGGCCGCCACCCATCGCGACCTGGAAGGAATGATACTGGACAAGCAGTTTCGCAGCGACCTGTACTATCGCCTGAATGTTTTCCCCATCCAGGTCCCCCCCTTGCGGGAACGTTCGGGGGACATTCCTCTCCTGGCACGCCATTTTGTGCAGCAAGCCGCCCAACGCATGCGCAAGCCGATCGATGCGATCCCCTCGGAAACAATGGAGGCCCTGATTCGATACCCGTGGCCTGGCAACATCCGGGAGTTGGAAAACGTAATCGAACGCGCAGTGATTTTGAGCCCCGGTCCTGTGCTGCGGCTTTCGCTCCGGGACTTGAAATCTCGGATCACGCCGGGTCGAAACCCAGACCGCCATCAAACGCTGGAAGAGGTCGAGCGCAACCATATCCTAAAGACACTGAAAGAGACCAGGTGGGTTCTCTCGGGACCCAGCGGTGCCGCAGCCCGCTTGGGACTGAATCGCTCGACCCTGTATTTCCGGATGAAGAAGCTGGGTATCGCTCGGAGCTTTGATTCATGCTCTGACCCGCAAAAAATCGTGGTGATGGGATGAGACTGAGAATTCATTCAGATGATGCGATCCAATTTTCAGTTCTGACTGTCGACTGGTGTGCGTCCGTTAGCCCGTAGCCAAGCGGCACCGCGCAGTGTGTTATTCCCAACGAAACACTTCCGCCGAGAGCGCCGTGCAAACGAAAAACACCACGGCCAGCGCCGCCACATCGCCCATGTGCGGCCACCACGAGTCACCCCTCCAAATTCCCTCCATCAGCGACACCGCATACGTCATCGGCAGCACCCGCGCCACCGCGTGAAGCACTGGCGGCATCGAGTTCACCGGCACGAACAGTCCCGAGAAAGCAATCATCGGATACAAAATCGCCGCGCCGATCGGTTGCGCAAACCGCGCTGTCGGAACGATGCTGGCAATTAGAAAGCCAATCGACAGGATGCTCAAAGTGCTGATCAGCAGCGCAATAGTGAATCCGAACAATGGAACATGGACGCTGATCGGGTAGTAGCGTTTTCCCGCAAGCACCATCAAGCCCAGTGTGGCCGCCGTGAGCATCAGCTTGACGATCACTTGGGCGCTCAGGATCGTCTGAGGGCGTAATGGAGTGGCACGCAGCCGTTTGAGAATGCCGCCCTCGCGGTAAATCGAGATGATCGTGACGAGGGACAGCACAGAGCTGACCGCGATCAGGAGCGACGCCAGAACCGGCAGGCCGACGCGGAGAAAACTGCTGGCCGCGAGCGTGGGCGCGGCGACGTTGCGGCCAGCTGCTCGACCCACTACGAGGAACACCAAAACGGGGAAACCGATGGTCCCGAAAGCTCCAAGCGGCTCGCGCATGAAGACCTTGATCTCGATCCAGGTTAGTTTCCAGAGCCCTCGCAGCATCATTTTGGATCCTAGTCTCGAATCGAGTGGCCGGTCAGTTTCAGAAACACGTCCTCAAGGTTCGGGACGATCATGCGAAAGTCAGTGATGCGTATCCGATTCTCGGATAAACAATGGATCACTTCGGTCACAAGATCTTCGCCTCGGCCGCGAATTGTGAATTGCAAATCGTTGCGGACCACCGACTCAACCTGCGGGATCGCGCCGAAGCGCTCCTCGGCGGTCGGGTCATCCGTGGCCAACGCGACGATTCGTTCAGGGCAGTGCCGATCCACGAGTCTCTGCGGCGTGTCGATGTCAATGATCCGGCCGTGCTCGATGATGGCCACGCGATCGCACAGCCGCTCCGCCTCTTCCATCAGATGAGTGGTCAAAAACACCGTCTTGCCGTGCTCGCGGATGCCTCGCACCAGTTCCCAGATCGCCCGGCGTGCCTGGGGGTCCAGCCCGGTCGTCAGTTCGTCGAGAAACACCACTTCCGGATCGTTGATCAGCGCAAGAGCAATGAACAGTCGCTGCTTCTGGCCACCCGAAAGGTTCATAAACCAGGCGTCCCGCTTGTCGACGAGGCCCAGCTGTTCGAGTAAGCGTTCGCCGTCTATTGACTTCTTTCGGTAAAGGGAAGCCCAGAGATCCACGGCCTCCCACACTTTGATCCGCTTTTGCAACTGGGCCTGCTGAAGCTGCACTCCAATCCGCTCCTGCAACTTGTAGACCTGGCGGAAGGGATCAAGACCCAGAACTGAGATGGTGCCGCGATCGGGCTTGCGAATACCCTCGATGCACTCCATCGTGGTGGTCTTTCCGGCGCCGTTCGGTCCGATTAAACCGAATATCTCGCCGTCGTTGACCTCGAACGACACCTCGTCAACTGCTACCGTTCGGCCATAGGTCTTTCGGATTCCAGAAACCTGAATTACGGGAACAGAAGTCCTGAGGGAGTTCATTCAACTCTCGTGGGATGCTGAGTCGGGAATCGCTCCACCGGTTGGCTCGGTCGAGGTGTCATCTCTTGAAGCCGCCAGCGGTGAGGATCGTCAGTCTCACGCTGGCGATTCTATCAGCTTCGCGCACGGGCGTAATAGCTCGCAAAATCCTAGATTACTGAATCGGATCGTATTCGCCTGAGTTCGAGCCGTTGACTTGCCTCCTGCTCCAACCTAATATGAGCGCGCCCCATGACGGACTCTTCCTCTTTCATCGGCCGTACCGTCTCTCACTACCGCATCGTCGAAAAGCTCGGCGGCGGCGGCATGGGTGTGGTCTACAAAGCTGAGGATCTGAAACTCGGCCGCTTTGTGGCACTCAAGTTCCTGCCTGACGACGTAGCCAAAGACCCGCAAGCCCTCAGCCGCTTTCAGCGCGAAGCCAAGGCGGCTTCGGCCCTGAATCATCCGGACATCTGCACGATCTACGAAATTGACGATCAGCACGGCGAAGCGTTTATCGCCATGGAATTTTTGGAAGGCACGACGCTCAAGCATCGCATCTCCGGAAACCCTGTCGAGACGGATATCCTGGTGGGTTTGGCGATTGGGATTGCGGACGCGCTCGACGCCGCACACAGTAAAGGAATCGTTCATCGCGACATCAAGCCCGCCAACATTTTCGTCACCGAGCGCGGTCGCGCCAAAATTCTGGACTTCGGGCTTGCCAAACAAATTCGCCTCGCCGCAGTCCATTCGATGACGCAAGATGCAACCTACGCCGCGCATATGACCGCGGGAGTGCGTCCGGAAGATCTCACCAGCCCGGGCGTGGCCGTGGGCACGGTCGCGTACATGTCGCCCGAGCAAGTTCGCGGGAAGGAACTCGATGCCCGCACCGATCTGTTTTCGTTCGGCGTAGTGCTGTACGAAATGGCTACAGGCTCAGTTCCCTTTCGCGGTGAAACATCCGGTGTGATTACCGACGCGATTCTGAATCGAGCTCCCGCTGCGCCAGTGCGGCTAAACCCGGATATCCCATCGAAGCTCGAAGACATCATCAACAAAGCGCTGGAGAAGGACCGCGACCTGCGCTACCAAAACGCTTCGGACATGCGCACCGATCTGAAGCGCCTTAATCGCGACACGGCCACCGGCCGCATCACGGCGCAGACCTTAGCCTTTGAGGAAGCGCCGGACAGATTATCGGATTCGTCGACAGGCACGCAGGCACAGGCGTCCTCTGGGCGGCGGAGTGCAATCTCACTCGCCGCTGAGAGAGAGCTCGCATCAGGCGCGACACGGCTTTCATCAGCGCCCGTCGCGCCAGCATGGCAGCGATTTGCTCCCTGGGCACTCGCCGCGGTGCTCGGCATTGGGCTCCTGATCACCCTGTTTGCTTTGCGGCAAGCGTCGCAACCTTCCCTGCTGAAGCCGATCGAGCTCTCTCTGTGGATTCCGCCCGAACATCCGTTGGACACCATCGACGGAACGGCTGTAGCCATTTCTCCGGATGGATCGCGATTGGCTTATGTAACCCGGGATCAAGGATCAAACGCCGGCAAACTTTACGTACGCGAAATGGACAACAAAGACGCGGTGCTGCTCGGCGGCGCCGGCGCAGCCTCCGTCCCGTTCTTTTCTCCCGACAGCCAATGGATCGGTTTCTTCGGCGACGGAAAATTGAAAAAAGTTTCCGTCCGAGGTGGCGCACCGATTGTGCTGTGTGACCTGAACGGCTATCGCGGCGGATCCTGGTCCGAAGACGGCACCATTGTCTTTCCGATGCAATTCACTTCCGCGCTCTACCGCATCCCCGCAGCGGGAGGCACTCCGGCAGCGCTCACACATCTGGATCCAGCGCGCGGTGATATCACGCACCGCTGGCCTCAATTCCTGCCCGGAGGCAAGACGCTTCTGTTCACTGCATCCTCGGACAACAATTTTTTCGAGCACGCTCGCGTGGAAGCAATCTCGCTCGATAAGGGCGACAAAGCCGCGGCTAAGGTGCTGGTGGAGAATGCGTATTTCGGCCGCTATCTAGCGGGCGGCTACCTGTCCTATGTTTCTCAAGGCACGCTCTTCGTTGCGCCTTTTGACCCACACGAGCTAAAGATAACGGCGACAGCGATTCCGGTTTTGCAGGGAGTGGATGCGGATCTCTCCAATGGCGCGGTGCAAATGAGTGTCTCGCGCACCGGCACCGCTGTTTATTTGTCCGGCGGAGCTTTGAAGCAGAACGTGAATGTCGCTCTGCTGGACCGCAAGGGCAATGCCTCGCTGCTGATGGACGACCATCCGGACGCAGCCTCCCCGGAGATTTCTCCGGACGGAAAGCGTCTAGCGTTTCAATCGACCAACGGAATTTGGGTCCACGATATCGCGCGCGGCACAACGTCTTCTCTCACTCCCGGGACTCCCGGAGCGTCGTACCCATCCTGGTCTCCCGATGGACAGTGGATCGCTTACGCGCATCCGCGCACCACAGGCAAAGGCACCGGGCAAGCCATCTTCCGCAAACACGCCGACGGAACCGGAGAAGAACAGCCTCTGACGCCGGACAACGTTCTGAACGCCTACCCCTCGTCCTGGTCCCCGGACGGAAAGACTCTGGCCTTCTTCCGGCTCTCGGAAAAGGATGGATCCTGCTGCCAAATATGGACTCTTACCATTGGCGAAAACGGCAAACCGGAGGAACCGCGCCGATTGCCCGCGGATAGCAATGGCACAGCCCGTTCGCCGCAATTCTCGCCCGACGGCCGTTGGTTGGCATACTTCTCATGGGAATCCGGCCTCGCCCAGGTTTATGTAGTGCCGTCTTCCGGCTCTGGAGGCAAATGGCAAATTTCCACCGATGGCGGCGTGGAACCGATTTGGTCGAAAACGGGCCATGAACTTTTTTACCTCGTTGCGGGCGGCGGTACGATGATCTCAGTGCCATATACTGTGGACAAGGACTCCTTCCAGCCCGGCAAACCCGAGGTCCTCTTCACCGACAAGTTCGAAATGCGCGCGCCCCTCACATCCTATGATGTGACGCCCGACGGCCAGCACTTCGTGATGTTCCAATTCGCCGGCGGCCGCTCCGCCCCGTCCTCCGCCCCCACCGTAGTCCTGAACTGGCTAGACGAAGTCCGCCGCCAAGTCGCCGCCGGCCAATCCGACGCGGCTAAGTGAACAGCAGAGAGCAGCGATGACGCTGTTCGCGGCCGGAGATAGCGAATCACCGACGTGCTCCAGCCTCACCTGAAGACCGAGTGGTAATCTCTTGCCGGGTCCACCTTGATGCGGTTCTCGCCAATTCCCGCATAATGTCGCCGTCGGTCTTGCCTGAACTTTTCAGCACGTGAAAAGAGTGATCCGCCGTTTCAATCACGTGCAATGTCACTCGCGCTCCGAGCTCGGCACAAATGGGTCGCAAAAGCTTAAGATCGGCGAAAGGGTCGCGGGTTCCCTGGAAGAAAAGCATCGGCAATCTGACATTGGGCAGGTGCTCCGCACGTTTCGTTCCCGGTTTATTCGGCGGGTGCAGAGGAAAGCCGAAGAACACCAGCCCGCGGACTCCATCCAACGTATTTTGAGCGGCAGCGAGCGAAGTCATTCGTCCTCCGAGCGACTTCCCTCCCGCAAATAGCGGCAGGTCCGCAGCCGCTTCCGACGCAGCGTGAATTGCTGAAAGGATGGCAGCGGTAAGCACGGGTGGCCGATCGGGGATCTTCCGCCGCTCCTCCATGTAGGGAAACTGGAATCGCAACGTCGCTACTCTCGCAGCCGCGAGTTCGCTCGCGAGTGATTCCATGAATGGATGCGTCATTCCGGCACCTGCGCCGTGCGCGAGCACCAACAGAGATTCCGCATTCTGCGGACGCAGGAGAATCGCGGACACCTCACCCGCGTCTCGAACGGCAAAAAGAATGTTCTCGCTGATCGACATTTTGACCTGAATGTGGGAATGAGAAGAGTGGCGGAGAGGGTGGGATTCGAACCCACGGTTGAGTTTCCCCAACACACGCTTTCCAAGCGTGCTCCTTAAACCGCTCGGACACCTCTCCGTTTTTTATTGCGATTCAGGTTAGCACACTCACAATGCGTGCCGGAGATGGTTTTGTGTCGTGGGACGCGAACGGGCGCGACTCGGACAGTCGCGAAGTCCCGTCACGGTAACCGTTTGCATCCAGCGAGCCATAGCCCCGCTGGCCAATTTGTGGCGCAAAGGTCCTTTAGACGGCTCTGCTCCAAAAGTCCGGAACAGGTTCCTGAAACCCGACGACTACCGCGGTTCGCTCCAGGTATTTCGACCGTTCGGCGACTACGTGGCATTCATGCTCTTTCTGGTTTACTTTGTTGATGAGCAAGAGGCGTTGGCCACACCTCACCGGAGTCGTGAGCGTAATCAGCCCGCCGCCGGCATTCACGCGGAGTGCCTCGGTTCCTTCGTGGAAAGGTTCGCTTTCCACTGTCCGTCCGTAGACCAGCACCGGAAGATATACCCACAGGCGGTCACTCCTTCGGCGTTCTGGAAGCCCGTCGCGGTCTTTGGACACTACTCCGTCGTGAGCGCTCGCCGAAATCGGCTCTTCGCCTTCCTTCAAGAAGTTCCAAATCCCGCTCACGTATTACCTCGCTCCCAAAGCTTCGTAATTCATTCGATTGTAACCCAAGCGCCGAGTAAAGGGACCGTCGCGTCTTATGGAATGGGCGCATGGGAGATAAGTGCCACACTAAATCTCGCTAATAGTTGCAGACAAGACCCCATTGCCGGATAATCGCAGAATCGGAGCGCTTTCCGCCCGTCCATTCATTTCTTATGATGAATTGTCCGCACTGCAGCACGGCAAACCCGGACTTCGCAACATCCTGCAAGGAGTGCAGCACCCCTCTTCTCTCCACGTCGGGAGATATGGATTCAGAAACGGTTCAGATGGTCGATCCTGCTGCCATCACTCTCGGCAGCGATTTTGGAACGCGCTACCGCATTGAATCGCTCCTAGGCCAAGGCGGCATGGGGCGAGTCTATAAAGCCTACGACAAAGAACTCGATCGCACCGTTGCCATTAAGGTTGTTCGCGAGGGAGCGATCGGGCAAGCCGACGCTTTGAAACGATTCAAGCAGGAGTTAGTACTCGCCAGTAAAATTTCGCATAAAAATATTCTGCGCATTCACGATATGGGCGAAGTGGGCGGAGTGCGGTTCATCTCCATGGCCTACATCCAGGGAAAGGACCTCCAGCACATCATCCGGGAAAATCCGAAGATGCCGCTCGAGCGCGTTTTGAAATTTTCGCAACAGATTGCGGAAGCGCTGGCGGCGGCGCACGCGGAAGGGGTCGTACACCGGGATCTGAAGCCGCAAAATCTTCTGATCGGAAATGACGATCAAGTTTTCGTTTGTGACTTTGGCTTGGCAAAATCTTTTGAAGATAGCGCGATTGGCATGACCCGGACCGGAGCTTTTCTAGGCACTCCGCGTTACATGTCGCCTGAGCAAGTGGAAGGCAAGCCCGCGGATCAGCGCGCCGACCTGTACGCCTTTGGATTGATCCTCTACGAAATGGTGACCGGGGATGTCCCCTTCACGGGCGAATCCACGCTGAAGGTGATGTATCAGAGGATCCAGGAAAAACCCAAGAGCCCGAAGCTGATCAACGCGGACCTGCCGAATTGGCTCGTTCGCATCATTATGCGTTGCCTGGAAAAGGATGTTGCGGATCGTTATCAAAGCGCTTACGAAATTCTAGCGGACCTGCAAGGCGCCAAGACATCGTCGAGTAGCGGCGTTTCGCGCAGCGGCTCCAGTATACAGATCCAGCTCCCGGAGTTCGCCGCACGCCGCTGGGTATGGTTTGCCGCCGGCGGTGTCCTGCTGATTGCTCTGGCGTTTGCGATTCCGCCCGTGCGCCACCTGATCCTCCCTGGCGGCAGCGGATCCTCGAGTGTCTCCGGTGTCCCGCCCCTCGCAAGCGGCCGAATTATTGCTGTGCTTCCGCTCCAAGTGCTCGGCGACCCGTCGCAACTCGGCTACTTGGCTCAGGGCATCGAGGAAGCGCTTTCGGCAAAATTATTTCAACTGACTGAAGTCCATGTCACTACCGGTGAAGCCGTTGCGAAAGTTGATCAGAAGCAGCCCCTTGAGAAGGTCGCTAGACAGCTTGGAGTGAACCTCCTCGTTCAGGGAACAGTTCAAGGGCAAGGTGATAAAATTCGCGTCGTCCTGAGTTTGCAGGATGCCGCTGCAGGCAAGCGCCGCTGGACGCATGAATTCGATGGCGTCACTGGGGACCTCTTCGCGCTTGAAGATCAGATTTACAATCAATTGGTTTCGGCGCTCACGATCACTCCGACGAATGAGGAGCTTGCCAAATCAGTGGCGCGCCCCACGGATAACGTCGCGGCATATGACTTTTACCTTCGTGGGCGCAATTCCCTGCGCGGAAACGATGCTAAGAGTATTCAGGCAGCCCTCGACTTCTACGATCAGGCATTGAAAGAAGACCCAAAGTTTGCGCTTGCATACACTGGGGTGGCCCAAGCCAGCTTGCGGATGTATACAATCAAGAAGGACGCCTTTTGGACCCAAAAGGCACTGGCCGCGTCGCAACAAGCTCAACAGCTCAACGATAAACTTCCGGAAGTGCACTGGATGCTCGGGGCCGTTTATCGTGCCACCGGCAAGTATCCGGAAGCAATTGCTGAGCTGAATCGGGCTCAAGCTTTGGCGCCCAATTCAGATGACGTCTATCGGCGTTTGGGCAACGTTTATTTGGCTAGCGGCAACGCACCCCGCGCGATAGAGGCCTATCAAAAAGCAATCGACCTTAATCCCTACTACTGGATCAACCAAAATTCTCTCGGCGACGCCTACTATGAAGTCGGAGAATACGATAAAGCCCTACAGGCGTTCAAACAAGTTAGCGTGCTGGAACCGGACGTCAATGCCGGATTCGAAAATGCCGGGGGCGTGCTGGTTCAGGAAGGCAAATACAGCGATTCGATTCCGTACTTGGAGAAGGCTATTCAGATTGAACCTGATTCTGGCGCCTACTCGAACATTGGTACGGCCTATTTTTTCCTAAAGCGATTTGGCGAGGCCTCTCAGGCATTCGAGAAGGCTGTAGCGCTCAATCCAAATGACACCGTCACGGTCGTAAATTTGGGTGACGCTTATCGCGGATCGGGACAAACGGACAAGGCTAAGGATGCGTATCAGCGCGCGATCTCCCTTGGTTACAAGGAATTGCAGACGAATCCACAAGATGCAACAGTCATGGCGGAGATTGCATTAACGTACGCCAAAATTGGGAACCCTCAAGAAGCAGAAACCTTTATCCGGCGCGCTCGGGCGCAAGACAAGAAAAACGTCAACATCGTCTACAGGGAAGCCCAGATCAATGCCCTAACCGGAAAGTCGAGTCAGGCGCTCGCGCTCCTTGAAGATGCTCTCCAGGACCACTACTCCGCCGAAAACGCAGCGGTTGATCCAGATCTGGATAATCTCCGCAACAACCCGCAGTTCGACAACTTGATTAAGAAATACTCAAATAAGAAGCCATAGCTAGTGACAAGAGGTAGCTTTTGCTTACGAATCGCGGCGCAAGGAGAGGCCCTTCCGGAATTGATACCGTTCATAAACAGCAAGCGGGGAGTCTTTCTGGGCGGGCCAATCCAGGGGTAAACGGCCGGGTCAAAGAAACCTAGCCGATTCGAAGCGGGCGGGCAAGCTTTAGTTTAAGCTGGCGGCCAATTCTTTCATCCTGCTCGGCTGGCCTTGATCGCTTTCCGATTCTTCCAGCAATAAAATCCAGCGACCGATAATCCCAAAGCGAGCAGGAGCAGCCCGTTAGGCTCTGGCGAGATCACTACTAGTCCAACAGCCTCGTTCGTCGTCAGCCCGCTGCACGATGCTGTCGGACTGCACATAACCGACAAGATGAGGTTGTCGTCCTTTACTCCTTCTGAACACATTCCAGCAAAGGAGGGATTTTCCACGGCCACCAGCGCACAAGAATAGAGGGTGTTCGGCAGCGTGGGGACGATTTCGACGAAGAGTGCATCGAGAGTTGCGGTACCGATATAGTCGAAATTCGCCACAAAGCTACTACCAACCGGCGTGATAATCAACGGATCTGCGAACGAGTTCGTTGTAAAGCAGGTATCGGTTACGCAGTCTGCGTCCTTGGGCGCGGTTATCAACACTGTAGGATCACCAACACCGCTGCCGTCCGCCCAAGCCATGCCAGCGGACACAGCTGCAAAAGCGACCAGAACCGCAAAACGCACCGCACCTTTAAACGTCATTCGAATCCTCCCCTAATAATTTCCTGCCGGTCCTATTGCACATCCGGTGCCAAATCGAGCTCGGATATCAACTCCGTAGGTCCTTTGTTTTCTTCGCGGATATAAACGCTCTCCGGAGGCATAAATTGATTGTATGCAAACATTTGCGTATTACCGGAAACCATTAGCCCGAACGCGGCCGCTACTTGCGGACTGCGTTAGAAATCGGATCTCTTATTCAGTGACGGATTAGGGGAACCGCGTCGCCACCACGTCACGTCAATCCAACACCTATATACATAACCAATCGTTCCTCTCTAGTGCAGCCGGACTTGGAACCGAGCCCCCTCTGATGGGAACTTCCACACTAAGAAAGAGGAATTTTCTCCATCCTCTGCTCCCTGCATGGAGCACGATTCCCCGGTTGAGTTATTCACGCGGGCTCGGAGTCATATCTCGTGCTTTGTGGATGTCGCAGGTTGGATCCCCCTTTCATGCCGCTAAGGAAGTATGGAGCAATCACTCGCAGTGCTTGACATGCAGCTGTGCATGGGATAACACTCACCCGGAATCATTTGCGGGCACGGCATCGAACACCAACATTGCGATCTAAGCCCCGTAGGGAGGGGAGTCATGCCCGCGAAACAAGCGCGACAGCGGCCCATGCAGAGGAAAGAATGCCGCCAGCCCAGATTGTAGCGGCAGACTTTACGGGGTTGTCAGGGATGCCATTGGGGCCACGATCTTCCGCAGAGGTGGGACTGCTCTCTCGCTCTGCCTTGGCGGAATTCTGCGCCGGTTCGTCATTACTAACCCAGCCAAGCAATAATGTCATTCCGAATCAAAAGGATATGCCGTGGTGCAAAACTTGATGCAGCCACCTCCTGAAAAACGGCTAACCTTCTTGGCGGTATCGCTCTGCGCCTGCCTCCTGCTGTACCCTCCAGTGTCACACCCGCAGTCCGTTCAGGACGAATCCAATCGAACCGGAAAGCCCGTTCTGGGAGAAACGCCCGAAGATTACAATCGACGCCTGCAACAACTGAATCAATCGCTCGCAACTCCTGCCACGGACAGCGAGCAAGGTGAATACCGAATCGGCTCCCACGATCTCCTCGAGATAAATGTATTTGAGGCCCCAGACCTGAATCGCTCGCTCCGTGTCTCAGCCGGAGGCGAAATTTCTATGCCGTTGCTCGGCGCCGTTCAATCATCCGGCCTGACCGCCCGCGAGCTCGAAGGAACCCTTGAAGTACGGCTGCGCCAATACATGAAAGATCCGCACGTCGGCGTTTTCGTTACCACCGTCGAAAGCCATCCGGTCTCCGTTGTCGGTGCGGTCAAGAAACCCGGCGTCTTCCAAATTCGCGGCACCAAAACCGTGCTGGAGATGCTCTCCATGGCTGAAGGGCTCTCGGACGATGCCGGCGACGAAGTACTCGTCATGCGTGGCGCAGGCCTGCATTTCGGCTCGGATTCAAACGGCGGTAGCGCGAATCCCGATGTCACGGCGTCTCCCGCCCCGCAAAGCCCATCGCAAACGCAAATGCCCTCTGGCGCGGCTGACGATCTGAGCTACAACGACACGATTAAAATAAATCTGAAGGATTTGCTCGAATCCGGAGACCAGCGATTCAACGTCGCCGTTTATCCCGGTGATATCGTCAAAGTAACCCGTGGCGGCATCATTTACGTGATCGGTGACGTCAAAAAACCCGGTGGGTTCGTGCTCAAGACCGATCAAAATATGTCCGTCCTCAAAGCCATCGCCCTGGCGGAGGGCTTGAATGCAACCGCAGCCAAGAGCCGCACAAAGATAATTCGGACAGACGAAAAGACCGGGCAGCGTTTCGAATTCCCTATTGATCTGGGAAAAGTGCTCGCGGGGAAAACTCCCGATACTCCGCTGAAGCCCGCTGACATCGTCTTCATCCCAAACAGCTCGGGAAAAACCATGCTCTATAAAGGAAGCGAGGCCGCCGTCGCGACCGCCAGCGGCCTGATCATCTGGCGCTAATGGATCCGGAAACCAAAATTAGCCTCTACGACACCACGCCCGCCGCGATCGCAAAGCGTCGTACGCCCGCCGTTCCTTCGTTTGAAGCTGACGAAGCTGATAAAGTTCCCGACCTGCTCGAATACGGCCGTGTAATAAAGAAGCGTCGCGCTACGATACTCACGATCGCTTTCGTGGTTTTTACCATCGGACTTTTCGCAACTCTCAAGGAAAAGCCCGTCTATCGCGCTCGCGTGCTGGTTGAAATTCAAAAGGAAAATCCCGACATCCCGACGCTGCAAGAGCTTTTTCAGGTCGAAAGCATTTCCGATACGTACCTCGAAACTCAGTATCGAATATTGAAAAGCGAGAATCTCGCGCGCCGCGTAATTGCCGATCTCAAGCTCGACCGGCTGACCGAATTCTACCAACCTGCGTCCTGGTGGATTCGCCCGAAGCAGGAGGCTTCTTTATCGCCGGCCGTTGATGCCGGAGGAAATGTCTCTCCCGAGTCCGTAATCGACAATGAGGTGCTGAAGAAATTTCAAGATCGCCTCGATGTCGAGCCGCTGAAACGCAGCCGGCTCGTCGAAGTCAGCTTCGAGTCTAATGACAGAAATTTGGCTGCTCAAGTTGTCAACACGCTCGCCGCAACGTACATTCAGCAAAATCTGGAAGCCCGCTGGCAGGCTTCTCAAAAGGCTTCTGAATGGCTGTCGCAGCAACTCCTCGGCATGAAATCGAAGCTCGAAAAGTCGGAAGACGACCTCCAGCAGTACGCTCGCGATAACGGACTTCTATTCCTCGAGACGGACAAGGGAACTTCTGAAAACATCGTGACCCAAAGGCTCCGCCAGCTGCAGGAAGAGCTCACCAAGTCGCAAGCCGACCGCTACGAAAAAGAATCGCTTTATCTGCTTGTGCAGCAGGGAGACTTCGCCTCTCTTCCAGGTGTATTCAACAATAAATTGATGCAGGATCTTACGGAAAAACTGGCAGAGCTTGAGCGCGAACGCTCCCGCTTGTCGTCAATCTTCAATCCCGACTATCCGCAAGTAAAAGAAATTCAAAGCCAGATTGATGAAGCGCAGACTACCTTGTCCGGCGAACGCGAGCGTGCCGCGAAAGCCATCACCAACGATTACCGCGCCGCCGTCGAACGCGAGAATATGCTGCAACAGGCTTTCAAAGACCAGCAACGCGAAGCAGACCTTATCGCTGAAAAATCCGTGCAGTACAACATTCTCAAGCGTGAAGCAGACACAAATAAGCAATTGTACGTGGGCCTCCTCGAAAAACTGAAAGAGACCGGCGTTTCCACCAGCATGAAAGCAACGAACATCCGGGTAATTGATCCCGCATACCCTCCCAAGAAACCCGATAGTCCTCGGATTCCGTTAAATCTGTCTCTGGCGCTTCTCTTGGGGCTAAGTCTCGGAATCGGCGCAGCGTTTTTGCAGGAGCATCTCGACAATTCGTTTAAGACCGCTGGAGAAATTGAGCGCTTTCTGCAATTGCCCGCGCTTGCATCTGTTCCCGCGATTGAATCTTCCACCAACGGCAATGGGCATGGGCTTTATGCACGCGCACGCCATCTTGCCAATGACAAACATCGCAGCACAAGCATCGTTCCGTCTTGGAATCGAATCGAAGGCAATGGACAAAACACTCCCCTCGCCGAGGCATTTCACGAGTTGCGTACCTCTGTTTTGCTTTCCACCGCAAAACATCCTCCGCGAACTTTGCTGGTGACAAGCGCCAAAGGTGGCGAAGGTAAAACCACTGTCGCCGCCAACCTTGCTGTATCGCTCGCACAGTTAGGGGAAAAAGTGCTCCTCATCGATGCCGATTTGCGCCGGCCAAGCCTTCACAAGTTTTTCGGAGTTGCCAACACCTCTGGCCTCGTAAACTTCCTGACCGGAAGTCCGGATTGGCGTAGCCTTCTGTCCCAGGCAGCGCCTATTGGCCTCTTTGTCCTGCCCAGCGGACCCGTGCCGCCCAACCCGGCGGACTTGCTCTCGTCCGAGTACATGCCCGTGCTTATCCGCGAGGCTACCAAGGAATATAAGTTCGTTGTGTTGGATTCTCCGCCGCTGCTGAATCTTGCGGACAGCCGCGTCCTTGCCACTCTGGTCGACGGTGTCATCCTGGTTGTGGGTGGAGGAATTACGCCCCGCGAGCTCGTTCATCGCGCTTATGCCTCCGCCGTCGACGCCGGCTCCCACGTTCTCGGAGCCACTATCAATTTTGCCGACGCCAAGAGTGATTATTATTCCTACGGGTACCACCAGGAAAATAATGGCCACAAAGGATGATGCGCGCGCCGCTAAATCTGTCTTTGAACCAGCCCCAATTGACGCGCCTCTGACCATACTAGTTCAGGTTTCTCTCACTCTTGGATTGGTGCTGGCGGTTCTCGCATTCGGCGGCACCGAGACAATTGCGTTTGCAATCGTTCAACTTCTTCTCTTCGGTGCGGCGGCAATCTTTGTCGCCGGCGCGCCAGAATCCGCTTTTCGTCCAGCCGCAAGGTCGGTTGTCGTTCCGGCAGTCTTAACCGGCGTGGTGCTGCTCCAGCTTTGTCCCCTGCCCGTATCCTGGCTGCATCGCTTTGCCGGTCGCGAAGCTTCCCCGGATGGTGTCCGCACGGGCTACTTTAGTTTCGAACCTTACGCAACGCGCACTCATTTTCTGATTTTGCTCGCCTGCTTCGTGGCCTTTTACTTTGCTCAAATCGTCAGTCAAAATCGGCGCCGCAAGCAGTTCTTTATTGCTTCGCTTATCGCTTTGGGAACTCTGGAAGCCTTCTACGGCTTGGTGCAGTACCTGACCGGCTGGCAACAAATCTTCGTCTACGTGAAAAAGTTTGACCTCGAAGAAGCTACCGGCACTTACATCAATCGGAACCATTACGCGGGCTTGCTCGAAATGATTCTCCCCTTCAGCTTGGCTCTTGTTTTTTACGAATATGCGAAACTGCGCGGAAATCGCGGCGCGAGCATGACCCTCCGAAAGCTGATTGCGACGTCTGGCCTCCAAAGACTGACCCTGTCGCTGTGCGTTTCAGTGATACTCTGCGCAGCCCTCGTTTTCTCTCGCTCAAGGATGGGTATCCTCGCGGCGCTCTCTTCCGTTGTGGTCATTTTCGCCCTGGTCTCAATTTCCAAATTCCACGGACGCGCGAGTTCCCTACTGGCTGCGATGTTTATCGTTCTAAGCATTGGTCTCGCCGTCTGGATCGGTCCGGGTCCTATCGTTTCCAGATTTCAAGACGTTGGTAATGAATACTCGCTCGGCGGCCCGAGCCGCATGTCTATCTGGCGCGATGCCCTTCCGCTCATTCAACATCATCCATGGCTCGGCACGGGTCTGGGCACTTTTCCCATGGCCTACACGAGCGGGCAAACCGCATTCCTCGCCCAATTTGTAAACCACGCGCACAACGATTACCTTGAGCTCGCCGCGGATTTCGGCATTCCCACTGCATTCATACTCTTCGCCTCTATATTCTTAATTCTGGCTCGCGCGGTGCGCACTTTTCTTCTCAGCGGAAGGGACTTTGAAAGAGTTATCGCTCTAGGCTGTGTAGGTAGCATCGTGGCCATCCTCCTCCACAGCTTCGCGGACTTTAATCTTTACATCCCCGCAAACGCCCTTCTTTTCTCGGCAATTCTCGGGCTAGGTATCACTGGTCACGTCACCAATTCGAATCGTCGGATGGATGTCTTATGAGCCGACGCGTCCAACTAACAATGAAGCGTCTTCTTGACATCCTGATTGCTGCCGCTGGTCTCGTCTTGCTTTTGCCCCTCTTTGCCTTGGTTGCGGTTTGCATCAGGGTCGGGTCCCGAGGCCCGGTATTTTTTTCACAAGAGCGCGCCGGGTGTGGAGGAAAACCGTTTCGAATTTCAAAATTTCGCACCATGGTCGAGCACGCGGACCGCATCGGTTCGGGACTCTATGTTTCCCAGAATGATTCGCGTATTACCAGCGTTGGCAAGATTTTGCGTCGCTTGAGCATTGATGAGCTCCCTCAGCTTCTTCATATCGTGACGGGTAAGATGAGTTTGGTCGGGCCGCGTCCGGCCCTTCCCTATCAACTGAAGCTCTATACCACCGAGCAGGCTCGCCGTCTGCTGATGCGCCCTGGCCTCACAGGCTGGAGCCAAGTCAATGGTCGCAACCTGCTTTCCTGGCCTGAACGCATCGAGAAGGATATTTGGTACGTCGATAATTTTTCACTCTGGCTCGATGCCCGCATTCTGCTTCGAACTTTGAAAGTATGGATTTCCGGCAACGGGATCTATGCGCCGCGCGACCGATTTTTCTTCTCTGCGCACGACGATATCCCTGCGCCATCGCGGAAGGATTCATGACCGACGTCGTAATCCTCGGAGCGGGCGGCTTTGCGCGCGAGACGTACTGGGTGTTTCTGGAAGACAATGAAGAAAATAAAAAATGGAATGTGCTCGGATTCGTTGACGACAACCCCAAGCTGCACGGCACGGAGCAATGCGATGTACCGGTGCTTGGCGGATTCGACTGGCTGGAGCAAAACTCGGGCAAGAATTTCGAAGTCATTTGTGGGGTCGGAAATCCGCGTTCGCGAAAAGCAATCGCAAGTTATGCTACCGACCTCGGTCTCAATTTCTGCATCCTTGTTCACCCCAACGCGCGGATCTCGCGATGGGTCGAACTGGGTGCGGGCACGATCATCAGTGCGGGCGCTATCTTGACGACCCAGATTAAAATCGGACCTCACACAATCGTGAACCTCGACACTACGATCGGCCACGACACATTAATCGGCGCCTATTGCAACATCAATCCTGGCTGCCACATTTCGGGCTGTGTAAAGATTGGCGATGGCGTTTACTTCGGCACCGGCGCAGTAATCGTTCACGGAAAAAGCGTTGGTGACTGGTCCGTCATCGGGGCCGGTGCCGCGGTGGGGATCGATATCCCTTCGCACGTAACTGCAGTTGGCGTCCCGTGCAGAGTTGTAAAGAATCACCAGCTTGAATCTTCGATCGCGATGGGTTCCTGAGGTCAGGCGTGCAAGCGAGCGATACACGACGAGCTAGGAAGCCTGTGGCAGAGAAGCATGGACAGACTTCGAGCGCCATCCCCATGTTTGAAGAGCGTTTGCCTATCGTTTCGCCGGAGGGTCTTCCGGACGGTAAATTCCTTCGCGACGTGCGGAAGATTTTGCACAGTCGGCAGCTCACCAACGCAACATTCGTTCGCAAATTCGAAGAGACCGCCGCAGAATATCTCAACGTTCCGCATTGTGTTGCCGTCTCAAGTTGCACGGCAGGCCTCATCCTCGCTTTTCGCGCGCTGAATCTTCGAGGCGAAGTAATTCTTCCTAGTTTCACGTTTCATGCCAGTGCGCATAGTGTCCTCTGGAATGGCCTCAAGCCCGTCTTTGCGGACTGCGATCCTGAAACATTTTGCATCGAACCGCGCGCCGTCAAGGCCCAGCTTTCTTCTGACACTGCCGCAATACTCGCCGTCCATTTATTCGGAAACCCGGCATCCATGGTGGAACTCCAAACGATTGCTTCGGATTTGAATATCCCTCTGATTTGTGATGCCGCTCATGCATTCGGAAGCAGCATAAGTAGCAACCAAGTGGGAACGTTTGGCACCGCCGAAGTTTTCAGCTTTTCCCCCACGAAGCTTCTAGTCGCAGGCGAGGGCGGAATGGTCGCCACGCGAGATGCGGATCTTGCGCGCATTTTGCGAGCCGCGCGGAATTACGGCGATAGCGGCAACTACGACCCGGAATTGGCCGGTCTGAACGCCCGCATGAGTGAATTCCATGCTGCCCTTGCGCTCCGCGGGCTAGACGGTCTCGACGCGCGCATCGAACGTCGAAATCAGATTCGTCTCCATTACGAGTGGCGTCTCAATGCCATACCCGGCTTCGGCTTCCAACACATTCGTCCACGCAACCGAAGTGCCTGCAAAGATTTCGCCGTCCTAGTCGATGAAGCTGCATTCGGCAAGTCGCGCGACTGGCTCGTTGAGGCGCTAGAAAGAGAAAATATTCAGGTGCGGCGTTATTTCTGGCCGCCGGTGCACCGCCAAACGCTTTACCGCAATATTTGGGACAAGCGCCCTCTGCCCGTTACGGAAAGCATTTCCAATAGCATCTTAAATTTGCCGATCTACTCCACATTGAGCGATGAGACTGTGGATAAGATTTGCGATGCCGTTCTTCGCTGCTACGATTTCGCAAAGAAGAGAACATTAAGCAGGGCGCAACGCGCATGAAATCTACAAACTTGGATCGCTACTGGAACTCGCTGCGAAGCGAAACTCGCGCTTACCCGTGGAGAAATAGTTTGTTGCGCATGGCGGCCGACGTTGTCCTGGTCAACTTCTCGATGTTGACCGCGTTCGCTCTTTGGTTTTTGTTTTACGTGGTGATACTGCGTGCGCCCGACCCCCAGGGACTTGCCGAGGGGTTCAAGAACTTTGTAACGCATTACTGGCTGCTGTGGTCTTTCCTCGCGCTACTGGTATTCCAGCTCAGTGGCTTTTATCCACGCACGCAGGATCTCGGCGGGGTGCGCAAAGCCGTCTCGCTGATTCGCGCTGTCAGTTCCTTTATTGTCCTGTTTGTTTTCGCGGATTATTTTCTGTATCGCGGCGCGCTGGTGCCGCGCGGTGTGGCAGTGATCGCGTGGATTCTGACGCTTCTCACCGTCGGTGGAATTCGCCTTACGAAGCATAAAATTCTGAAGCGGTACAATTTCGAACTGAAAGCCGATCCGGAAAGTGTGAGACAAGTTCTCGTGCTCGGGGGAGCAGGCTATCTGGGTTCGGCGATTGTTGCGCAATTGCTGCAACGCGGATTCAAAGCTCGCGTGCTTGATTCTTTTCTTTTCGGCGAGAACTCGCTGGACGACCTGAAGACGCATCCGAATTGCGAGCTGGTCCGCGGGGACATACGCGATATTGGCGCGGTTGTGAAAGCAATGAAGGGATGCGACGCGGCCGTGCACTTGGCCGCGATCGTCGGAGACCCTGCCTGCGAAGAAAATAAGCAGTTGGCGATGGAAGTAAATCGCGCGGCCACGCGCATGCTTGCAGACGTCGCGCAGGGGTGTGGAGTGCGTCGATTTGTTTTCGCGTCATCCTGCGGTGTGTATGGCGCTTCCGAATTTTGTCTCGATGAAACTTCCGCGGTGAATCCCCTTTCGATCTACGCGCAGACGAAAGTAGATTCCGAAAATATTCTGATGGCTTCGAAGGCTCCCGATTTTGCGCCGACGATATTGCGGCTGGGGACGTTGTTCGGGCTTTCTCCGCGGATGCGTTTCGATTTGGTGGTGAATTTGTTCGTGGCGCGCGCAGCGTCTTCCGGACAGATCACGGTTCTGAACGGCGGCCAGTGGCGTCCTTTTCTGCACATTCATGACGCGGCGCGCGCGGTGATCGCGTGCCTGGACGCGGAGACAAGCGCAGTGTCCGGCGAGATTTTTAATGTGGGATCTTCGGCGCTGAATCTTCAAATCGGGCAACTCGGTGAGGTCATTGCGCGAGTGGTGCCGAACACCGAGATTGTCAGGATCGAGAATGCAGATCGCCGCAACTATCGCGTCTCGTTCGAGAAAATCGAGAGAGTTCTCGGGTTTCGATGTGAGCGGACTCTGGAATCTGGAATCGAGGAAATTTACCAGGCGATCAGCTCCGGCCTGATCGCCGACTTCACTACCGATCAATTCCACAACCAGATCGCGATGCGCGCCATGGCTGCGGCTGCGGGCGGGAAGCTCACGCCGTCAGGCCAACTCGGCATGCTCGAACGCGCGGAGGCCAAGCCTCTTTAAGGATCTGCACGCTGTGGACGCCAACCTAAAACGCAACCCCGCCGCTGTAAGCACTCTTTCTTCGAGCGCGGACAAGCGGCTTGCGGCACAAACGAAAAGGGCTAGTCTGTCGCCTGAAATTGCCTTTGAGGAGAAACTTAAGCAAGTGGTTGTCGCCGGCGATCGCGTCCTGGACGCGGGTTGCGGCACGGGAAAATTTTTCGGCATGGAGTTCGCGAGAAGGACCGGCTGCCAACTGGTGGGAATCGACCAGAGAGAAAATATAGGCGCTAACTTAGGAATCGATTTCGGAGTCCGCGCAGAGTTGAATCACCTGCCATTTTCGGATGCCTCGTTTGATGTTGTGAACTGCCGACTGGTGATCGAGCATTTGGATTTCCCGAATGCCGTGCTGAAGGAGTTTTACCGGGTGCTCAAGCCGGGCGGAAGACTCGCGATTTTTACTCCGAACCTGCTGCATTATTTTGGAGCGGCGGCGAGTCTGACCCCTCACTGGTTCCACGTTTGGTTCAATAGCCGCGTGCGCGGATTCGATGAAAACGATGTCTTCCCTACTCGCTATCGAGCGAATACGCGCCGACGCCTTCGCGCGCTATTCCTGAGATCGGGATTCAGCCGCTCCGAAATCAGCCTGGTGGAGGGAGCGCCCAGCGTGCTCGCGTTCAATTCCCTTCTGCACCGCATGGGACTGACTTATGAATGGCTGGTGAATCGTTATGATTTTCTTTCCGGATTTCGGCTGAACATAATCGCGGTGGGTTACAAGGACTGACAAAACTATTTGTCTCGGTTTCCAGATTTCACAGCGTTTCCCGAATGGTCTCTCACGTACTGGTAAAAAGCTAGCCGCATATTCCGCAAAACCTCCGGATCAAATTCTTTCGCCCTCGATAAATTACGCGCAGACATGGCCTTCATACGCTCGGGGTCCTCGGTCACTTCCATGATTTTCCGCGCTAAGGCTTCGGGATCGTTGGGAGGAACGAGATCGTCGGCGGCGAGCAGTTCGGGAATCCCGCCCACATTGGAGCCGATGCACGGACAGCCGCGCGCCATGGCTTCCACTAAAGCACGCGGTAACCCTTCCGCCCGGGATGGCATTACAAACAAATCGATAGAATCCAGGAAATCACAAACTGCCAGGCCAAAACCTAACTGACCTAGAAAATGCACACTCCGTTCAATTGATAATTCGCGGGCCAGTGTTTCCATGTTTTTGCGGTAGCGGCCTTCACCGACGAGCGATATCTCCAAATTGGCCCCACGGTGCAGGCAAAGCGCTAGTGCGCGCAGAAGAGTGTCCGCGCCCTTATAGAGCTGCGCGAAGCTTCCGATGAAACCGATGCGCCGCGCGACCTCTCCGGGTTTGTGTAGACGGTTTCCCGACTCTATTATTCGGAATCGCTGCGCCATATCCGCGGTACAGGCATATCCCCCGTTGAGAAATATTCTCGGCGCAACACATGTATAGGCGTTATTCGCTGGCGGATATCGTCGCCGCATCGTCTCACCGCTCCAATAAAGGGTTGCGAAAGCTTCGCCGCAGATTGCTTTCAGGCCTTGTGTAGCTACTGCTCGGTAGAGCGAGCGAAACGGAGTGGACATCGTTCCGGGACTCAAGGTATCGGACGGATCGGACATGACTTCAGCGGCGTAGGGCTTTCTTACACGTCTAATCTCTTGCCATGCGAGCCGGCCGACTAAGCCCGGTACGCGAAGCAAATGTGCATCACACTGGGCCACGGCCGCTCGAATCCGAGATCGTAGAGTGGGAAGAGCCAGCAAGTAATTCCAAGGGCCCAGATAATCCGGCAATTCCCGAACTGAAATGGCTGGCCCTTCCACCTTATTTCCGCGGAGATGTAGATCGTTGCGATTACCCACTCGCGCCAGCAAAACTACTGCTTCAAAAGATTCAAGGAGTTCGGACCAAACAGAGTAGCCCGTCGGCCCGTGGCCATAAATGTAGCCGTCTGCGCTGCGCCATAGGTGGTCTTCAAGAGTGACTAATGCCTTCAATGTGGTTTGTCCCAATCTCCAAATGAACACGGTTTGACGACGCAAGGAGGGCCACAGCGATTAGTACTCCCTGCGTCATCACGGCATAGACAAGGTTGTCGCTGTCGCCCACCAGGACGTTCGCGAAGAGGATGGAAAAAAAAGGGGCAAGCAACATGCGGCTGTCTGAGGGAGTCCAGCTCTTCAGTTTGCGGCGATACCACCCCAGCGCGGCTCCATAGAATACGAACATAGGCACCACGCCCCAGGGCCCAAAGTTAAGCATAGCCTCCCCGCCCAGACCGTACGTTCGAAGTGAACGCCAAGGAGTAGCTTTGCCGAGTTGCGCTTCGGTTCCGGCCTCAATCTTGAAGTCAGGACGATCAGGCCAGAAATTCTTAGGGATTAGAATAGCCAACCCTCCAGCGTAAGTAAGCCCCCATCGATAGTTATAATCTCCCGGATCTTTTAGGAGATTGTGGAGGATATATGCATCGGAATCTGAACGAGCCAGATCCCCAAGTAGAAGGTACTTCAGGTCGCGTTCATAACCCTTTGGCTGCAACCACATCGCTGGTGAGCGAAGAACGTCCAGGCTAGCGCGCTTCTGTTCTTTGTAAAAGCCGTAGAAATACATAAACCCGACCAAACAAATCAGGCCGGCCACCGTGATTACAGTAGAAAGTTTTCGGAAGCGATAGTGAACGATGCCCGCCATCCAAAATATGGCCCAAACCGTTGTACCTCGGCTTCCGAACCAACCCAGCAAGAGGAAGTGGCCTATTCCCGCCAGACTCAAAAGGATTATTCCAGTTGCCAAATGGTGGCGATTTTTTTCTCGAGGATCGGTCCATACGACAGCGATCACGATGAAGGATAAAACTGCAAGCGGCCAAGCGAGCACCAGTAGCCAACCCTTCCCTACAAATGCTTCGGGGTTGTACTCGTAAGCGTCAATCAATCCGTTAATGCCACCTAGTTGCCAAAGGAAGGTGGCCACCGCCCCTATCGAGCAGGCCAGAGCCAGTGCAAATACTGGATAAAACCTCTTGTAGTTAATTTCCCAGCGGGTGACCGAGGGTTTTGCTTTACCGACAGCCCAGTTGTGAGCAATCCGGTAGGCCAGCAGCGCTACCGCATTCAGAGTTGCCATGGCCGCCAACCAAGGCCGCCAGTCGCCAAATAAGATCAAGTCATAGCCCGCTCCAAAACGATCCCAAGCTACGTGAAGAAGCGGACTAACAAAAAATAGATAGACGCCCAGGCAACCGATAATGGTCCTTGGGTCGAAAAAGTCCAGGCGGCCGCGCAACCATCGCACGACATCAACTCCGACCAACACTCCGCAAACCATGGCGGGAATTATGAACCAGTGCATGACCGCTCGATTCCAGAGCACAAAGATCAATGTCGAGAAGAGAACAACAATAGCGGCAATGAAATAATCAGCACGCAAGTCCTGGCGACGGGTTACTCGCGCAACGCCTCCCGCGCCGAGGTGAATAGTTCGCAAGGGTAGGGCGCTAGACATGTCGTTCCGCGGTGACCAGGCGGATCGGATCTCGGGAGTTTGAATAAACGCCCATGAGTTCGCGCAACGGCCGCTGCATCGAGAAATTGCTTTGCGCGTCGGGGTCCCGGGCGGGAACCAATTCCAATCGCGGCATATCCAGCGCTTGGATTATTCTAGTAGACCAGTAATCCTTCCCGGCTGAGAGTGCAAGAAATTCCACTGAACCGGGGACTCTCACGACCTCTCTCGGAATCGTATCGGAGACGACACAGCGAAGCCCGGCTGCCTGGGCCTCCAACAAGCAAAGTCCGAAACCTTCGTGCAAGGAAGGAAAAAGAAACACATCCATGGCCGCAAGCATCAAGCGAGGCACATCGGTCCGAATCCCGACACAGTGAATTCTTTGCGACAAACCCATCTGCCGCACGCTGGCGTCGATTTCGGGTCGTAGGGGACCGTCGCCAACCAACAAGAAATGAATATCCGGCTTACATTTCAGGACCGCACCAGCGGTGTCAAGAATAAATCGCTGATTCTTGGAATGGTCGAAGCGTCCAACATGCCCTACAACAGGAGCGCCTTTCGGGATTCCGAGTTCGGCTCGAACCTCTCTTCGATCGAAGAGCTCTTGAAACGGGTGCAACTTCAAACCGTAATCGAGAGTCTGAAAGCGCTTATCCGACAGCCAGTCTTTGCCAAACAATTGCGCGGCAGCAAGTTTAGACGCTGCCAATCCGTGCGTCGCGTAGCGATTGATCCACGATTTCATCACCTTGCGGTAAAAGAGACGAGTGAACGTCCCGGGCCTTCCGTCGTCGGCATTGTGGCTGTGGGCAATTCGAATGGGAACACCTTCATCTTTGGCCCAACGGAGGAGAGCGCCAGAAAAGAACAACACGTGGCTATGCACAACGTCGTAGTTTCCTTCTCGAAGAACTCTTCCAAAACTACGACGAAAGTTCCATAGACCCCGACTTCTTGGACATCGCAATATTTTCCCGCCGAGTCGTTCAACTTCTTCGCCGTACACACCCGCTTCAGCGCCGCAGACGCAAAAATCGAACTGAAAGCGGTCAGACTCCGCATCAGCAAGCACATGAAGGAGCCAGGTCTCAAGACCTCCCGGGTTCATGGTCCCGACCACATGCAGAACTCGACACCGACTCTGGGTCATTAGCTTACGAGGGAGCGCTCGTCAATTTATTTTATGCGCCAAAATGTTTTCGTACGTCAAGGCTACTTCCTCTCCGGTCTTTCTTAGGTCCATCAAATTGCGCGCCAACTGGGTGCCTTCGACAGCGCGGCGACGAGCTTCCAGGGGGTCGTCGAGTGCTTCGCACATGGCACTTGCGAGGGCTGTGGGATTTCCAGGCGGCACCAGCCAGCCTGTGTCGCCGTCGCGAATAAGGTCGGGGATGCCGCCTGCGTTTGTCGCGCCGACGGGCACGCCGGCGAGAAGAGGTTCGACAACGCTATACGCCAGACCATCCGAATGGGTCGGGACGACCGCCAAATCCAGATCGGGGTAAAT